>Ga0208361_1000032_pt1 | contig 58388 bp, 60 predicted proteins | sample LakMenEpi05Aug10_FD_150670 | JGI IMG/M metagenome (GOLD analysis project Ga0208361, IMG submission 150670) | Freshwater microbial communities from Lake Mendota, WI - 05AUG2010 deep hole epilimnion (SPAdes) | ecosystem: Environmental > Aquatic > Freshwater > Lake > Epilimnion/Euphotic zone ... | reverse complement strand
CTGCAGCATGCGGTGAAGTCCGGTTTCTATAGAAACTGCGGGCTGCCATTGGAGGAGTTGATTGGCCAGTCGGATATCGGCTACAGTATCCATGATTTCATTTTGGCGGCGAATATTTTCGCTATGAACGGGGTAGTCTTTTTTCTCCAGTAGGTTGATGATTGATATAATTTCCTGCACGCTATAACTTTTTCCGGATCCCAGGTTGATGATATGCAATCCTTTGAGCTCATTAGTTGAGAGGAGTGCCCGAATGAAATCATCAATGTGCAGGTAGTCACGTTTGGGTGCCAGGTCTTTTACAAAGAAGGCCTGTTGTTCAATTGCCTGTTTTACGAGTTGAGGGATGAGGAAGGAGTCATTTTGTTCTTCTCCATATAGGTTGAAGGGGCGAATAATGGTGATATTGATACCATAGCATTGGTGGTAGAAAAGACAAAGGTCCTCAGCATTTTTTTTGCTGAGTGCGTAAGGATTGGGGGTATGCAAGGTTGCTGTCTCCGGAATAGGCAAGGAAGCAGGGTTGCCATAGAGATAAGAACTGATGTATACCAATGATGCATTATTTTTTCTGCAGTATTCGAGTGCTTGTAGGGTACCGATGGTATTGGTTTGAATGAATTCGGTCGGATAAATCCAGCTTTCAGGAACAAAGGTGCGGGCTGCCAGATGAAATACGATTTGATGAGGCCGCAGCTTTTGCCAGGTAGAGGGATCTGATATATCACCATCAGCACGGGTAAGTTCAGTGACCAGATGATGATTACTGCGAAGGTTATCGGAAAGTGCTTTGCCGATAAATCCTTTAGCGCCGGTTATGAGCACATCAGGCATATAATATTTTCTGTTTCAGCTGATCGAATTTTTCAATGGCTTCGAGGTAGTCATCGGGACGACCGATATCAAGCCAAAGTCCACCATATTTTTCTACCCGAACGGGCAGTTGTTCCTGCAGCAGTTGCAACATCAATTGGTCAAATCCATAGGGGCTGTTAGCCGGAATTTTGTCAAGTGCCTGCCTGCTGACCATATAAATACCCATACTTACTTCATAGGTAGTTTCGGGTTTTTCTCTGAATCCGGTCAGTTGACCATTGTTGGTATCTAAAACGCCATAGTCAATTTTATCTCTTCTTTCATGTGAGCAGATGCTGAAAACGGCTTCCTTATTCAGGTGATTGGAAAAAAATTTGCTGTATGGCAGGTCGGTCAGAATATCCCCATTCATAACGAGAAAGTGATCTGGCAGGTTGCGAATAAGCTTGAGTGGTCCCATGGTACCCAGGGGCTCATCTTCAAGTGAATAGTCAATAGCAATATTCCATTTACTTCCATCACCAAAAAAAGCAGCAATTAATTCTGCCTGGTGGTTGACAGCGAGGGTAATTTGATCGAATCCCTGCAGTGCCAGTTGTCGAATGATGACTTCAAGAATCGGATATTCACCTACAGGCATGAGTGGTTTGGGCAGCACAACCGTATAGGGCCTGAGCCGCTTTCCTTTTCCACCACATAAAATAACTGCCTGTTTTTTCATAACTGAATTACTGTGAAGTTACCGGAATGCCTGCTCAGATGGCATAATTATTCGTTTTATAATGTGACAGGTTATTGGCATCTGTAAACCATTCTATGGTTTTTTGTAGTCCTTTTCGGAAGCCTGCTTCACCGCCATATGCCGGCTGCCAACCCATTCTTTTCTGTGCCTGCTCATAGCTGGCGAATAAGCGTTCTACCTCACTCTTGTCGGGTCTGATTCGATTATTATCGGTGATGAATTCGACAGGAGCGTCCATGAGTGTGGCAATCATTTCGGCTGTTTGTCCGATACTGATCTCGAAACCACTGCCAAGGTTGGTCACCTTGCCAATTACTTCCTCGGCATTGAGCGCTTTGATAAAACCTTCTACGGTATCTTCCACAAAAGAAAAGTCCCGAGTAGGAGTGGTTGCACCCAGCTGAATTTGTTTTTTACCTGCTGCAATTTGAGAGATGATGGTAGGTATTACGGCGCGGGCAGACTGCCGTGGGCCATAGGTATTGAAGGGTCGGATGATGGCAACAGGTGTTTCGAAGGAGGCATAAAAAGATAAAGCCATCTGGTCAGCACCAATTTTACTTGCCGAATACGGCGATTGACCTTGCAGGGGATGCTCTTCCGTTATTGGAACGAACCTGGCAGTGCCATATACTTCGCTGGTAGAAGTATGAACTACTTTTTGTACGCCCAACTCGCGGGCCGCCTGTAAAATATTGAGTGTACCCTTGATATTGGTGTCAACATACGTATCGGGGGAATGATAAGAGTAAGGGATGCCAATCAGTGCAGCCAGGTGCAAAACAGCATGGCAACCTTCCATAGCTTTCTTTACACCATGGGGATCTCTGATATCGCCACTGAACACTTCAAATTTTCCTGCAACATCAGCGGTACAGTTGTTTAGCCATCCCCAGGAGTTGAAAGAGTTATAATAGACAAAGGCACGCACATCATATCCCCTGCGCACCAACGTTTCTGTCAGGTGTGAGCCAATGAATCCGTCTGCTCCGGTTACAAGTACTTTCATACGATTTGATTTGGTCGGAGTTGATTTTTACTAAAAGCAATTGAATAAATTTCTTTTAATAAAAACACCCAGATAATACAACAAGGCAGGGCTTTTAGTGAATAGGCCTGAATAAAATTCGTTCGAATATACGGAGGAACGATATCGGTTGGCGATAGAATAGTGAATAAAAAAAGAAAAATTACAAGGGCAATTAACCATTTTTTCCATGGAGTTGGCTGTAATGAAAGCCAGATACCGGCACCGGTAACAGCGAGAACAAAACTCGGACTTTCGGATGCAGAGCTAAAAACAACCACAGTAAGCAGCACCAGGGCAAGGTATCTGAGTTGGAAAGCAGGGTTAATCCATTGATGCAACTTAGCTAAGGGAATTAACATAGACAGTCCGGCAGCAGCCACCAATTTGAATTCCGGAAAATCATACCAGCCAAAGATTCTTCTGATCATTCCCATAGCTGAGATGTCTTGCATACCGGCATAGGTAGAATTGAATACGTTCTGGTCATTTCGTTTCAGAATTTGCTGAAACCATTCCTGATAAGTTTGCAGAATATACTCATAGCTCGAGTAAAGCATGGGTAATAGGAATAGTGTCAGCATCCAGCCAATATAGGAGAGTACGAATTGTTTTTTGTTTTGGGAGAAGAAGAAAAACAGCAGACCGGCTATGCCATACACTTTACTTAGCGTGCCTGCTGCTATGAAAAGAGTAGCCAGCCAGTCTTTTCCATTCAGTGTAAAAATAAACGAGAAGATGATAAAGGCGGTCAGCAGGGTATTGAATTGAACATTGTGGGTTGCGGTCATCATTTCTATGGCGGCTATAGATACAATCAATAATCTTTGATGAATTGTTACTGGCAGTTGATGAATGGCTATCAGTAATGTAACTGCCCCGGTCATAGCCCACAGCCAGCAGCCCAGGTAAACGGGAAGCACTGCAAAAGGGGCAATGATCAGAGAGAAAGCCGGACCATAGTTGTTGAATGACTCGTATTCATTCGGATAGAGAATAAAGAGATTTTTGAGTTGGGTAACATGATTGAACACTCCCCGATAGATAAGAAAATTATCAATAGAGCTCATGCCCCTTGCTATTTCAGCTGTTACTGCACTACACGCGAGTAATAGCCAAATCAAATTAGCCAGGTAAAATTTTTTTCCCGGCAAAACTGTGATTTCACGATAGAGCCAATGAATGTGTTTCGTTCTCATTGTTATCTCAGGGTGAGGTGGGAGCATCTTTTTGGAAGAAGATCATTATTGACACACCTGCCGGGAAGCGGATACCTCCTTTCAGGCAATGGTAATCGAGGTGAAAAATGCCAGATAAAATTTGATTGAGCCAGCCACCTGTGCCCAATACTTCATAATCATATTTGCCCACGGGTTTTTCTTTTTTACCCAGCAATTTTTGAAATATATTCATCAGCCAACGGTAGGTGGCGATAGGAAGGAAAAGGAAAGAATTATAATAAGTCTGATAGATAACTTTTCCCTGCAAGGGCCGGAATAAGTCGGTCAGTTGCGACAAAGTATATCTTCTGAAGTGGTGGTTAATCAGATCATGGCGGCTCCAGAGAAATTGATAAGCCGGAACCGTGATAACGATGTGCCCGCCCGGTTTGCAAACACGCCAGAGTTCCTGTACTGCCAGTTGATGGTCTTCCACATGTTCAATCACATCGAGTGCTGCCACCAGATCATACTGATTCGCTTCGAAGGGTAATTCCAATATCGATCCTTGCTCGATAGGGGTAGACAGGTAGGTTTTTGTGAATTGGGTACATGCTGCATCATATTCTATGCTCATGACCGACCCAAATGCTGTGAGCATATCCGATGTGGCTCCGGTCGCAGCGCCTACATTCAATGAGCGAATATTCACGGGCTGTTTCAAGAGGTGGCGTATGCGCTCAGCCAGGATCTTTTTTCGGACCAAAAACCACCAATGCTCTCGCTCCAGGTGATAATATGCTTTGTAATAGGCCTGATCCATATAGACTACCGGAGGTATCTCCGGCTTTACCTGGCTAACAGGACCGGGATTACAAAACTACTGAAATTTGAAAGCCGCTTTCTTATCAGCTACATGCCTTTTTGAAAGGATTATGCAGAAAGCCGATTAAAAAATTAACTTTGCGCCTCAAATACAGGAATTATGCCAAAAGGACCCATTTCACAATTCATTGAGCACCAATACCGGCACTTCAATGCTGCCGCTCTTGTGGATGCCGCTAAAGGTTATGAAACACATTTGCTGGAGGGGGGAAAAATGCTGGTGAGTCTGGCGGGAGCCATGAGTACTGCTGAGCTGGGGATCAGTCTTGCTGAAATGATTCGGCAGGATAAGGTGGCCATCATCAGTTGTACCGGCGCCAACCTGGAAGAGGATATCATGAATCTGGTTGCACATAGTCATTATAAACGGGTTCCTCACTATCGTGATCTCAGTCCGCAAGACGAATGGGATTTGTTGGAGAGTCACTATAACCGGGTAACGGATACCTGTATTCCGGAGGAAGAAGCTTTCCGTCGGTTGCAGAAGCACATTCACCAGGTATGGAAGGGAGCAGAGGATAAGGGTGAAAGATACTTCCCCCATGAATTCATGTACCAGATGTTATTGAGTGGTGATTTGGAGCAATATTATGAGATCGACCCTGCCAATAGCTGGATGCTGGCAGCTGCGCAAAAGAACCTGCCAATAGTCGTTCCGGGTTGGGAAGATAGTACCATGGGAAATATTTTTGCGTCTTATGTAATCAAGGGTCAGCTGAAAGCTTCCACCATGAAGAGTGGTATTGAATATATGGTATGGTTGTCAGACTGGTATCGTCAGAACAGCAGCGGAAAGGGCGTTGGATTCTTCCAGATTGGTGGCGGTATTGCCGGCGATTTTCCGATTTGTGTAGTACCGATGATGTACCAGGACCTTTCCTGGCATGATGTTCCTTTCTGGAGTTATTTCTGTCAGATCAGTGATTCTACTACTTCCTATGGTTCTTATTCCGGCGCAGTGCCCAATGAAAAAATTACTTGGGGTAAATTAGATGTCAATACGCCCAAATTCATTGTGGAGAGTGATGCCACAATAGTCGTTCCTCTGATATTTGCTTACTTGTTGGGACATTAATAAACGGGTTCTTCCATAAAAAAAGCCGTATTCTGAGGAATACGGCTTTTTTGTTGTGGTTATTTTTTTATTAGCGACTTCCCATATTAAGTGGGGTATCGCGCTTCAACATATTATCGCGATTCGCCATTTCCCAGCTGGTATGAAAGATCATTTTTACCCGCTTTTCCATCAGGGGGAAATTGATTTTGTCAACGGTATCAGTTGGTTTGTGGTAATCAGACAAAAGCATACCATCGTAGAAGAATAGAATAGGTACTCCTTTGCGGGCGAAGTTGTAGTGATCGCTTCTGAAGTAAATTCGGTTTCTGTCTTTTGGATCATCAAACTTATAATCCAGTGTCAGTCCGGTATATTTATTATTTACACCCTCATTGATGATGGGTAATTCTGAACTCAGTTTATCGTGTCCGATTACATAAACATAGTTGAGGGTATCGGCTGTTTTTCTTTCCGTGTCAACGCGTCCTACCATATCGATATTCAGGTTAGCCGTGGTTTTTTCCATGGGATAGATGGGATGGTCGGAGTAAAATTCAGAGCCCAGCAGGCCTTTTTCTTCACCACTCACTGCCATGAATGCAATCGTTCTGCGGGGACCTTTTCTCTTGCCGGCTGCTGCTGCAAATGCTTCAGCCATCTGCATAACAGAAACTGTTCCAGAACCATCATCATCGGCGCCGTACCAGATCACATCACCTATTTTTCCCAGGTGGTCGTAGTGTCCGGTGATGAATAAGTATTCATCTTTTTTATCAGTTCCAGGTAAGATACCTATCACATTGCTGCTTTCGAGGGCCTCACTGGTTTTTTTGGCTGCAATTTTTGTTTCGGCAATGTATGTGCCTTTGGGGAGTTCCTTCCATTGAGCGGGTGTCAGGGTAAAAGTTCTGCCTACGAGTGCAGAGGCTACTTCGCTTGAAATCATGGCTGCAATAAAGCCGTTGTCACTATTGGTTGCCGCAGCCGGGGCTTTGATGCTCATTCTGCCTTTCAGTTGGCTGGGTGTTTTGCGTGGAAAGTCGGATGAAACCATCAATATGCCTGCTGCCCCCAGGTTACGTACGTAACTGATTTTGTTCATGGCAGGTGTGTTCATTGCAGTTCCATTGCCGGCTACGTCAGCAATCAATACCAGTTTGCCTTTTACATCGAGGCCTTTGAAGTCGTTCGTTTTGGTTGCTGAATCCACTGTGCCATTGCCTACAAAGACTACAGAACCCTGGTTCCAGTTAGTGCTGGAAACCATTGACATAGGAAAATAATAATCCTGGTCCCACTGATATGTCTTTCCATTGACCATCAATTTTTTTTCAGTGAGCATATCCTGATAAACATTAAATGGCTGCCGATAGCTGTCGCCGTTGCCCGGCTTCAGTCCAATTTTCTTAAAATGTTCTTCAATAAAAGCGGCGGCTTTTCTTTCGCCTGCTGCTGCTGTTTCTCGGCCTTCCATTTCAGGACCTGCGAGAATAGTTAATTTTTCTTTTAATCCATCGGCTGTAATAAAGGAAGCATATTTTACTGCATCCTCCGGCTTTTGGGCAAGGGCTGTTAGTGACAGCAGGGGTAGTAATAAACTCAGTAACTGTTTTTTCATTTTGTATGAATGGTTAAGATGAACAGGCAATTTTATTAACGCGGTTTTCATGGCGGCCGCCCTCAAACGCGGTAGTCATAAAGGTGGTGACCATGGTTTTAGCTTCCTCCAGGCTGACAAAGCGCGCGGGAATACAAATGACGTTGGCATTATTATGTTGTCGTACCAGGGAGGCGACTTCATTCACCCAGCACAGTCCGGCACGAATACCAGTGTGTTTGTTGGCAGTCATAGCTACTCCATTGGCACTTCCACATAGAAGTATGCCGAATGCCGCTTTCCCTGTTTCAACCAGCGTGCAAACCGGATGGGCGAAATCAGGATAGTCGACGGAATCTTCACTGAAGGCACCCAGGTCTTCTGTGGCAAGCCCCTGTGCAGATAGCCAGCTGATCAACTCTTTTTTATAGGCAAAACCAGCATGGTCTGCACCCAGGGCGATGGGTAGTTGTTGGGAAAAAATTGGTGTCATGGCTGCAGGATTCCCCGCTAAGATAAAACATTAGCGGCTGCAGATAAGAAAAAATACATCACCGGATGAGCAGGCTAATTAGCTCCACTCTTCTTGCTCTTTTTCAGTTTCTTTATAGACGCGCTCTGATACCAGAATACTCAGTTCATAGAGGAGGAATAGGGGTATGAAAACGATTAATTGGCTCATCCAGTCGGGACTGGGGGTAATGAAGGCAGCTACTATCAGAATGATTACCACTGCATATTTTCTGGTGGAGCGCAATAGGCTCGGACTAACAATACCGACGCGGGTGAGGATGTGTGCCAGCACCGGTAATTCGAATGCCAAGCCGCATCCCAATATGATATTGGTCAGGTTGTCTATGTAGTCGCTGAGGGTGGGAAGTGTGCGGATGGTACCTCGACTGCCCAGTTGAAAGCCTGCCAGGAAGTTAAAGGTGAAGGGGCCCAGCAAGAAATAGCCAAAAGCTGCACCCAGAAAAAAGAAGAACGACACCCAAAAAATCACATAACGTGTGTTTTTGCTTTCGTTTTCCTTCAGTGCCGGCTTCACGAAGAGCCAGAATTGCCAGAAAATGAAAGGGAAAGCTACAATGATGCCGCCGATGAGGGCCATAGATATACTGCCCAAAAACTGACCACCGAAAGTGTTGCTTTGCATGTTCACTTCTACCGGGGGCATGCAAAGCGTTTCGCCCAGATGTGCCCAATGACTAAAACGGCATAGAAAACGATAAGATATGAAATCAGGATTGATTGGTCCCGTTACTACATAATCAAATATCCAGTCGCGGTAAATAAAAATGACGATTGCCATTACCACAATAGCCAGGACAGCTCGAATAACTCGAGCCCGTAGCTCTTCGAGGTGATCAATGAAGGTCATTTCAGCAGCTGCTTCCTGCTTCTTATTGCCAAACAACGCCATATGCTAGATAATGAGGGAACAAAGGTACGTCGATGTAATGAAATGCCCGAAGGTAGTAATCAGAGCACCTTCATTTTCACTTTTTCTATACGGGTATCGCTTACTTCCAGAATTTCAAAACGATACCGGTCTATGATGATCTGCTCTTTTTGTCTGGGGATGGCTTCATTTCGCTGAATGATATATCCGCTCAGCGTTTCTGAGCCGCCATGGGGGAAAGTCAGGCCATATTTTTCATTCAGGTAGTCCAGTTCCACCCTTCCGCTGAAAGTATATTCATCGTTTTCCAGCTGATCATTGGCTTCTTCCACATCATATTCATCCTGAATTTCACCAAAGATTTCTTCCAGTAGGTCCTCCATGGTGACGATGCCGGCGGTTCCGCCGAATTCATCAACGACCCAGGCGATGCTTTTTCTTTCTTTGGTAAACTTATTCATCAGATCCGGAACACTCATTGCTTCCGGTACAACGATCATCGGATGTAATATGGACTGAATACTGGTCGGTTTGTTGAATAGGTCCAGCTGGTGTACATAGCCTACAATGTTGTCGATGTTGTCATCATAAATGACCAATTTACTCAGCTGGGTACTAACAAACTGCTGCTGCAGGGTCTCTATTGGCGCATGCAGTTCACAGGCTTCTATCTCCGTTCTGGGTACAAGGCATTGTCTGATCTTCACCATCGGCAGGCTGAGTGCATTCTCGAACAGTTCTTTGTTTAGGTCTGCGTTTTCTTCGCTCTGCTCTTTTGTTTGCTGAAAAAAATGCTCCAGGTCTATTTTGGTAAAGGCTTCATTGCGCTCATTCACACGCACATTAAAAATATAGCGCAGGATCCACTGTGCAACATTGACCAGCAGGTTGGTAACCGGTTCGAATAATGAGTAGAAGAAATGAGCGATAACAGCAAAAGCGGGAAGTAGCAGTTCATTCTTAGCTCGAAAGATGGCTTTGGGTAAAAATTCACCTAAGACCAACACGACCATCGCTGAAAGCAGGGTATCCAGTATGAGTTTAAGATAGTCATTCTGAATATGCCAGGGAAGCCATACGGTGCGTTTTAGTAATTCTCCGAAAAGCAGACCGTAGATCACCAGAAAAAGGTTCAGTCCGACAAGACAGGTGCCAATAAATTTCGCCTGGTTTTCTATGAAGCCGGCCAGTATGATGCCTCTTCTGCTGCCTTGTTTCTTTTTAAGTTCAATGGCAAATCGATTCGCTGTGACGAAGGCAATCTCATACCCGGCAAAGAATGCGATGAACAGGAGGGAAATGAGTAATCCAGAGATGATGGCCAATTCTGTCATGAACGTGGGGATGCTTATTCACAAATATACAACACTGTTCTGGTAGCGTTTATTTCCTGCGCGCTTTTAAAATGGGGGCTGGCGTGGGTGGAGGTGGGGGTGGGGGTGCCGGTTGTGCTGAGCTGTCTTTGTAAGATGTATAGCTTTTGTCTTCGATTAAAAACAGTGTGATATCAGTCATGTTTTGGTTAGAGGTCATTCCTTGCAGTCCTACAAAGTAATCACTTCTATAATTTTTACTGAAGGTGAATTTTTTGTCGGTGTAGAATTTCTCTGCTATCTGGTCCCACCATAGCTCGTCTGTGAAAAGAGTGTCACCGAAGATATTTGTTACCACTACATTGTTTTTAAGCAGCACTTTTTTATCATTTTCATTATATATGCCGTACTGGGCATCGAGCCAACTTTCTATTTTATTACTATCGTTAAAAAAATCAACATGCAGACTATTAGGAAACTCTGATTTTCGGGGACCCTCTCCCTGGTAGCGAATGATTTTTGGAGCAGTCAGGTGTGCTTTTGCTTTTCCTTCGAGACTAAGGTAGCTGTCGATTGAAGTGCCAATTTCAACATTGGTAGATTTGCTGGCCATTTCTCTTATCTCAGTCAGGTCGTTCTCGCAGCCCGTTCCTCCGAAAATAATTGAGCACATAAGTACGATTCGACAGCCTCTTTTTTTCATGACTTCAAAATTCGGTCAATTTTTCCAATTTGCCTTCACCCGGGCAGATTGGTTTCGCAGATGGCCTGCAGGCCGCGGAAGAGTAAATATGGGTCGCGGTGCATGGGATGTAGCAGCAGCGAGTCGAAGAAGAATAGGTCACCGCCGGTAATCAGTACCTGAAGTTCATTGTATTTGCCGCGGTAAGCATGTATGATTCCATCAATCTCGGCAGCCATACCTTGGATAACGCCGCTTTGCAGATTTGTCAAGGTGTCGTACCCCACCAGTGGAAATCGTTTCACTGGTGCTGCCATGGGTAACAAGGCGGTTTGTTCGTGCATGGCACGGAAGCGCATATTCATGCCCGGGGAGATGCTGCCACCTAAAAATTGATGAGCTGCATTGATGAAGTTATAGGTAATACAAGTACCCAGACCAATCGCCAGACAATGTTGATGCGGAAATAAATCAACAGCAGCAGCGCAAATGGCCAGGCGGTCAGCCCCAATCGTTTCGGGTTTTCCAACAGGTGTTGTGATCGGAAGCTGGCTGGCATGATTCAGCAGATGGAAGCGTCCATAGCTTGCGAGGAGATCGTTTATCTCAGGGGGATGATTGATGACAGACGACAGAATTGTTTTGTCGGGTCGTACTTTTTCGAGCAGTGGGTGCAGGTGTTCCGGTCCGGGTCCGGCTAACACTACTTCTTCCAGAAAAATGCGTCCGGAGAAAATACCTGCCTTCAGGCGGGTATTGCCAAAATCAAAGCAAATGGTTGTTGCCATACTATTCATTTATTCCGGTTCCCATCCTTTCAGCTCCCTGAAATGTCCGTTAAGGTTGATTCTTTCCTTCAGGTTATCCAGCTCCGTCATCATGGGCAATGTGGACTGAATATGTCGCCTCAGGTATTCCAGTCGTTGCCACTCGTCGAGCAGCTCGAGTAATTCATATTCCTGCTCCAGTGAAAGTCCGGCATGGTGTGCCAGGTCATAGCTGCAAAGTTGCTCATCCGGCAGGCGAAATTTTTTAGATACGTTCAACCGGCGATGCAGGTCTCGAATGCCCAACAACACGGTGGCCAGCAGAACCGGGTTAGATTTCATACGGTTAGCGGGGTAATGAACAATTGCGCCACTATAAAGTTTGTCGGGCACAGTTTTAACAACTTCCAACATTCTGAAGAGTCGGTCACCCTTGATTCGTATGTCCATTCTGCCGTCCTCATAAGTTTTCACTACTTCTTCCAGTTGAACGAGGGTGCCGGTTTCCTGCACCCGGTTGCCAAAGACAGCCGGGATGCCGAATGAGCGGCTTTCTTGATGACATTCCTGTATGAGTTGGCGGTAGCGGGGCTCGAAGATATGCAGGTTGAGTAGTTCACCCGGAAATACGACGATACCCAGCGGAAAAAGCGGAATGAAATTGGTCATACCAGTTAAAATAAATTACGGCCAACCCCTGCGTTGCATAGGCAAGATGCAAAAGTTTTCGGTTCTTTGCGCAATAATTCTCTTGTTTATGCTGATTTCTGGCTTTACTATCATCCGAAATGCCGTTCTCAACGACTATCCGGTGGTGGAAGCGATTCGCAGCATATTGCCCCTGGTGGATGAGATGATTGTGTTGGTGGGCGATTCAACCGATGCGACAGAGGATCTGATACGAGCCATTGGTAGCGATAAGATTAAAATTCACCATTCAGTCTGGGACATGTCACTGCGCAGCGGTGGAAGGGTGCTGGCAGTAGAAACTGATAAGGCAGCAGCCCTGATTCGTTCTGATAGTGACTGGGCATTTTATGTGCAAGCCGATGAGGTGATTCATGAGCAATATCATCCTGCTATCCGGCAGGCCTGTGCAGAGCAGCTTAGTGATAAGCGTGTAGAGGGCTTGCTTTTTGATTATGTACATTTTTACGGCACCTACGATTATATTGGCGATAGCAGAAAATGGTATCATAAGGAAGTGCGAATCATTCGCAATGACCGTGCCATCAAGGCCTATAAAGATGCACAGGGATTCAGGAAAAATGGTCGCCCCCTCAAGGTCAAACAGATAGATGCTTCAGTGTTTCACTATGGATGGGTGAAGAGTCCGGAGCAGATGATGAAGAAACAAAAAAATGTAAGTCCTTACTGGTTGGGTGATGAGGACATGAAGCGGGTGCTTGCAGACCCTGATGTATGGGATTTTGAATCATTCGATTCACTCGAGAAGTTCGCCGGTACGCATCCTGCCGTTATGCAACAGCGCATACACCAAAAAAACTGGCAGCTTGACCTGGATATTTCTAAGAAAAAATTTTCGCTGAAAGACCGACTGTTATATTCTTTTGAAAAAATTACCGGCATCCGACCCTTTGATTTTCGGAACTACCGTATTATTCGCTGATGTTTTCCGGTTTGCTCTCCCTTTCCTGTATATACCAGGCTGCGGCGCCTATCCATGCATGGAGCCAGACGCCATATTGAAAACTTAAGGTACACTCTACCCAACAAGATGCTATGATCACCAGTGTCCAAGCAAGTGTGCCGCTGTTGTTTTTTCGATAACCCTGTAATGCCGGAAAAAAAAGCCAGGTTGTAAAGAAAATCATACCGAGTAGTCCGGCGCCCATCCACCAGAATAGCCATTGATTAAAGGGCCATGTAAATGGAAGTGTTTTTCCAGGATATTGTTGCGAAAATGCAGTTTGCAAGGCGGTAGCAATTCCTGCCCAGCCTTGGTTGCTTGTACCTTTTTCGGTTATGGCGTTCCAGGCTACAGCATTCAGCAGGCGGCGGGCACCATCGGAATAATTCAGCCGATCGGTTTGTGGCGAATAGTGTTGCCAGTCATAGACCATATAGGCCCATTTTTGCTGAACTGTCGGGAATAGCAGGTAACTAATAAGGGCAAGGCTCACAATAACAGCTATTGAAACCAATAGTCGCCGGATGCGAAGCCAATTGTTTTTAGCAGGCGCAAAAAAACTGCAGGTAAGCACACTAATGGCGGCACCCATCCATGCTGTTCTTACTGACATGAAAACTATGGCTGACAACAAGATGAAAAGCAGGCTATATTTTATTTTTTTAGAAAGTTGTTGCTCTTGCCAGGTCAGTAAGCCTGTGCCACAGAGAAAGATACCAAAGCGAACATGATCGGTATCCATAAATGTAGGGAGCGACTTACCTGCGCCGTAAGCCTCGAACCAAACAGTTTGTTCCAAACTATAGGCAGCGAGTGCATAAACAATACCTGTCAATGCGGCCAGCTGGCAGATACGACTAAAATAGCGTAGCAACTTTACTGACAAATTTGCCAGGGAAAAAAAGGCGATTGGATACATGATCAGCGTGAGCAGGTAGTCAAAGTGTCGGCCGGTAAAAGGTGATTGCCAACAGCCAAGCAGTGCCAGGGGGATAACCAGCAAACTCCAGCTTCGCATGGCATCGGCGTTGTGTTCACGGCGTCGCCAGTTCATGATGATCCATGCCACCCAGCCCAATTGTGAGAGAGAAAGAAGTGCTCGACTGAAGAGTAAGCCGCCCATCATCAGTACAAGAAGTACGATTGGAAGGTTGTCGGAAGCATATTTTACACGCAGTTGTTTCAACATAACTGGCAGGTGGGAAGGGATGTCTTTAACAAGCAGATTTTAATAACTAACGGGTATCGCCTAAATTTACGTCAAACGATCGGCATGGACTGGCAATTTCTGCTTTCAGATTTGGCAAATGGTTCTTACAAATCATTGGCCAGGGCGATTTCGCTGGTAGAGAACCGGTCAGAGGGTTATTTGTCGTTTTTACAGCAGTTGCCGGCTGGTAAAGCATTAATTACAGGCATTACCGGGGCGCCGGGTGCAGGAAAGAGCACACTCTCCGACGCGCTCATACATCAATGGGTGGGACAAGGAAAAAAAGTGGGTGTGATTTGCGTAGATCCCTCATCGCCTTTTCATTTGGGGGCATTGCTGGGCGACAGAATTCGTATGAGTGCCTGGTACAATCACCCCCAGGTATATATTCGTTCACTTGCAACAAGAGGTTCGCTGGGTGGATTACATCCTCAGATCATAGAGATCAGTGCTATTCTGCAGGGAGCCGGATTTGATGAGCTGCTGATAGAAACGGTCGGTGTGGGACAAAGTGAAATTGAGATTGCGGGACTGGCAGACACAACGGTGGTGGTGCTGGTGCCGGAAGCCGGCGATGAAGTGCAGACCATGAAATCGGGACTTATGGAGATTGCTGATATTTTTGTTGTCAATAAGAGTGACAGACCGGATGCAGATCTATTGGTAAAAAATCTTCGGGGCATGCTCGCCGGCTCCTTTGTTCCGGGTATTTGGGAGATACCCATATTAAAAACAGTAGCAACCCAACAGGAGGGCATCGGCGCTTTAGCGGAAGCTATTTGGCAGCATCAGCGTTTACAAAAGGCACCCGAGCGAAAAAAATGGCTGCTGGCAGAAAAAGCGTATCAGTTAATTAGTCGTCATCGGATGCGTGATATCAGCAAACAGCAACTGGTTGAAAATATTTCATCTGAAATGGTTCGACCAGGATTCAATTTATTTCAGTTTCTTTCTCAACAACTTCATTCTTGATGCAGGATTCCCGGTTGCATATCTGGCTGGATGCCGAGCGGATGAAATATCCGCATACCGGCCTCTTTCATTTTTGCCAGCAATTGGGTACCGCCTTGGTCGCAGCTAAATCGGTAAAGGAAGAGCTGACATTTTATCTTCCCTCGAAATGGGATGGCTATTTCGGGACAGATGTAAAGTATGTTCACCAGCAGTTATATCATAAATGGTTCCTGCCTGCATTTGGAAAAGTTGATGTTTGGCATGCTATGCAACAAGACAGTGACTATTTCCCCCGCCACCGGGTGGTGCCGACAGTTTTGACCGTTCATGACCTCAATTTTTTACATCAACCCGGGAAGAGCAAGTCAGATATAAAAAATGCCATTAGTCGATTGCAAGTAAGGGTAAACAGGGCACAGTATATTGTCACCATTTCCGAATTTGTTTTGCGCGAACTACAGGCGCATCTCTCATTAAGGGATGTTCCTACTTCAGTCATTTACAATGGCTGTAATTTTTCAACTGTTCTGCCGGAAAAGCCACGCACAGCCCCAGAACGCCCCTTTCTTTTTACCATTGGAACCGTGGCTGCAAAAAAAAACTTTCATGTGTTACCTGCTTTATTACAGAACAATGATGATTTGCTGATTATAGCGGGCGTAACACAAGAGGAGAGCTATCTCACTAAAATTAAAAATGAAGCGCGTCGGTTAGGGGTAGACGGCCGCGTTGTTTTTGCTGGTGCTATATCTGAAGCAGAGAAGCACTGGTATTATACTAATTGCAAGGCCTTTGTTTTTCCTTCTTTAGCAGAAGGTTTTGGCATGCCTGTGCTGGAAGCCATGTATTTTGGGAAACCCGTATTCTTATCTACGCATACTTCCCTCCCTGAGATCGGGGGCAGCCTGGCCTATTACTTTGATTCCTTTGATCCGGCGCACATGCAGGGGATATTCGAAAAGGGGTTGCGCGATTATGCTGATACCCATCCTTCAGCGGATATACAGGCGCATGCAAGTAGATTCAGTTGGACCATCGCAGCCAGGAAATACCTCGAGATTTATCATCGTTGTGCACGTTGACCTCACTTTATTTTTACAAACATTTTCAGGCAAAAGAGCCACTTACGAATGGCAGAACGTCGTTTCACTGCAAGCAACCATTTACTGTACCTGAAAAAACAAAAGAGACGTAAAAAGTTAGAAGCAAGCGAGAAATCCCGATAAGATCGATTTAGTTGTTCCAGTGCTTTTTTCTCAAAAGAAAATTCTGCCGGGCAGGTGGCATAAAATAAAGCCATTCTTTCCCGGATATTCGACACTTCCTTTTCTTTTGCTGCAGCTTGTTCTTCTCTGTCAATAGAACGGCTACTACCGGTAGCTGCACCAATTAGATTGCCGGGGTGTTGCCGATATTCCACCAGCACCTGATCAACATAAACAATACCTCCCCGGTGTGCTGCCAGAAACGCGATCCACCAGTCATGCGGCAAAACTGTTGGGAAGGGCAGGGCACTTTGCAGGATGCTTTTTTTGAATAGCATGGTGTTGCCATAGATTCTACAAAATACTGCTTGCTCCAAACAACTAGTGTAGTTATGGCATCTGCTGATGGTAGAAACCCTTTGTCCGGTTGGGTGTAAATCATCGTCGCAGATAGAAGAGTCACAGTAGGTCAGTGCGGCTTCACCCAGTGATGCGAACTGTATGGCGAGTTTTTCCGGATGCCAGTAATCGTCCTGATCACAGAGGGCTATCAATGATCCGGAGGAAAGGGTGATGGCTCTTTCAAAATTTCCAATATAGCCAAGGTTCTCCTTGTTTTGGTAGATGCGAATATTACTGTGAATAGCCCCATAAGATGCTAGTAGAAGTGAGGTGCCATCAGTGCTGGCATCATCACAGATTACAATTTCAATTGAAGGGTAAGTTTGCGACAGAAGGCTGTCTAGCTGCTTGGCAAGAAATTTTTCGCCCTGGTAGGTGGCCATTACGACCGATATCAGCGGTTGATTTGCAGCCTGCATGAATGCAATTGAAGAATTGGTTGAATGAGTTCGAACGCTATAAAGATAATCAAAGGAAGTATTTCTTGTATCAAAGTTACCAATGCAGCGATTAAGGGGGTATCTGTATCTTTATACCCATAATCGCCGTTTACATGCCTGTTTCTGTTGTGCTTTGTACATATAATGGTGCCCGCTTTTTAGCAGAGCAGGTAGACAGTATTTTACAGCAAAGCAGTCCGGTATCTGAATTGATTATTTCCGATGATGCTTCTACCGATGATACCATGGAAGTTGCACGCATGTTGGCTGCAAAAGACAATCGTATCCGGCTGATTGCCCTATCAGCCAATATCGGAATAACGGCTAATTTTCAGCAAGCCGTTCTCGCGGCTCAACATGATTTGATTGCGGTTGCTGATCAGGATGATTTATGGCATCCGGATAAGATGGCGCGGTTAATACAGGCATTTGACTCGGATGCTGTTTTGATTTATTGTGATTCTGTCAAGTTTTCCGGAAGGCCGCCGATGGATGCGATCGCTTCAACTAAAAATCGTCGGGTGGAAGGTTCTGATCCACGGTTTATTGGCATTTTTAATACGGTGAGCGGGCACAGTATACTTTTTCGTAAGCGACTATTGACGTCTGCTTTCCCCTTGCCTGCCGGTGTATATCCCGATTGGTGGTTGGCAGTGGTTGCCATGGCGGCAGGTCGGGTACAATTTCACCCTGAGGTATTGGTGTATCATCGCGAGCATGATAACAATATGACGTTGCAGCGCAATTTTACAGCGGAGCAGCATCGGCACCGATTTCGGCAAACCCTTGTCAGGCACTTGCAAGCATTTCGGCACATCAAAGAATTATCCGAGGAGGAGCGGCAGTTTTTTCAGGAAGGGTTTGACTACTGGCATCAATCAATAGCGCATCGGCTGAATCCCGGACTCTTCGGTTGGCTGATACGCCATCGCAAATGGGTTTTTGCCTATAAGATCAGGCGTTGGCCGATCATTTCGGCCATTAAAAATAGCTGGTTGCTCAGCTTTCGTTTTCAATCGTAATTGTTAGATCAGGATTGTTCCTCGCTGATTACTTTCTTTTCATTCTTCCACCAGCGCCAGCCCAGGTAGCCCACAATCACAAAAGGGGCGAGTGCGAGGTAGATGATTGCCGAGTTGAGTGCGGCGGCAGGTCCTTCACCGAGCTGGGAGGCGGTTTTGGTGCAAATGGAGCATTGTGCGGTTACTGTTTCGGTATAGAAAAGCAGGAAAAAAATTGTTAGCATGTACAGCCGGAACTTCATTGGTGGCATTTGAAATACAAAGGTAGGCAGAAAGCAGTATTAGCCGGTTTTTCATTACATGTGATCAATATTCAGTATATTTCTGTTCAACTTTTTATTATGGAACCCAGAAGATCATTCCTCAGAAAGGTCGGAGCCCTGGCAGGCGCCTTTTCTGCCGGCAGTTTATTTCAGCAGGCACATGCTGCTGAGTGGGAAAAAGCCTCACGCAGGGTGAGCCAGCTAAGTGCCGAAGCGGTGGCGGCCGATGAAGATTTTTGGATGACGATTCAGCAGGCTTATACCGTTAATTCCAATCTGGTCAATTTGAATAATGGTGGCGTAAGTCCGGCACCCCGTGTGGTGCAGGAGGCTGTTGAGCGATATAATCGCTTATCGAATGAGGGGCCATCCTATTACATGTGGCGGATACTGGATCAGGGCAGGGAACCGTTGCGGCAGAAGCTGGCGCTGTTGGCGGGTTGTCCGGAGGATGAGATCGCTGTGAACCGAAATGCGACGGAGGCGCTCAATACGGTCATCTATGGCATCGATCTGCAACCGGGTGATCAGGTAATCGGAACGCTGCAGGATTATCCCAATATGATACAGGCATGGCGGCAGCGTGCGTTACGCGATAAGATTGTTTACACACAAATAAGTTTTGATTTTCCGATAGAGGAGGATGATACAATTGTAGCTGCATTTGAAAGAGCGATTACCCCCAAAACAAAAGTGATACATGTTACACATATCATCAATTGGGTCGGACAAATTCTGCCGGTGGCGAAGATTGCGCGTATGGCCCGTGCCAGGGGTATCGAGGTGATCGTAGATGGCGCCCATTCATTTGGTTTGATTGATTTCAAGATTCCCGATCTGGAATGTGATTATTTTGGAACCAGTCTGCACAAGTTTCTAAGTGCCCCCATTGGCAGTGGTATGCTTTGGATACGTAAGGATAAGATCGAAAAAATCTGGCCCCTTACCTGCAATGATAAGCCCCGCAGCAGTGACATAAGAAAATTTGAAACCTTAGGTACACGGAGCTTTCCAATTGAACAGGGGATTGGTGAAGCCATTAATTTTCATCAGGCAATTGGCAGCAAGCGAAAAGAAGAGCGCATCCGTTATCTGAAAAATTATTGGACGCTGCGTGCAAAAGAGATTCCGGGGGTTAAGATACATACTTCCTTCAAGCCGGCATATGCCTGTGCGATTGCCGGCGTCAGCCTGCAGGGAATGACACCTGGCGAATTAGACAGCGCATTGATGAGTCAATTCAAAATACACGCTGTTGGCATCGTATGGGAGAACATCTCTTGTGTAAGAGTGACGCCGCATGTGTATACGCGTCTGCAAGACCTCGATAAACTCGTGGGTGCACTGGAAGTGTTGGCAGCTAAGAAAAATAAAAGCAGCTGATCCGTAGATCGGGCTGCTCTATTCGCTTCCGTAAGAAGTCAATTCATCCCCTGTAATCAGGATGCCTTTTCTTTCTTCTTGGTAGTAGTTGTGCCTTTGTGGGGCCTTGATTTTCCAAAAGAACCTTTGAAACGCTTTCCTTTGGCTGTTTTTTTGTCTCCTTTTCCCATGACTATGTTTTTGGTGAGTTCGAACTGCAAAAATAAAAAAACCCCGTGATAAACGGGGTTTTTTAAAATTTGGTCAGAAATTAGAGCTTAGCGCTCAATTCTTTACCGGCTTTGAACTTGGCTACTTTCTTAGCTTTGATCTTGATAGTAGCACCAGTTTGAGGATTGCGACCGGTACGGGCAGCACGCTTCGAAACAGAGAATGTTCCAAAACCTACCAGGGTAACTTTGTCACCCTTTTTCAGGGTCTTTGTAACAGCGGTTACAAAAGAATCCAGGGCAGCATTGGCCTGAGTTTTAGATACGCCAGCATCTTCTGCGATCTGCGCGATTAATTCGGCTTTGTTCATGGAAGTTTATTTAATGGTTTTAATAACGAGACAAAATTATTCGCTTTTATCAATCAGCAAAATATTTTTAATATTTTTTTGTTTCGCTTGAAACCCTTATCAAATATGGATTTGAGCGTTAGTGGACTAAAAAATAAATTGTTAATGTGTGAGTATAATTGCCGCAAAGCTAATGCAGTAAAGGGTTTCAGCGAAATTAACGTTTTGAATATTTTTTTTAAAACGATTCGGAAGTGGATGAAATCGTTTATTATCAAGCGTTTTTTAGCCAGGAAAGTATCCACATTCAATTCACAACTTCCAAAAGGGTTCGGAAACTGATTGCTTTTTCACCCCAGTGCTTCCGGGTTTCTTCGCGTAAAGCGGGAGCATATTTTTCCAGATAAGCTTCATAGACGTCTCTGCTTTTGGCCAGTAATTGTAAAGAGTAGGTAATTCCTTCCGTTTCGTCGTGATCTTTCAATCTCAGTAGCCGAAATTCCAGAAAGCATCCAGACGACATGATACCGGGAATATGCTCTTTTTGCATCCAGTTGAGCCAATCGACAGCTATGGGGTGTGATACGAGGGTAGTTATGTTGTAAAGATGTTGCATCTGGCTTTTTTAATGTTCGAAGGTAAGCGCGACTGATATCGGACAATGATCACTGTGTTTGATGTCGGGAAATATGGCAGCATCTTTCAGGTTACCACCTAAACTACTTGTAACACATATATAATCAATCCTCCAACCCTTGTTTTGTAGTCGAACAGAGGGAAAACGCTGACTCCACCAGGAATAGGCGCCGGTTTTTTCAGGGTGACAATATCGAAAGCTATCAACCCAGCCTCCCCCCAGCCATTTGTCCATCCAGGTTCTTTCTTCCGGTAAAAATCCGGAAGATTTTTTATTACCCTTGGGGTCATGGATATCGATTTCGCGGTGTGCGATGTTGTAATCTCCTACCACGATCAGGTGTGGATGGGTTTTGCGCAATTGATGCACATAGTCGTTGAATTCCTCCAGCCACTGGTACTTATACGTTTGGCGATGATCGCCACTGGTACCTGAGGGGAAGTAGGCATTGATGAGGGTGAAATGAGGGAATTCGGCCATGATTACCCTGCCCTCTTCGTCGCTGATTTGTGCTCCCTGTCCATTTATCACCCGCAAGGGTTTTATCTTAGTCAAGATGGCCACCCCACTGTATCCTTTTTTTTGTGCCGAAAACCAGTATGTTTCATACCCCAGTGCGTGAATCGCCGGTACATCAATGTTCTCTTTTTCTGCCTTTATCTCTTGCAGGCAAACGATTTCAGCGGGGTTGGTTGCCAGCCAGTCGAGTAAGCCCTTATTGATGGCGGCTCTTATTCCATTCACATTATAACTGATGATACGGATGGTTGACATGGTGTGCTAAATATCAGTGAGGCAAGTTAGTTTAAAAATTAATTTTCCCGGCTTCCTGTTAAGCAGGAATTTGTTTACAGCAGATCAATCACCGGTGATGTAGCCAGCAGCAGCAATAGATTCATCATTACGGGTTCTACGACTGGATCTTTTATCATTATTTGTTCAGGTAAGTTTTTTCCTTGCAGGCGCATGATAAGCCGGTCATTTAACCAAATATCTTTCCAATAATTAAAATTGCCTCGTATGCGGATAGAAAACGACTGCCCAAGGATGCTGCCTGTCATTTGCAGGGTTGTCTCTAATTTCATTTCCTTGGGTATCAGGTCAAAGTTAAATAGGGAGGCAGTGTCTGAGCCATTGTACGAGCGATTCAGCGAGATATAGTCATTTTCATTGAGTTCGGGTTTTGCTTGAACCACGAACCGGGCAATGGTATCATTTTGATGGAGGATCAAGTGCATGCGCTTCTGCACCAGCGGAAACGCTCCTTGGCTCACAGTACTTTCATTTGAAATACCGAAAAAGAGTACCTCATAACTTTTATCATTCAGCACATCCCGCAGTACATGTTGCAGACAGATGAAGTCGGTCTCTGTAATTTTTTTTATTAGTCGCAGAGAATCAAATACCCATTCCGGAAATCCGGGTTGTTTTTTGCCATTCACCCGAACGGCCTTGACTTCCGTATCGCCGTTACGTAAAATTTGTATTCCTCGGTCAGACAGAAATCGGAGGGATTTGTTTTTTATTTCCGGGCGAATAATTAAGTGCTTAATATGGGGTGATTGCTCAATGAAATTGTTAAAAAAATAAGCCGTCGGTACTCTTAACTCTATGAAGGAGGTAGTGTTATTTTTTTGAAACAAGATTTTCATGCTTTGGTTCATCGCTTCGCGGAAGCCTCGAACAGTGGTTGCCAGGTGATAAGGTTGTCCGTCGGCCAGTAGTCCCTTGAAGGGAATGCCAATGGCAGGCGATTCTGCTTGTGTTAGTGAAATGTCTATCTCATTCTTTTCTATCAATTCGTTGCGGTGGTTCAACAGGTAATAGGCGATACGAATAACAGAAGCCGATCGGGCTGCCATAACTGAGTCATTAATATAATCGGCGGCAGCAAAAAAATTGATGGGTTGAACTTCGATCCAATCCATCCACATGTGCAGTACCTGGTTGTTAGCATCTTGTACTTTAAGTGTTTTATTCTTTTTTAGTTCCTCTAAATTTGGGTAGTTCACCGGTAAGGTAAGCGAGTCGGCAAGTCGCCACCCCCTTTCATGGTACAATATTTGCTGTAATTGACTTGCCAGCGATTGTTGGAGTGTCGGATCTTGAAGATAGCGCATCATCGGACCAACTGCAGAGTAGCACCGTAGTTCCTCCAGTTTGACTCTCTGTTGTGCGGATAGGAGTCCGGCGGATAATAGCTGCACTATCAGACAAAAAATAATTTTGTTAAGGTGAGTAACCATGTGATGTAATATTACACCATAAATACAAATGAATTCATATCCACTAAACATAAGTTATGACTAAACTTGAGCGCATTATTCCTGCCAAAAAAAGGGTTTTTCTGGAAGGTCCCAAGCCGAGGATCAACGAGTTTTTCTTCGCCTGGGATGTATTTAAGCAGTTCATCAAAGGGTTTAGAGCACTTCACTTTCTTGATCCCTGTATTACGGTCTTTGGTTCGGCTCGTTTTGGAGAGGATCACCCCTATTATCAGGCTGCCCGGGAATTTGGAAAGGAAATTGCTGCCCTGGGGTTTACCACGATGACAGGTGGCGGGCCCGGTATTATGGAGGCAGCCAACAGGGGGGCATTTGAGAACAATGGAACCTCGGTGGGATGTAACATCGAATTACCCTTTGAGCAACACCCCAATCCATATATGCACAAATGGATCACGTTTAACTACTTCTTCGTTCGGAAAGTGATGTTGGTGAAGTATTCGTATGCGTTTATCATCATGCCTGGCGGATTTGGCACCATGGATGAATTATTTGAAACACTTACGCTGGTTCAAACTAAGGTCATCAATGATTTTCCCATGGTACTTTTTGGAAAATCGTATTATGAACCGATGCTGGAAGCCATTGATACCATGATTGAAAAGGGTACTATTAGTCCGGAAGACAAAAAGCTTTTTCTGGTAACGGATGATGTGAATGAGGCTATGCAGTTCGTACAATCTTATATCAGGAAGAACTACAGTGTTCAGCCGCGCAAACGGCTTTGGTGGTTATTTGAAAAACGCTGATTGATTTTTGGGCAGTTTTTTCCGGCCTCTACACCCATATTCCAACCTCCAAGTTGAAAGCCTTCGTTGTTTTGTTTCTAAACAAGCTATTTTCGACATGGGGTATTACCGGTCCTACACCACATTTTCCCATTGCGTCAAAAATGAAATGTTGGTTACGTGATGCATAGAGGCGCCATCTCGTTACCAGATTGAACAATAAAAAGTACACACCCTTATTAAAGAAATAAGCAGCTATTTTTTCACTTTCGAGCGGGTAGATTATATTATTCTAAGTTAGGGCGCAACCATCGCTCTGCTACCTGCAGGGGCATGTTTTTTCTACTTGCATAGTCTTCCAGTTGGTCGCGTTGAATTTTTCCTACCCCGAAATACTGACTTTGCGGGTGTGCAATGTACCAGCCGCAAACAGAGGAGGCGGGATACATCGCCAGGTTTTCAGTCAGTTCTATGCCCGTTTGTTCAGTTACAGATAAGAGGGAGAACAGGTGATATTTTTCAGTATGATCTGGGCAGGCAGGATACCCGGGTGCAGGGCGGATACCTGTATATTTTTCTTTAATCAGTTCATCATTGCTGAGTTTCTCCTCCGGGTTATATCCCCACCAGGTGGTTCTGGTTTTGTGGTGCAAGGCTTCTGCAAAAGCCTCTGCCAGGCGGTCGGCCAGCGCCTGCAGCATGATTTTACTGTAGTCGTCATGGGCAGCTTCCATCTTTTTAATGTGTGGTTCAATTCCATGTATAGTGACGGCAAAGGCCCCGATAAAATCTTTATATCCTGAGGTGTCGGGGGCAATAAAATCAGCCAGTGATAAATTCGGGTGTCCGGGTGCTTTTCTTATTTGCTGTCGCAGGAAAGACAGGCGAACAGGCGCTTGGTTGTTTGGATGTACCCATACATCATCCCCTTCACTGTTTGCTTCCCAGAAGCCAATGACACCGTTAGCGGTTAGCCATTTTTCATCCAGCATCTGGTCCAACATCTTATTGGCATCTTCATATAAACGGGTGGCTTCTTTTCCTACAATGCCATCACTCAGAATATCAGGGAAAGAGCCGTGGAGCTCCCAGGCGATAAAAAATGGTTTCCAATCGATGTAAGCACGAAGTTCTTTCAGGTCGAAGGCATCAAAGGTTTTTATGCCGGTGAAGGAGGGTTGAACCGGCTGAAAATTTTTCCAATCGATTTTACATTTGTTCTGTAAGGCATCGGCGTAGGGCAGGTATTCTTTTACCGGCTTTTTATTGTCGAATGAAACTTTTAGCTCTTCGTATTCTTTTTCAATGGTGCCGAGAAATTGACTTTGTTGGTCTTTGCTCAGCAGACTGCCTGCAACGGTAACGCTGCGCGACGCATCAAGCACATGCACAACTTTGCCGGGATATTCGGGGGCGATTTTTACGGCTGTATGCATGCGTGAGGTGGTGGCGCCGCCAATCAGCAAGGGCTGATTCATACCCCTTCTTTTCATTTCCCTGGCAATGTGAACCATCTCGTCTAATGAAGGGGTGATGAGCCCACTCAATCCAATAATATCTACTTTCTCTCTTTGGGCTGTCTCTAAAATTTTTTCTGCCGGTACCATTACGCCCATATCAATAATGTCATACCCATTACATCCGAGTACAACGCCAACGATGTTTTTTCCAATATCGTGTACATCACCTTTCACGGTGGCCAGTAATATTTTGGCGGCAGCAGTAGACTCTACTACAGCTGCGTCTCCGGCCATCTGGCGTAACTTTTTTTGTTCTTTTTCTGCTTCAATGTATGGGGTGAGTACCGCCACACTTTTTTTCATTACCCGGGCACTTTTTACAACCTGTGGCAGAAACATTTTTCCGGCGCCAAAGAGATCGCCCACAATACCCATTCCCTGCATGAGTGGCCCTTCGATTACTTCGAGCGGCGTGGCATAAGCTTGTCGGGCTTCTTCGGTATCTGCCTCTATGTACTCGGTGATGCCATTGATCAGGGCATGAGCCAGGCGTTTTTGTATGGGTTCATTTCGCCAGGCTTCATCTCTTACTTGTACTTTGCCCTGGGTCTTTACTGTTTCTGCGTAGCGTATCAGGGCCTCTGTTGCCTGGTTGCTGTCGTTGTTGCGATTTAGAATTACATCTTCACATAGTCTTTTCAGTTCTGGTTCAATCTCATCGTAAACAGATAGTTGTCCGGCATTCACGATGCCCATATCCATACCGGCACGAATGGCATGGTAAAGAAATACCGCATGAATGGCTTCACGCACTGGTTCATTTCCACGGAAGGAGAAGGATACATTCGATACGCCTCCACTGACTTTTGCCAGGGGGAGATGTTGTTTGATGATACGGGTTGCTTCGATGAAGTCTACGGCATAGTTGTTATGTTCCTCGATACCGGTAGCAATGGCAAAAATGTTAGGGTCGAATATGATGTCTTCAGCAGGGAAGTCTGCCTGGGTCGTTAACAATTGATAGGCCCTGGTACAGATATCTACTTTTCGTTGCAGGGTATCTGCTTGTCCTTGTTCATCGAAGGCCATCACAACTACGGCTGCACCGAAGTCGCGGCAGATATGTGCTTGTTCTAAAAATTTTTCTTCACCTTCTTTGAGTGAGATGGAGTTAACGATACACTTACCCTGTATGCACTGCAGACCGGCCTGTATGATCTCGAATTTAGAGCTGTCGATCATGATCGGAATGCGGGCGATATCGGGTTCGCTTTGCAGCAGGTTGATGTATTGTGTCATGGCAGCGACACCGTCGAGCATGGCGTCGTCCATATTCACATCTAATATCTGTGCACCACTTTCTACTTGTTGTCGGGCTACTGAGAGTGCTTCTTCGAGTTGGTTTTCTCGGATGAGTCGTGCAAATTTCTTCGAGCCAGTCACATTGGTTCGCTCGCCAATGTTTACGAAATTGGTTTCCGGTCGAATAACGAGCGGCTCCAGTCCAGATAAACGCAGGTAAGGATGTATTTGATTACGGCTCATGGTTGATAAGGTCAGGCGGTCAGTACTTTTGGTAAGGGGCGTGGGGTCATATTTTTTACTGCCTGGGCAATATGGCGGATATGATCGGGCGTGGTGCCACAGCAACCGCCAACGATGTTGACAAATCCTTCTTTTGCCCAGTCTTCAATGAAATGAGCTGTTTCGTGGGGTTGCTCATCATATTCGCCCATGGCATTTGGCAGACCTGCATTTGGATAGGCGGAAGTATAGCAGGTAGCTATTTGTGATAGTTCTTCGATGTGTGGGCGCATTTCTGCAGCACCCAGGGCGCAGTTCAGACCAACACTCAGGGGTCTCGCGTGCATCACGGAAATATAAAATGCCTCCAGTGTTTGTCCGCTCAGGGTTCTGCCAGATGCATCAGTAATCGTTCCGCTGATCATGATGGGTAATGGTGGCACGCCTTTCTTTCTGAAGTAGCGGTTCGCTGCAGCGATGGCTCCTTTGGCATTCAGGGTATCGAAAATAGTTTCAATCAGTAAGAGGTCTACTCCGCCATCTATCAGGCCACTGATCTGTTCTTCATAGGCGCTGACTACTTCTTCAAAGGTAACAGCACGGAAGCCGGGGTTATTTACATCGGGTGAGAGGCTCAGGGTTTTATTAAGCGGACCGATAGCGCCGGCAACAAAGCGTGGTTCGGCATCGGGTTGTTCTGAAGTAAACGCCTGGATGGCTTCCCGCGCACAGCGGGCTGCTGCTACATTGAGTTCATAAGCGAGTGACTGCATTTCATAGTCAGCCATGGCAATGCGGGTACTGCTGAATGTATTGGTCTCGATGATATCGGCACCAGCCTGCAGGTATTGCAGGTGAATGCCTTTGATGATGTCGGGTTGGGTGATACAAAGCAAGTCATTGTTGCCTTTTACATCGGTATGCCAATCGTGGAAGCGCTCACCGCGATAATCTTCCTCTGTCAGGCGATGTCGTTGTATCATGGTGCCCATAGCACCATCGATTACCAGAATTTTTTTTAAAAGCAGTTCTCTTATACCCATGGTCAAGTAATGGATGATCCTATTTTATTCCATTACTAATAACGCTGAAGATGCAGAGGCAAATCAGACAATCCCAAACGTTTATTAGTTCGATATTTCCCGGGAGGGGAAGCAGCGACAGGCTGAACAATAAACAAATCCACCTGAATGTAGCAGCAAAGGTATGTTTTACCAATGGTTTTTCAAATTCCGGGGCTTATTGGTACTGGCAATTGACGGTGATGATCACTTTCTCGGTTACATCGTCTGCCTGTATGCCGAAATCTTTTACGGTCACCGGGAAGCTGGCTTTAGCCAGTGGTTTGCCGTTTTTCACCGAAATGCTGCCGTTAGCGCTTACTTTTTTGGTGACACCATGCAGGGTGAGGTCACCTTTTACCTGTACAGGGTAAGTGCCATCTTTGGTAAAATTGACAGTACTAATATTGGTGATGCTGCCTTTGAAGTCGCCGCGGGGGTACTGGTTGCTCTGCATGTATTGGGTATTAAAATGGTCTTGCATTTCGGCCATTTTGAAGCGAAAGCTTTTTACCAGCAAGCTGAAGCTAAGAGTGCCATTATCGCTCAGGCGGCTGCTCACTTCATTATTGATGGCTTTCACATCTTCATCTGTCGGAGATTGAAAAATCACCTGGCCATTGCGGGTGCCAAAAACCTTTTGTGCGGTTGCGGGCCGGTATTGAAAAATGGCTAGTGCTGTGAGGAAGGAAAAAATCAAATATTTCATAAAGACAAGTTTATTTTACTAAGACACCTTCATTGATAACGACACTCGCATCGGGGATGAAGCCGGTACAGATGCCTTTGAAAACAATGGCGTCGCCGGGTTGCAGATTGCCCGGATCGGCTTTAAACGTACAATTGATGGTGAAGAAGGGGTCATTGGTAGCAATATTCACCACTTTTTGTCCCTCCTGGTTGGTGCTGACATCTGCCACTGTTCCTGACAATTCAATGGCTTTGTCCAGATAAAGTTTGTTGGCAGCGGCTTCGTCATTGCGGAAAGCATCGAATAATTGTTGTGCCGTGAGTTGTATTCCTGTCTCTTTGGCAACATCGCGGTGTGGCTTATTGAAGATCCAATAGAGGAGTCCCAATCCGGCAATGAGTCCGATACCGCCGGCTATCAATAATACTTTTATCCATTTTTTCATGTAGCTATCTGATTAAAGGCAGTGCAAATTATTTAATTGCGCTAAACTATGGGGAGAAAAATTGTTAAAGCGGTAGGAGCGGTAGCACCAATGGATTACATCATTTTACATACTGCTGAACGGGGAGTCGGTGAGCGATGCTTCGGGCAAGGGTCATTTCGTCGGCAAATTCCAATTCGCCACCGAAGGAGATGCCACGGGCGATGGTGGTAATCTTACAAGGCAGGTGGGCAATTTTTTTCTGTATGTAGTAGATGGTAGTATCGCCTTGTATGTTTGGATTCAGGGCAAAAATTAGTTCATCAACCTGTTCTTCTTCAATTCGCCTTACCAATCCGGTAATATTCAGTTGCTCGGGCCCAACCCCATCCAGTGGCGATATAATGCCACCCAAAACATGATAGGTGCCATTCATTTGTCCGGTATTTTCAATACTGATCACATCACGAATGTTCTCTACCACACAGATGAGTTGTTTATTTCTGCTGTTTTGTGAGCAGATAGAGCAGAGTTCTCCATCACTTATGTTGTGGCAGCGGGAACAAAACTGAATTTCACGTCTTAGTTTGGCTACAGTATCGGAGAAGTGGATGACCATTTCTTCTTCTTGTTTGAGCAGGTGCAGCACCAGTCGCAGGGCGGTTTTTCTTCCAATACCCGGAAGTTTTGCGAAAGCGGCAACAGCGTTTTCCAGTAACTGGGAGGGGAGCGGCATAGTGAAAAAGGTTCTCTTGCTATGGGGTAGTTAAAGGTACAATTATATTTTCAGCGACTAGAGTTGGATGGTCATTTCATTGTCCCAGCCTGACCTTACAGACAATTCTTTCGGGATTAAAAAAACAATTTCGGGGAGCTTTTTGTTGCCGGGATATTGTCCGGGATCCCATTTGCCATTACCATTGGTATCGTATAAAATTCGTAGTTCATAATTCCCGGGATAAAAGAGATTTTTTCTCCATTCGTTAGAGGTGATGGGGAATGCATCTATGAACTTATCTCCTTCATACAGTTGAAGCACGGGTCGCTTACTGAGGGTTAGGTTGATAAATTTGATGCGGATACTGCCATAGTCTTCCTGTTTTTTAGTGGCAATCTTGAGGGTGTCATTTTTTGTTAGGGTGGCACCTGTTGAATCAGCCACCGATTCTTTCTTGAGTAGTAGGAGGAAGTTTTGTTTTTCTTTCAGCGGATATTGGAGGGTAATCACTTTTCCGGAAGTGTCTGTTAGCAATGTCACACCAGTTATTGGGCGAGAAAGGGTATCACATAATACAATACCGGTGGTATCTAGTTTGCTGATCTTCCTTGGAAAGCGCAGTTGAATAGGCTTTAGTAAATCTTGCCGACCATTTTCAACGCTGGTTGTATAGCGTAGGCGCTTATCATCTCTGTTTGTAAGGGTTTTAGCTGCCGGTTGAGCGCTGCTGGCCGGGGCTGTTGGCTCTAGTGCCTTGTAGGCATAGAGTGTATCTGTTTGTCCTTTGCCCGGAATAATGGTGCGAGGTAAAAAAGCAAACAGCTGTGTACTATCATCGTATTTTTTATTGAAAGCACTTTTTACGACGAATACCTGAAAACTATCTTTCGGTAAAAAAGAGAATTTAAATTCTCCTTTTCCATTCAACTTGGTATAATAAGGTGGTTTGAGTCGGAAGATGGCAGTATCTGATAGATCTTTGTGTAACACAACCAATAACGTTGAGTCAGCTTTTCCGCTTGCAGCGAGTAATACCTTGCCGCTGTAGGTGGCCGTGTCGAGACGTGGACCTGTTGAGAAAGTATAACTGAAGTTGCGGGCAATATTATTCTCGTTAACATCGCGAATAGCATCTCCGAAGTGAAAAGAATAAGTAGTGTTGCCCAGGAGGCTATCTTTTAATTTTATGGTTACGTTCCGCAGTTTATAATCAACTTGAGGCTGGGAATTCATGGCCGGGTTCACAACCAGTTGCTGGAAGATGTCGTTTACGCTTACATATTCATTAAAAGTGAGCGTTATCAACTTAGGCCGAACATTCAGTGCGGAGTCTTTTGGCAGCGATTGCACCAAAACAGGGGGGAGCGAGTCTCTGGGTCCGCCAGCGGGGGGTATGATGTTGGCACAGGAACCCATCATGAGCCAGCTTGCCAGCAGGGGAATTACCAGTAAAAAGACACATCCGGCACCAGCCGGCAAAATTTTTTTCATGCTCCACAAAGGTAGCAGTAAAAAGATTGTGAGAGCAGGCTGCTTAAAACAGAGTATTCGACTATATGTGTGGGTTGTTTGGTGTTAAATTCGAACATATCCACTCTGTGGGTGTTATGTTATTACACAAACTCACCTATGTCAGCTACCTATTCTATAAAAACCATCATTCGCATGCCTGTTACGATGGAGAAGGCATGGGATTTTTTCAGTCGACCTGATAACCTGCAAGCCATTACGCCCGATCATCTAGGCTTTCGCATCATTTCACAGCACCACGGTGAGAAAATGTATGCCGGTCAGATCATTGAATACAAGGTAAAGCCGCTGTTGGGGATACCGATTTATTGGATGACCGAGATTACCCAAGCGGCGGATCGGCAATACTTTATTGATGAGCAGCGGGTTGGACCATACAGTTTATGGCATCACCAGCATCATTTTCGTGCGATAGCGGGGGGTGTTGAAATGACAGATATTGTTCATTACAGGCTTCCGCTCGGATTTCTGGGGGATATTGCGCACGCCATATTTGTCAAGAAGCAATTACAGCACATTTTCACTTACAGGACTGAACGGGTAGAAGCTATTTTCGGCAAATGGGTGGAGCAAGGCAATTAAGTTCCGCGTTTATTTCAGTTCGGTCAGCGGACTTACATTATTTCCTTTGTCGATGCTAACAACGAAAGCTCTGCTGCCATTGGTTTCCGGATATTGATCTAATTGAATTGTGATTCGGTTGCGCTGCGGAAATACTTCGATCAGTTGCGCATCGATGAAGCGTACTTCTTTTCCCGGCGCAACAACCAGCAACCCGATGCCCTTGATTACTTCCTGGCCATTGTATACTACCTCATAACTGCGTCCCTCTTTTTTTGTCACCCGTGGGGCATCCGGACTGCTATCATCGATCCAGGGCATGGCGGGAACCAATGCGGGATATCTGTAATAGTTATTTCTCAGACTGTCGCACCATCCATTGGGATTGTTATCAAATGATTTACTGCTGAAATAAACACTTCCCTGTGTGCTGCGGTAGCTGCGCAGTTCTTTGATTTGTGCCGGCAATTCGTTGGGGTTTTTCCAGCCTGCATTGCTGCCGGCACGATAAAATCCCTGGCCGATGTATAACTGACGTCCGTAGCTGTTGTCATTCCACCATTTCAATAAAACGGAATAATCGGCCAGTGCGTGCCCACGTTCCCAATAGAGTTGTGGTACCACATAATCAATCCAGCCCTTTTGCAGCCAGAGAAGAATATCAGCATATAGGTCATCGTAGTTCGTTTGTCCGGCTTTGGTATTGCTTCCCATCGGATCCTGGCTTAGGTTGCGCCATACACCGAATGGACTGATACCGAATTTTACTGTCGGCTTAACTTCCCGAATCGCATGGTGCAGGTTTAGGATGATGCTGTCACAGTTGCTGCGTCTCCAGTCGTCTTTATTCATACCCTTACCTAACTGCTGAAATGTTTTTTCATCTGGAAATTCCTTATTGGGAATGCGATAGGGATAAAAGTAATCGTCCATGTGCACTGCATCGATGTCATATCTTTTTATCAGGTCTTTCACTACGGCAACAGTAAACTTCCTCACTTCGGGTAATCCCGGATTGAAATATTTCTTATCTCCATACACCAGAAACCAGTCCGGATGTTGTAGGGTTGGATGATTGGGGGCAATAGATGAGCGGGTGATATTGAATACGGCCCGATAAGGGTTCAGCCAGGCATGAAATTCCATTCCACGCTGGTGGGTTTCTTTGATCATGAATTCCAACGGATCATAGTAGGGTTCAGGTGCCAGTCCCTGCTTGCCGGTGAGGTATTCACTCCAGGGTTCCAGGGTAGATGGGTAGAAGGCATCTCCGGAGGGTCTTACCTGCATCACGATTGCATTCATGCCATTTTTCTGGTGCATATCGAGTAATCGAATGAAAGCGGCTCGTTGTTCCTCCGGTGTGAGTTGTTTGCTTTTTGGCCAGTCAATGTTTTCAACGGTAGCCACCCATACACCCCTGAATTCATAATTGGGAGAAAGGGGTTGTGCCAGAGAAGAAAAAAAGCAAGAGATACCCAGCATGGCAGCGAGTAGATTCAATGCGCAAGATGACCGTTGTTGCATATATGTCTGTTTCATGATAAAATTAATTTTCCCAAACCTGAAGCCCCTCGCTGCAGTTGGAACAGATATCGATGTTTTTCCTGCCCTGCATAAGTTGTTGGCGGAATTGCCGATAAGGTTCGCTGTGCCATACTTCCCTGAAGGGTTGTTTTTTCAGGTCTCCCAGGCGATGTATGGCATCTTTATCAAAACAGCAGGGTACCACCAATCCATCCCAGGTGATCACATTGGCATGCCAAAGCTTCCAGCATTTATTTTGAAGACCGCTTTTAACACGGGTAATGCCCTGTTTGTCTTTTTTGTAGCGGCTGTATTTATTGTTTTCAGGAATCAGTTGGTGTGGATCGTTTTCATAATCGTACACCTGTGCTGTTTTAAATCGAACCTGGTCTACGCCTATTTCTTTACCCATCTGTCGCACTTCCGCCAACTGGTGCTCATTTGGCTTTACGACCAGGAACTGGAAAAACACAAAAGGGGTTTTGCTATTTAGTTGTTGCTTCCAGTGAACGATGCGACGGGCGCCTTCTAACACTTTATGTAATTGTCCGCCTACCCTGTATTGTTCATAGACATCCTGCGTAGTGCCATCGATGGAGATGATCAGTCGGTCGAGACCGCTCTCTACTGTTTCCTTTGCTTTTTCATCGGTCAGATAGTGTGCATTGGTGGAGGTGGCTGTATAAATGCCTTTATCACGGGCATAGCGAACCATTTGAAGAAAATCAGGATTCAGGTAGGGCTCGCCCTGGAAGTAGAAAGTCAGGTACGACAGTTCCTGGTAGATGTCATCTATGGTTTGCCGGAAGAAATCCTGTTGCAGCATGCCGGTTGGTCGGGAAAAAGCCCTTAGGCCGCTGGGACATTCGGGGCACCTTAGGTTGCAGGAGGTGGTGGGCTCAAAAGAAATAGCGATGGGCAACCCCCACTGAATGGGCTTTCCCGTCATCTGCGAAAGGGAATAGGAAGCATATACTTTAGTGGCATTCCACCATCTTCGAAAAGTCATCTTCGACAACCAGTTGATGCTGTCGTTCCAGTTTATATATGCCATTGGCGTAAAATTAAGATTATCGTCTCAAAAGGATGGCAGCAATGGTTTTAAATATTACTTTTTTAATCCCTTCAGAGAATATTCATAAAAATCCTAACTTGTGTATATGAACAGTGCTTCAGATAATTCTACCTGTCAGAGTTGCAACCAGCGGTTTAATTCAGTTTTTTGTAAGGCGCATGAAGACCACATCAATCAAATTAATGAGCAAAAATCTTGCAACACCTATAAAAAGGGACAGGTTTTGTTTAATGAGGGAGCCCGGCCACTGGGTGTATTTTGTGTCAGTGATGGTAAGGTGAAGCTTTCTCATATGGGTGACGACGGAAAAGATCAGATCATTCGTTTGGTGAAGGCTGGGGATATATTGGGGTACCGCGCCCTGCTCAGCGGGGAAAAGTATAGTGCCAGTGCTGAGGCACTGGAAGATACCCAGGTGTGTTTTATTCCACGCGACTTATTTATTAAAGTACTCAAATTAGATAGCAACCTGGCTTTTGAAATGATGAAGTTGCTGAGCGATGAATTACACAAAGCGGAGATTAAGTTGACCCATTTGGCCCAAAAGCCCATCCGCGAGCGGCTGGCGGAAACCCTGTTATTCATTAAGGAAACTTATGGGTATGAGGCAGATGGGGTTACATTGAACGTGCGTTTATCGCGTGAAGACATTGCTAACCTTGTGGGTACTGCTACTGAGTCGGCTATTCGCCTGTTGAGTGAATTCAAAAAAGATGGTATGATTGAATTGGAAGGAAAAAAAATTAAAATCATGCAGCCCCGTGAGCTGCTTCTTACTGCCAATTTGCAGGATTAGTCTCGCTTATCGTCTATTTTTTATGCGGTTTTCATCTGTTTGTTCGCAAAGATGACAAATGTCATTTGTTGACAGCCGTATTCTTATTTATTTGCCTCCGAATGCAATACAAACATGCATCCATTGTTCAGGTATGCCATCCAGTTTTTGGAATATACAGCTGGGAGATGTTATTCCGCCTTCCCTCCTTTGTACGCAAATCGAGCGTGAGTGCCACCCTGAGTTGCTTGCCATTTGTAATAACATTGAAGGATATTTTTTGGTGCATGCTGATTCTGAACTGACCGATACCACATCTGAAACGGTTCAGCTGCTTTTCTCGAAGTTGGAGGATGAGATGAAGCACTTACTCCTCAAAGAGAAGTCCCTCCTTTTTCCTGCTATACAAAACAGGCATCGAATGTTCGTGCTAGCTCCCGGTGTGTGGAAATATATTGTGCTCACCCAGCATAGTATTGCCGCATTGTTACTAAGACTTCGGATGTTGTTGAATCATTTTCAAATAATACCTGCCTGGAACAGCGATTGGAGTAATTGTGTGCAGCAGTTTTTTCAACTCGAAAAAAAAGTGCATCAGTGGATTTTTGTGGAGCAGAACATACTATATCCCGCCTGTATTCAATCATTCAGTATACATTGATCTGCTATGGAAAAGAAACAACTAATCGGCTCTGTTATCGGCTGTTATCACTGTGGTGAGGAAGTGGGTTCGGAAGCCATTACCTGGCAAGACAAGTCTTTTTGTTGCAGTGGCTGTAAAATGGTATATGAAATACTGGAGCATGCCGGCATGTGCGACTATTACAGTCTGGATAAAAATCCTGGCAATCAACTAAAAAAAATTCGGGCAGATCATTTTGCATTTTTAGATGATTTGAAAATTCAGCAAGGATTGATTCGGTTTAAGAATGAAAGCCAAAGTCATGTTGAACTCTACCTGCCTCAGATTCATTGCAGCAGCTGTCTTTGGCTTTTAGAAAATCTGAACAGGCTGAATCCAGCTGTTATCAGCTCACAGGTACAGTTCGAGAAAAAGAAAGTATTAATCGTATATAATCATGGACAAGTATCATTACGCAGGCTGGCCGAATTACTCACAGGTATTGGGTATGAGCCGTATTTCAGTTTACATGATCTACAGGCAACATCCGCTCCGGTAGACAGGTCAAGAATTTTTAAATTAGGTGTTGCCGGTTTTTGTTTTTCCAATATCATGTTGATGAGCTTCCCCGAGTATTTTGGTATTGACGCACAGGAAAAGACTTTGCAGCAGCTTTTTCGGTTTGCTAATCTGTTTCTAAGTCTGCCGGTATTTTTTTATAGTGCCAGCGATTTTTTTCATAGTGCCTGGGCCGGCATCCGGACTCGTTTTCTGAATATAGATGCTCCAATTGCTTTGGCTATTCTGGTAACATTCTTTCGCAGCGTTTATGAAGTAATTACTCAAACAGGCGGGGGCTATTTTGATTCTATGAGCGGCATTGTATTTTTTATGTTGCTGGGCAGGGTTCTGCAAGACAAGACCTATCGTCAACTCAGTTTTGACAGGGATTATACCTCGTATTTTCCTATGGCTGTTTCGGTGGTCAGGCCCGGGGGAGTAACTACTGTTCCGCTTCCGGAGCTGGCGCTGAATGATACGGTTTTGATACACTATGGTGACCTGATTCCGGCAGATGGAATTTTGACGCGGGGCAAAGCGCTGATTGACTACAGCTTTGTAACGGGTGAAAGCATGCCTGTAGAAAAAGAAATGGGTGAGATTATTTATGCTGGAGGTAAGCAATTAGGCGCCAACATGGAGTTGCTGGTCATACGCGAAGTCACACAGAGTTACCTTACTCAATTATGGAACCGCCAGGAGGAAAAAAAGAAGGCGAAAGAAAAATATTCTTTTGTTCATACCCTTAGCCGTTATTTCACCTGGATTGTATTTGCTATTGCACTTGCTGCAGGTGTCTATTGGTTCTTATTCGATGCATCCCGGGTATTGAATGCAGTTACTGCCGTACTCATCATTGCTTGTCCCTGTGCCCTGTTATTGAGTAATACATTTACCAATGGTAACCTGATCAGAAGACTTGCCCGCAATCGGTTTTACTTGCGGAATGCACAGACACTGGAAAATCTGGCAGCTGCCGACAGTATTCTTTTTGACAAAACGGGAACTTTGTCTACCGGCAAATTCAATGAGGTTGCTTATCACGGTGAGCCACTTACCTGGTTACAGCGGAAATATCTCGCCAGTCTGGCAGCACAGTCTACCCATCCACTGAGTAAGGCCATTGTTAGCTGGGCTGCTGTTGGTCAGCTGATGCCTGTAAGGTCGTACAATGAAATTCCCGGCAGCGGTATAGAGGGTTTGGTCGGCGATGAATTATTGACCTTGGGTTCAGCACGGTTTGTTTTAGGAGCAACCCATCCGCCATCTTCATTTTCAGAAGTTTATTTTTCCTGGGAGCAGCAGGTGTTGGGTAAGTTTACTTTCAGCAACGAGTATAGGGAAGGGCTCAATAGCTTAATCGGCGATTTGAAGAAAAAGTATGCTTTATCTGTAGTCAGTGGTGATCAGTCAACCGATCAGTTGCTGTTACAGCATCTGTTTGGTCGTGAAGTACCGCTGTTGTTTGATCAGCTGCCAATGGATAAGCAAGAAGTTGTAACCCGTTGGCAGGAAAAAGGAAAGCGGGTGATCATGGTGGGGGATGGATTAAATGATGCCGGTGCCCTGCTGCAGGCCGATGTTGGTATTGCTGTAACTGATGACAGCAATCGCTTTACCCCCGCCAGTGACTGTATACTTGCTGCCGATGCATTATCGCGCTTGGGTGATTTCCTGCGGGTGGCCCGGGCCAACAAAAAAATTGTTTTGACAGCTTTTGTGGTTTCAATCATCTATAACCTGATTGGACTCTTTTTTGCGGTGCAGGGCACCCTGCATCCAATGATAGCAGCAATTTTAATGCCCCTGAGCAGCATGAGTATTGTACTGATCTCCTTCGGACTGGGCAACTGGTATTGTAACCGGCTTCAGCTAAAATAATTTTTTCCAAAAATGACTTTTGTCATAATTCACTTCGAGCACGGCTTTTAGTTTTGTTTTCACAATTGACTGGTATGAGTGTAATTATTTTATTACTGATAGCAAGTATATCGATTGCCGGACTTTTCTTGCTGGCCTTTATCTGGAATGTCAAAAATGGACAGTATGATGATGAAACGGCCCCTGCCATCCGGATACTTTTTGACGATAAAAAACCTACTGCCGGTAATTCCAACAACATGCGTGAAGAAGTCACGACAGTAAAAAAAACTGAAAACATTTAATCCTTTCACAGATATGCAAGTAGAAACATTTTATTATGACAATCGCATTGTAAAAAATTTTGCATTTGCCACCATGCTTTGGGGTGCTGTGGGTATGCTTGTCGGACTGTTGGCAGCCGTACAAATGTATTTGCCCGCTGCTAACTTTAATTTGCCGATTACCACTTTTGGCAGAGTAAGGCCCCTTCACACCAATGCGGTCATTTTTGCTTTTGTTGGCAATGGCATTTTTATGGGCGTTTATTATTCTCTGCAGCGACTCTGCAAGGCGCCGATGTTCAGCAAAACACTTAGTGCGATACATTTCTGGGGTTGGCAGCTGATTATCGTTGCTGCTGCAGTGACGTTATTGGCCGGATATACTACCGGTAAGGAATATGCCGAATTAGAATGGCCCATTGATATTGCCATAACGTTGGTATGGGTAATATTCGGGATCAATATGTTTGGTACCATTTTGCAACGACGTGAGAAGCACTTGTATGTTGCCATTTGGTTTTTTATTGCCACCTGGATCACCGTTGCCATGTTGCATATCGTCAACTCATTTGAGATGCCTGTCAGCCTCTTCAAGAGTTATAGCTGGTATGCCGGTGTGCAGGATGCGTTGGTGCAATGGTGGTATGGACACAATGCGGTGGCTTTCTTCCTAACGACCCCGTACTTGGGCATTATGTACTATTTCCTGCCTAAGGCAGCCAATCGTCCGGTATATAGTTACCGTCTTTCCATTATTCACTTTTGGGCGCTGATATTTATTTATATCTGGGCCGGGCCACACCACCTTTTATATACGGCCTTACCCGACTGGGCACAAAGCCTGGGCGTTGTATTCAGTGTCATGCTCATAGCTCCCTCCTGGGGTGGTATGTTGAACGGACTGTTTACACTGCGTGGTGCATGGGATAAGGTAAGAGAAGATCCCGTATTGAAGTTCATGGTAGTAGCTATTACTTGTTATGGTATGGCAACTTTTGAAGGGCCATTGCTCAGTCTAAAGTCTGTCAATGCGATTTCACACTTTTCTGATTGGACGATAGCGCATGTGCACGTGGGTGCATTGGGATGGAATGGTTTTCTGACATTTAGCATTCTCTACTGGTTACTACCTCGTTTGTATCGTACGCCGCTTTATTCCATCCGTCTGGCGAGTACGCATTTTTGGATTGGCACAATCGGTATTGTTCTTTATGCCATACCTATGTATTGGGCGGGCTTTACGCAGGCGATGATGTGGAAACAGTTTACGGAGGAAGGTACACTTGCTTTTCAGTTCCTGGAGACGGTGACGCATATTTTACCGCTCTATGTAGTAAGAAGTGTAGGGGGTTTATTGTACCTGATAGGAATGTTTATCATGGTGTACAACCTCACAAAAACAGTAAAGGCTGGCAGTTTGCTGGCAGCAGAGGAAGCACAGGCTGCCCCGCTGGCAGATAATGAGGTTATTTATGGAAAAGAATATTGGCACAAATGGATCGAAAGGAGGCCGGTGCAAATGCTCGTCTTCAGTTTTGTACTGGTGGCCATCGGCGGATTATTGGAATTGATTCCTACATTTTTGATCAAAAGCAATATACCAACCATAGCGGCTGTTAAACCGTATACACCCCTTGAATTGCAGGGCCGGGATCTCTATATTTCCAATGGTTGTTATGTATGTCACTCTCAGATGATTCGTCCTTTCCGCGATGAAGTGGCCCGTTATGGTGAGTACAGCAAGGCAGGGGAGTTTGTTTATGATCATCCGTTTCAGTGGGGAAGTAAAAGAACAGGTCCGGATTTGGCTCGTATTGGCAACAAATATCCTGACAGCTGGCATTACAATCACATGCTGGAGCCGGGCAGTATGAGTCCGGGCAGCGTGATGCCGGCCTATTCCTGGATGCTGGATGATGTTATTGATACGGCATCTACGCCTGCAAAGATCAGGGCCATGCAAAAATTAGGCGTGCCTTATCCGGAGGGGTATGACCGCATCGCCAATGCTGATCTGATGAAACAGGCAGAAACAATCAGGAGCCATTTGGCGGCTGATAAGATTAAAACACCAGCGAATCGGGAAATCATTGCCATGATCGCCTATCTGCAACGCATGGGAACCGATATCAAATTTATGCCTGCCACTGCGGCTGCACAATAAGAATCACTTAAATAGTATCGTATGAAATTCATTCATTATCTCGAAAGTATTACCGGCGTAGGCGTGTTAGGTATGATCTCATTTTTCATCTTCTTCCTGCTATTTTGTTTCATGTTACTCTGGGCATGGAAGGCCGATGAAAGGTTCATCGATGACCTGAAAAAAATTCCGCTTCAGCCCTAATTCACGACCAGAAAATTTAGTGTATATGAAAAAGGTTTTTAGAAAATGGTTCAAACATGTTGTTATCCTGCTATTGGCTTCATTTCAGCTAATGCAGCAATCGGCCTATGCTGCGGGTGCGCCCATACCTTCAGAAATGAGTAATCCCTTGGCGCAGTTATTGGTGGGAATTATTGTCGCCTTGTTACTGGTCATTGTATTATTGGCGTATGTAGTAATGGGTGCTGCTGAACTCTACCTTGATCGCTACAAGGAGTTCAGGCAATCTAGTTCCGGGCAGGCACCTACCCGACTATTGTTATTTGCCTTTGTTTTGGTCGCTGCTCCGGCCATGGCACAAAGTGATTCGTCTGCTGCCGCGGTTGTGCCAGCGCTGTCAGACACTTCCCTCTATACCTTAATAGCTGTAATTCTTGTTGAATTGGGTGTCATCTTTTATTTACTGATCAATTTACGTTCCTTATTATCGAAAGAAAAGGAGGTAGTTAAAGCAAGAAAGCCTTCTTTTAGTTTTGCTGCCTGGTGGGATCAATTCAATCGGTTTCGTCCGGTGCAGGAGGAGGCGAATATTGATCTGGGGCATGATTATGATGGCATTCGTGAATTGGATAATCGGCTTCCACCCTGGTGGTTATATGGTTTCTATGCCTGTATTGTATTTGCTGCCATGTATTTGTATCGATACCATGTGTCCCATACAGGTGCACTTAGTGCTGAGGAATACCAAATAGCTGTTACCATTGCTGCAGAAGAAAAAGAGGCCTATCTGGCTAAGGCAGCCAACAAGGTAGATGAGAACACAGTCGTTTACCAAACTTCCTCCGACTACCTTGCGGGTGGGCAGAAAATATTCATCGCCACTTGTGCAGCTTGTCATCTTGCAGATGGTGGTGGAAGCGTAGGTCCTAATCTGACCGATGATTACTTTATACATGGGAATGGCATCAAGGATATATTCAAGACCATTAAATATGGTTATGCCGAAAAGGGTATGAAGAGCTGGAAGGATGATTATACACCCGCACAGATGGCCCAACTTGCCAGCTATGTTAAATCGCTGCATGGAACAAAGCCGGCTAAGCCAAAAGAGCCACAGGGAGTGCTGCTGGAGAATAATGCGTCGATAGCAGCGGATAGCACAAAAGTTCAAAGTGGTCTCTGATCAGCTGTTTATATAAATGCTGTGATAATTGTAAAGACAACTTAAAAGTAGCAGAAGAGCCATGAGTCAGATTGTACATCATAATGAACCGCTCACTGAAAGTTTTCGAGATAGAATCGCTACCGTAAACGAAAAGGGAAAGCGAAACTGGATCTATGCTTATCAGCCTTCGGGAAAATTTTATTCCATCCGTACCTGGTTGAGTGTGGTCTATTTTTTGATTTTCTTTGGCCTCCCCTTTGTTCAGGTCAATGGACGACCATTGTTTCAGTTTAATATCCCACAGGCAAAATTTATTCTTTTTGGTAAGATTTTCTGGCCCCAGGATTTTTTCATCTTCGGCATTACCATGATCACTTTCATATTCTTCATCATTTTGTTTACCGCAGCATTCGGTCGACTCTTCTGTGGCTGGGCTTGTCCGCAAACGAACTTCATGGAAATGATGTTCCGCAAAGTCGAATATTGGATACTGGGTGATGCGCCCACACAACGCCAACTGTCTAAGGCACCATGGACGCAACGGAAAATCATGAAGATAGCTGCCAAGCACTTGGCCTTTTTTTTACTTGCTTTCATTATCGCCAACTTCTTTCTCTCGTACATCATTGGTATGAAAGCATTGGTTAAGATCATTACTGAGCCGGTGCAGCAGCATGTGGTGGGATTTATGGCACTCTGTGTTTTTAGTTGGGTGTTCTATGCTGTATATGCCCATTTTCGGGAACAGGCCTGTACCGTTGTTTGTCCATACGGTCGACTGCAAAGTGTGCTCCTAGATAAAAATTCAATGATCGTTGCTTATGACTACAAGCGCGGAGAACCACGCGGCCACCAGCACAAGGGGGAGGTTGCAATAGTAGGTGATTGCATCGATTGTCATCAGTGCGTAAAAGTTTGTCCGACCGGTATTGATATCAGAAATGGTGTTCAGATGGAATGTGTCGGTTGTACGGCTTGCATTGATGCCTGTGACCACATTATGGAGCAACTCAATCGGCCGAAAGGACTTATACGTTATGCTTCGGAAAATACCATCGCACACAGTCAGCCCCTTCGTTACACCACCCGGATGAAGTTCTATACCGGGCTCTGTTGTTTTTTATTACTTGTTCTGGGTTTTCTGCTTTTTACCAGAAAAGATATTGATGTGACCATTATACGAACTGCTGGCATGCTTTATCAGGAAAGAGGGGAAGATAGTATTTCCAATCTCTATAACGTCAAGTTGATCAATAAAACTACCCGGGAAGAAAAAATAAAAATAGCGCTTGAAGGAAGAGCCGGTAGAATACAGATGATTGGAAAAGAAGAGGTAACCATTCCGGCGGAAGGTCAGGCAGCAGCTTCTTTTTTTGTTGTGCTGCCGTTGGAAGAAATTCATCAGCGAAAAACGGCTGTCAAATTAAGTATTGGTCAGGGTGGGGAAGTTGTTGCCAAGCCAAGTACTAGTTTTCTGGGTCCACTTGGAGAGGAACATGGTGATTAATGATTAAAAAAACGTCTATGAATTGGGGAAAATCTTTGTTATTGGTCTTTGCACTCTTTGCTGCCTTCATGGCGTATCTGGTCTATAGGGCTTCCGGAACACATTTCGATCTGGTGTCGAAAGAATACTATCGGGATGAACTAAACTATCAGGATAAAATTGATGGCATGCGCAGGGCTGCGGCGATCAGTTCAGCATTGGTTACTGTTAATGCGGCCAAGCAGTTGTCAATTCAGTTCCCTATTGAATTAAGCGGACAAACCATTGATGGAGAAGTATGGCTCTATTGCAAAACCAATGCAGCACTCGATTTGCACCTGCCCTTGGTTGCGGATACGGCTTTATTCAGGCAAGTGGATTTAACCGCGCAGCCTTTAGGCAAGTACCTGGTCAAATTACACTGGAAGGCCGCGCAACTTTCTTATGATATGGAACAGGAAATAATTTTACCCTGATGTTACCTGCTACTTTTTTATTGACAGCATGGGTGATGGGATCGATCAGCAGCTTGCATTGTGTGGGTATGTGTGGTCCGCTAATTATAAGTTCGCCCTGGCTACAACGTGCCGGGAATAGCAAATGGGCCGGCTGGACTGCCTATCATGCGGGCAGGCTGACTACGTATTTGTTAATTGGTGTTCTGTTGGGTATCGTGGGAAGGAGGATTTCGCTTGCCGGCTGGCAGCAGGGGTTCTCCATAACACTGGGCATCGTATTGATCTTGTCTTTCCTCCTGAGCCGTCAAAAGCCATCGCAGCTTACTATACCCCTGCTGCAAACCATGCAACAGGGCCTCTATCGTTTTATTGGTAAAAACTTGCGGCAACCCGGCCTGCCTGCCGTTTGGTGGATGGGCATGGCTAATGGACTATTGCCCTGTAGCATGGTTTACATGGCTGCCACGGGCGCCATGGCAGCCGGCAGCGTTAGCGGGGGTATGCTCTTTATGGCCGTCTTCGGACTGGCAACCGTGCCGGCACTGTTGCTGCTCGCAGAATTGGGCATTCGTTTTCGCCTGAAAATCAGTGGAGTTATAGGCGTTTTTACCTTCGTCGTAGGGATATTATTGATAATCAGGGGCTTGAATTTAAACATCCCCTTCCTGAGCCCCTACCTCATTACCGGCACGGCCGGTACAGCCATTGATTGCGGGTATTGATTTAACAAATAATTGCTGTTGAGATTGAAGCAGTCGCATCAAAATTGATGTAACTTGCTACTACTCCCTTTTAATTGTATGCTGCTGATTTTTCAGCCGTATGAACCCAAAAAGGAAAGAATGTTTTTCTCATAAGCAGTTAGTTTTGGTTGAGGTCCCGATTTCTATCGGGACCAATTTTTTTACTGCAAGAAGTACTTCCTTCCCAGCCAATAACCCAGTACACAACCGATTCCATCCGCCAGTACGTCTGCTAGTTCGAAGGCCCGACCTGAATTCATCCAGCGTTGAATGAATTCAATCGCTAAGCCATAAGTTAACCCCAGCCCTGCTATAATAAGGAACCACCTGTTCCGATCAGCATTGGCAATACGCGTATATAAAAAAGGCCAGTAAAAAAGGCAACACCACAAGGTGAATATCACCAGGTGTACAATTTTATCTGCATGAATCTTAGCCAGCCAGGGGTATGCAGGAACAGTTGAGCCGGGAAGCGTGAACAACCAAATGGTAAAGCCCCACCACAGCAGTCCTGGTATAAAATAGAGGAACTGTATCTGCCGGGATGCTTTCAATCCATTCATGATTAGCCCACCATCGCAGCGTAGGTCTCGCTGTTCATCAGTTGATCAATACTGGCAAGATCTGCAACGGTCATTTTAATCATCCAACCATCACCATAAGGATCCGAGTTGACGAGTTCGGGTTGCTTTTCCAGCAAAGGATTAACAGACAAGATGGTTCCCGCTACCGGGAGGAAAAGGTCACTCACGGTTTTCACCGCTTCCACCGTACCAAATACTTCGTCTGCCGCCAGGTTTTTTCCGACGGTAGCGATATCGACATACACAATATCACCAAGTTGGTGCTGTGCAAAATCAGTGATTCCAATGGTTGCTTCCGATCCTTCGATGCGGATCCATTCGTGTTCTTTGGTGTAGCGGAGTTCTGCGGGATAATTCATGTTAACAAATTAAATGTCTGCAAATATTGTAAAAAAATCATTCGGTTGATTTTTCTTGCCTAAGGCTGTTGCTCAAAGTACAATAAAATATGGTCTCGGATAAAGTTTTCCTGTTCCGGTACCGACAATGCCGGCAACTCTTTCAATTGGGTAAAATGGGGCCACCCTTCGTCATCACGCCCATCTTCCCGATAGTAGCCACTGCTCTTCAAAATCCGACACATGGCTACATGCATCAGGTCTTGTTTTTGCTCTTTGCTAATATTTTGGTTGAGAAACCCTGTTTCCTGAATGCCTATCAGAAATAGAATGGCCTCCAGATCGGGTTTTTTCCCAAATCTTTCTGTCAGCTCACCCTCCAGCTTCCACCAGCGTTGTTGTATGTCATCCTGCATGAAACTCATAACTCCGCAAAGGTAATCCGCCCTTCTTCCCCCGGCAAAAGTTATCTTTGCGAAAAATTCCTCCCATATGTTACAGGTGAGTGTACTGAAAAATGACCCGGGCAATGCCAAAGAGCGACTGCTGTTGAAGGGCTTTCAGGAGACGGGCTGGGTAGATACCATCCTTGAGCTGGATGATCGGCGCAAAAAAACCCAACTAGAATTCGATCAGAACCAGTCGCAGCTGAACCAGGCTTCGAAGCAGATCGGGGTACTTATGGGTTCCGGAAAGAAAGAGGAGGCTGCTACATTGAAGGAAGAGGTAGCGCAATTGAAAACTACACTCGACCCCCTGAAAGAACAATTGCAGCAACTGGAAAAGCAACTGCAGGATGCGCTGGTATTATTGCCCAACTTGCCCGCCCCCCAGGTGCCGGCAGGAAAGTCGGCTGAAGATAATGAAGTCGTTCGTTCGGGAGGTGCAGCACCCGCATTACCTGCCGATGCAAAACCTCATTGGGACCTCATACAAAACTACCGGCTGGTCGATTTTGAAACCGGCGTCAAAATTACCGGACGTGGCTTTCCCCTCTACATCAACAAGGGCGCCCGCTTACAACGCAGTCTCGTACAATATTTTCTTGATTTTAATACCGCAGCAGGTTATACTGAGTACCTGCCCCCCTTCATGGTAAATGAAGCCTCAGCCTTTGCTACAGGACAGTTACCCGATAAAGAGGGGCAGATGTATTTTATGGAAGCAGATAATTTTTATCTCATCCCAACCGCTGAAGTGCCAGTAACCAATATTTACCGTGACGTAATCGTGAAGGAGGAAGAGCTACCCATAAAAATGACGGCCTATTCTCCCTGCTTCAGAAGAGAAGCGGGCAGTTTTGGTAAAGATGTTCGTGGACTGAACCGTGTACATCAGTTTGAGAAGGTTGAGATCATTCAAATCGTTCAGCCTGCTCAGAGCTATGCAGTGTTGGAAGAAATGGTAGCACACGTAGAAAAGCTGGTGCAGTCACTTGAGCTGCCTTACCGCATCCTGCGTTTGTGTGGGGGTGATATGGGTTTTGCGAGTGCCCTGACCTATGATTTTGAGGTGTATAGTGCAGCACAGGCTCGTTGGCTGGAGGTAAGTAGTGTCAGCAATTTTGAAAGTTTTCAGACCAACCGCATGAAGTGTCGCTATAAAGATGCCCAGGGGAAAATGCAACTGACACACTCGCTGAATGGCAGCGCCCTCGCTCTGCCGCGCATACTGGCCTGCTTACTGGAGAACAATCAGTCGGCAACAGGCATACAGATACCTGCAGTATTGCAACCTTATTTCGGCAGTGAACGGATTACCTTACCCTAAAAAATAGGTGATGTTGAAACGATGGTTAAAAAGAGCCGGTTATTTTTTGCTCTTTGTATTTGTAGTACTCAATGTGATGGTAGCCAGTCATGCCTATCACTTGACGCATTTTTTTGCTGATGCACCTCGCCCGGCACGTATGGAAACCTTGAGTCGCGGTGATAAAGCCAAAGCCATACTCTTGGGTGTACGATATCCGAAAAGTAAAGTGGTAGATAGTTTTCAGGTACCCCACCGCACGATTCAGCTCACAACAGATGACGGAATTGTTTTGGAAAGCTGGATAGCACCGATTGCTTCATCCGTACCTCGTGGTACGATATTGCTTTTCCATGGACATGGCAGCAATAAAAGCGCGATTATTCGTGAGGCCACTGCCTTTCATGCGATGGGCTGGCAGGTGATGCTGACCGATTTCCGGGCACATGGTAATAGTGGCGGAGAAGTATGTACCATTGGTGCCAATGAAGCGCTTGATGTAAAAGCTGTTTATGAATATGCCCGACGTGAGTTGGGGGAGAAGAATTTGGTCATCTGGGGTATATCCCTGGGAGCATCTACGACCTTACATGCCATGGCATCGTATAAAATTCGTCCGGAGCGGCTCATGTTAGAAATGCCTTTTGCCACCTTACATGATGCCGTAAAAGGCAGATTACGCACGATGCAGTTGCCGGCAGAGCCATTGGCTACCCTGCTTACTTTTTGGGGTGGCATACAGCATGGTTTTTGGGCTTTCAACCTCCAGCCGGCTTATGACGCAAGTGCAGTGAGCTGTCCGGTTTTATTGCAGTGGGGGTTTAAAGATCCACGGGTGACGGAGCAGGAAACAACTACCATCTTTGCTCAGTTGGGCACGAATCGCAGAACACTGATGAAGTATTTTCAAAGTGGGCATGAAAGTCTGTTGAAAAAAGAGCCGGAAAAATGGCGAACCGTTGTTGGCGACTTCCTTCGGTAACCGGCAAAAAAAACACCCCCTAAAAAGGGGGCGTCAACTACAAGAGAAAAAAAGTTATTACCAGCTGCTCAGGCGAATGCCAATTGTATACGGATACTGCTCCATCCGTGTATATTCTTTTTGTAAAGTGTTGAGGCTATATGATCCGTATAAGCGAACGGGACCTAATCCGATTTCGCCGATGGCGGCCAGACGCCAGGGCTGCATAGCGAGGTTACCCTTATACTTCTGTTTGCCTCGTTCAGCGCTAATTTGTTTATTCCTACTCGCCACCAGATAACCCGCACTAAAACCTGCACTCATGATGAGTCCGCGGCTGGAGCCAGGGCGGGTGCTGATATTAATCATCAATGGCACCGTAATGTATTGTGCAAACAATTTGTTTTTGGTGAATCCGATGGTGTCAACGAATGCCGAGGGTTCGGGTGAGGGACGAAAACTGATGCGGCTGTCGTAACGGAAATTATACATCTCCCAACCCAAACCGTATTTCAGGTTGAGTACCTGTTTGCTGATATTCAGGCGCTGCATGAAAATCCAGATATTCATGTTGCTGGATCTGCCTGTATTGAGGGCTGTAGTGGTTTCGTTCACACCGGGATCTCCGGGACGCGTAAAGGTCAGGTAGCTGCCCTGTCTCGCTTGCGGATAATTCGTCTGGTCTCTGTAATTAGCAAACCCCAGGTCAAAGGCCCACCAATTGGTAGAAATATTTTTATTCTTCTTGGAGGTCTTTTTGATATAAAAATTCGCATTGCCACTGCGATCTTCTTTTTTCTCCACCTCTGTCGATGGCGGGTAACGAATGATCATAAACCCCCCTATATGTAAGGTGTCGGGTTGGCTGAAACTGCTATCTTGTTTGGCCTGGCCAAATGACAGCTGACTTAAACATAGGAGTCCACTTAAAAGAATGATTCTGTTCATATTCGTTTTTACTTAATTATTGCAAAGGTTGTTCGGTTGAAATAGTAGAATTACTTATTACATTATTACGTTGTGTAGGTGTTTTAAGCAGGGCTCCCAGTTTTCTCCAGGCACCCCTTATTTTTCCTTCGCGTATCTCCATTGTTCCAATGGTGATGGTTTGGCGCTCGCTTTCAGTATCCAATTCGCGGTAAATAACTTGTTTTTCCTGTGAAACAGCCGGCGTAGCTACTGAGACTGGCAAGGTTTCTACGCTGGCGGTTGCTTCAATAGGCGGATTTACAAGACTTACTTCAGCGGTTACCGGAACGGCTGGAGTCGTAATTGCACTTATCAAATTTTCTTTATCTGTCGTTGTTTCTTCGGTGCTCATGGGTGAGCTGAGGGCTTTTTGTTGTCCGGCGTTTTTCACTTGGCTGATCGCAATATCGCTCGAAGCAATATCGGCTGTTGGCGCTTTTGGTGAGTTGCTAACGACAGGTGATTGTAGAGGTTGAGCCGTACTGCCTTCCCGACCAGCGGAAGGAAGCACATCTGATGGAGGTGTCTTTGGAATATTTGTAACTTGAAATGCCAGCCAAAGAACTACGGCAGCTGCAGCAAAGCGAACAATCCGTGGCAACCAGATGATCCTTCTTTCTTCGGTTTGTTTAAAGAGGAGATGCTTATCGGGACAAGCAACAACGGGTGCTTCTAGTACAAAGCCACGTAATTGGTGCACTAACAGAGCTGATGCGGCATCATCGTTGATGAGTGAAAGTGTCGTTTGCTGGTTGGCGGCACTCATTTCGCCGTCAATAAATAACCAGGCCTGTTCTTCCGTCAGCACAGCAGCCTCTTGCTTCAAAAGAGCTGTCTTGTCTGGCATTACTTCATCCGACGCCGATAATTTCAGTTGTTGCCAACTCTCCCACTCCGATTGTAATTCCGGATGGATGGCAATAAATGCATGCAGTGCTTGCGATTCCGCTGGAGACAAATCCCCGTCGGCGCTGCGCATACAAAACATCTCAAAATTATCGTGGTTGATCATGGCTTTTATCTGTCAAATACCTGTTCTGAACTCACTAATAGGGCACGTAATTTCTGCCGGGCCCGGTGCAGGTAAACTTTCACCTGGCTCTCTTGCAGTCCTGTTATTTGTCCGATCTCCTCATAGCTATACCCCTCATAATCTTTCAGCAAAACCAGACTGCGTTGCACTTCATTCAACTGAGAAAGTGCTGTGTGTAATTGTTCCTGCAGTGCTTTATTGCCATAGAGGCTGGCTGTTTCCTGCTCCGGTAAGTTCTCGGAATAGCTCATTCTGCCACTCTTGCGATGATAATCAATTAGGGCATGATAAGCAACGGTGAAGAGCCAGGATTTTGCCCGAATCAGATCTACCTTCTCCCGGTTGACCCAAAGTTTTTCATAGGCAGTTTGTACAATATCCCTTGCATCTTCTGTATGTCGAATGTTTTTTACAACAAATCGGAACACATTGTCTGCGTGTAAACTCACCAGCTCATTGTAGTGCTTTTCCGTCATCCCGGCAGCCGTTATTGGTTATATGTAAAACGCTCATAGCCTGTATAAGTTACAGGTAGCAGCACAAATTTCAGATCTTCTTCTAACAGCAAGGGGGCTTCAGGTATAAGCGGTTGTGGGCTGGGCTAAGTGGAACGCGTATTTCCCTGATCAGTATTCGATTACCTGTTCCTGAATTTGTTCCGGAATTTCCCTGAATTCATATTGCTGGTTCCGCAGGCGGGGAACAAAACCCGCTTCACGAATGGCTTCCTGGATGGATTTGTAGGTGAATCGGTGGGGAGCACCAGCAGCACTTACCACATTCTCTTCCAGCATGATACTGCCAAAATCATTGGCGCCGGCATGCAAGCATACCTGGGCAGTTTGTTTTCCAACAGTAAGCCAGCTGGCCTGAATGTTCAGCACATTGGGCAGCATGATGCGGCTGATGGCGATCATGCGAATATATTCATCGGTCGTGGTGAGATTTTGTACCCCCCTGATTTTGGCGAGCAGGGTGTCTACATCCTGGAAAGTCCATGGAATGAATGCCAGGAAACCCTTGGCATGCGCGGGTTTTCGGCTTTGTACTTCCCGAATCCGTTCCAGGTGAATGAAACGTTCTTCCAAAGTTTCTACATGGCCGAACATCATGGTAGCGCTGGTCGTGATGTTTTGCTGGTGGGCTTCCGCCATAATTGCCAGCCATTCATCTGCCCCACATTTTCCGTTCGATACCAATCTACGCACCCTGTCAACCAGAATTTCCGCTCCTGCCCCCGGTAAAGAATCTAAGCCGGCAGCATGTAGTTCATGCAACGCATCGCGGTGACTGATTTTGTCGATCTTACAGATATGTGCCACTTCGGGTGGTCCCAAAGCATGAAGTTTAATAGTCGGGTACTCCTGTTTCAGCTGACGAAACAGATTGGTATAGAATGCCAGTCCCAACTCCGGATGGTGACCACCTTGCAGTAAAAGCTGGTCGCCACCATAGCGAATGGTTTCTTCAATTTTCTTGCGGTAAGTAGGCAAATCAGTGATATAAGATTCAGGATGCCCCGGGATACGATAAAAATTACAAAACTTACAATTCGCCACGCAAACATTGGTCGTATTCACATTTCGGTCGATCTGCCAGGTAACCTGACCGTGTGGCACCTGTTTCTTTCTCAACTCATCGGCAACGTGCATTAACTCAGTCAGGGGTGCCTGTTCAAAAAGGAACTGGCCTTCTTCCTTTGTCAGGAATTCGAAATCCAGGGCGCGTTGGTAGAGATCGGCTAATTGCATGGCATAAGTATGGGCCGCAAAGTTAAGCAGCTGTAAGGAAAGCAGCCCTGTGATTTTTTTTTTAACACTCCGGTTCAAGATAATGTTATGCATATCCGGTATATTACATATATGAAGTGCAGCTGTGTATTGTTGATAGCTTTTTTCTTTTTTTCAGGGTTAGTTCGAGCCCAGGAGGAATTTGTTCAGCCGCAAGCCACCCTCATCACCCGATTCCCGATTTTTCAGCTTAGCGGGGGAATAGTACTTGTGCAGGGCCTTCTGGCAGGACATACCGATACCCTCAACTTTGTGCTGGATACCGGTAGCGGGGGTATTTCCCTCGACTCGGGTACAGTGCAAAAGCTGAAGCTGACCCTTACACCTTCCGGTCGCATCATTCGTGGACTCAATGGACTTCGTCAGGTGGCTTTTGTAAACAGGCAGACCCTACGATTGCCGGGTCTCGACGTAGAGAACCTTGATTTTCATGTCAATGATTATGACTTGCTCAGTCGGGTATATGGGGTGCGAATAGACGGAATTATTGGCTATAGTTTCCTGCGTCGCTACATTGTGAAAATTGATTATGAGCAAGATATCATAGAGATTTTTACCCCCGGCGGTTTGAAGTATCCACGGGGCGGTTTTCTGCTTAGGCCACAGTTTACCACCCTGCCTGTTCAGTCTGCCATTATCAGCGACCATACACCAATTACGGGTCGCTTTATTTTTGATACCGGCGCCGGTCTCAATATGTTGCTGTCGGAAGATTTTGTTTCAGATAGTTCTGTCTTCAGAAAGGGTAGAGTCTTCTATCCTACCCAGGCAGAAGGATTGGGTGGAAAAAAGCAGATGTCCATTAGTTTACTACGAGAAATACGCATTGGTTCATACAGGTTTCGGAATGTACCGGTTCACGTATTTGCTGATGATTACAATGTGACGGCATACCCGCAAATGGGTGGACTGATAGGGAATGACCTGATGCGACGCTTTAATATCATCATTAACTACCCGGATCAAATTATTCATATTCGTCCTAACAAACACTACCTTGAGCCTTTTGACTATTCCTATACCGGACTGGCATTTTATTTATACAATGGACAGGTACGGGTAGAAGATATTATGCCCGGATCGCCTGCTGAAAAAGCCGGTTTTAAGTCGGGGGATTATATTTTCTCGGTCGACAGAACCATCACCCGGGATATCCGCACCTACCGAAACATGTTTCAAAACAGCCTGGGGCGGGTGCCGGTAATGGTGATTCGGGATGGGAAACCACTTTTGTTAACGTTAGATGTAAAAGATATCCGAAAACAGCGGCGCAGGTAAAAAAAGGTTTTTCAGCTGAAAAGCCGGTACTTTGCAGCCATTGAGATAAATGTAAGCAGATCGTATGATTCATTTTGACAGGTTCATGCTCGATAACGGGTTGCGCGTGTTGGTTCATGAAGACCATGATACCCCCATGGCTGTAGTCAACGTGATGTACGATGTAGGCGCCCGGGATGAGCAGCCTGAAAAGACCGGGTTCGCACATTTGTTTGAACATCTTATGTTCGGCGGCAGCAAAAACATTCCCGATTACGATGAGCCCTTGCAGCGGGCCGGTGGGGAAAACAATGCCTATACAACCAATGACCTCACCAACTATTATTGTCAGTTGCCCGCAGAGAATATTGAGACTGCTTTCTGGCTGGAAAGTGATCGCATGATGGAACTGGCATTTACAAAGAAGAGCCTGAACGTGCAGCGTAAAGTAGTTTGTGAGGAATTCAAAGAGCACTACCTCAATAAGCCCTATGGAGATATCTGGCACCGCATGCGAACACTTTGTTATCAGGTGCATCCTTATCGCTGGATGACGATAGGGCAGGAACTGAGTCATGTGGAACAAGCATCGATGGAAGACGTGCGGGCATTCTTTTATAAACATTATCGTCCGGTGAATGCGATACTGGTTGTGGCGGGTGCGGTAAAGACAGATCAAATCAAATCTTTGGCGAATAAATGGTTCGGTGGAATTCCTTCGGGTGAAAAGTACAGGCGTTCATTGCCGGCTGAACCCAGGCAAGCGGCAGCTCGACACCTGGATGTATATGCTGATGTGCCCGCCAATGCCATGATTATGGCCTGGCACATGGATGCCCGCCTTGAGCCAGGCTATTATGCCGCCGACCTGATAACAGAGATACTGGGTGGTGGAAGCTCCTCTCGCCTGTATCAGGCATTGGTGAAAGAACAAAAGATTTTTTCAGCACTGGAAGTACATCATTTCGGCAGCAGCGACAAGGGATTGCTGGCACTTGAATCGAGGCTGGTAGATGGTGTTGAACACGCTGTTGCACAGGCGGCATTGGAAGCAGAACTCGACCGACTCTTATCTGATACGATACCTGCAGCTGAGCTGGAAAAAGTAAAGAATAAAACAGAAAGCATGATTGTGTTTGAAGACATGAGTTTAACCAATCGTGCTTCCAGTCTTGCCCACTATGAATTACTCGGAGATGCTTCGTTGATGAATACAGAGCTCAACAGATACCGGGCCGTAACTTCAGAAGACATTGTATCGGCTGGCAAAAGTATTTTCCGAAAAGAAAACAGCAACACATTGTATTACCATGCCGGCAAGTCAACACATGCTTAACAGAAAACAGCCACCCCCCATCAGGAATGCTGCCGAAATGGAGTTGCGGCTGCCGCCCTATCATCAGTTTACCTTGCGTAATGGTGTGCCGGTTTATACAGTCGAGGCAGGCTCCCAGGAAGTAGTACAGGTTGAATTACTTTTTTTTGCCGGCCTATGGTATGAAGATCATCCGATGCAAGCGGCTACCACCAACTTTTTATTAAAAAACGGTACCCGCAACAAGACGGCTTTTCAGCTCAATGAGCAAGTTGAATATTATGGGGCTTATTTACACCGTGGTTGTTTCAATGATGTGGCAAATATCACCCTGCACTGTTTGAATAAGCACCTTACCCATCTGTTGCCCGTGTTATCTGAGATATTGACGGAAGCTGTTTTTCCTGCGGATGAATTGGAGATCTATAAAAGTAATCAGCTGCAACGACTTAATATCAATCTAAAAAAGTGTGATTTTGTTGCCAATCGATTGATGGACGTTTATCTGTTTGGTGCTGACCATCCTTATGGTCGTTATACCACCGAAGAGGGCTATCAAGCAATACAGCGTGAGCAGTTGATATCATTTTACGATCGCCACTATGTTCATGGCTCTTGCATGGTGCTGGTATCCGGCCGCTTGCCGGCTGATCTGCAGCAGCAGTTGGAGTCTTGTCTCGGGCATCTGTCATTAACGGGGGTTCGTCCTACAGGAACAAATCATGGATTACTTCCTGCGCAGCAGCGAACCCATCGTATCATAAATGATGAGCAAGGTATTCAAGGGGCGATTCGAATGGCGCGTTCCTCCCCCAACCGAAAGCATCCTGATTTTGTCGGCATGCAGGTGTTAAATCACCTATTGGGTGGGTTTTTCAGTTCGCGATTGATGAGTAACATACGTGAAGACAAGGGATATACTTACGGCATTCATTCTTATATACACAGTCATTTACATGAAGGTAGCTGGCACATTAGTACAGAGGCCGGGCGAGAAGTATGTGAAGCAGCGATTGTTGAGATTTACAAAGAAATGTCTTTACTCTGTAAAGAGCAGGTAAGTAGTGAAGAACTCGACAATGTAAGAAATTACATGTTGGGTGGATTGATGGGTGACCTGGATGGACCTTTTCAGATCATGTCGCGCTGGAAGACTTATTTGTTGAATGAATTACCCGATCATTATTTTGATGAGAGTGTTGCATCTATTCGTGCGATGACGCCACAACGGTTGCAGGAGTTAGCTAATCGGTATTTAGATCCTGCAGCATTCTTTGAGTTGGTGGTGGTGTAATTTCATCCATCCCCGGCAGCTTTTTTCCTACAATTATTTTTTGTTTTATTTATTGTTATCATAAATGTTTTTATATATTTGAGTATACAGTGTGTTCTTCAAACTGGCGTTGCCCCCCCCTCAAAGCCGAACGACACCTGATGATTGTGTGTTTCTTTTGTTTCTTGTATGTATCGGTTCAAAAACAATAATGGAGACCAGAAACCATTTAAACGGGGCGAATCCGAAAAGCCAAACGAGTAGGAAAAAAATCAAAGTTTATGAGAAAAATCTTTTTTTTGGCGTGTTTACTGGTATTGACCTTTGCCGGAAAAGCACAAGATGTGCGACGTACGTTCGGCGTTGGATTACAATCATCTTTTCCGTCCTTTGGTGTCAGTTTAAAGTATGGGGTCACTGAGCGCTCAGTTGTTCAAGCAACAATAGCTCCGTTTGGATCTTCTTTCGATGGGGGATCAATTAAAACTAATTTCTACGGTCTCCGTTATTTATACAGGTTTCCTGATTCTGATCAGGGAAGCATTTCTATTGATCCTTATTTGTTTGCTGGTGGCGGATTGATTCGGTATGTGGAAGACTTTACTGCTTTTGGATTAGAAAAAACATCAGAAAATATGTTTGGCTATAGTGGTGGAGCAGGTGCCGAGTTTATATTTTTAGGAAAGTTTGGTGTGTCTGCCGAAGTAGGGTATGGAAAGATGAATTTTTCTGGCGGGATAGCTGTTAATACTTTGTTGTTTGGTGCTGGTTTACATTTTTACATCAACTAAGAAGAATCTTTTTTTAAGACTGAATGGAACACCCTGACAGGTGTTCCATTTTTTTTGAGGGGGTTAGAGATGCAAGTAGCGACAGAGTCCCCACCACCATCTTAGTGGGTACAGTCATGTGAACTTTCTTATCAAACTAAGTTTAGGAGGTGCTGACAAAGATGCGTATCTTCATTGTAATAAAATTGAAAGAATTGTAATTCGAGCGTACATGTCGAAGTCTGTCAGTGCATTTCGCGATTACAATTTATTTCAATTCGTCTGCTGTCAAAACCCTTGTAATGCGTTTTATTTTAAAAACTCTATCGACGTCAGTAGCTGTGCTTTTCGCAGCCTATGTTTTGAAAGGGGTAACTGTGCAAGATGTGCCCACGGCAATATTGGTAGCCGTGGTATTAGGATTACTCAATAGTTTTATTCGGCCTATACTGGTATTGCTGACCATACCCATTACCGTTGTTACATTGGGGTTGTTTCTGATTGCTATTAATTACTTTATTGTTCATATGACCACTCGTCTGGTACCCGGCTTTCAGGTCGACGGTTGGTTGCCTGCCCTGCTTTTTTCTATCATTGTCAGTATAGTTTCTTCCATTATTGAAGCCATTGCCGGCTCACCCAAGGAATCCTGACACCCGATTTCCCTTTTCATGCTGTTTTTCTATCGAAATTCCACTGATTTGCTGTCCGGAATTATGCGAATCGCCTGATTTCTGTTTAGAATTCCGTTTTTTTCGCGTCATTTATCCTTTTATTTTACCGTTCATCCCTTTTATTATCACACTCGAAAGGGCATAAAATTTCATAAGTAATTGAATATCAATTCATAATGCAATCTACACTTCCTTCCGAAGCCGATTACTGAATAAAAGAAGGTACTATGCTTTGCAAAGTACTATAAAAACACCTTATCTTTGTCTTGTCAAACTGATAGAAACAAATTAAAACATCAACAATAAAAACTTACAGTTATGAAAACAAATGTTAACTCAATCGAGATCACAGAAAAAGGTCGCATCCAGTTAGAATCAACCCTGGTGCCAGAGTCAGTAACCGCTACCCGCAGCGAGTCATTACAACCCCATGTATTTGGTGTTGCTGACCTCTGGAAGTTGGAGAGAAGCAGAAGAACCCGCGGTATGCGTCGTCACATTGTTCTCTAAACATTCTCTTCTAAAGATTTAAAACTATTTGTATGGACATTCAGAATACCCAAAGTCAGATGCGCAAAGGTGTGTTAGAGTTTTGTATTCTTTCCATCGTTCGTCAGGGGGAGGTTTACCCAAGTGACCTCGTGGAAAAAATGAAAGTAGCCAACCTGCACATTCTGGAAGGCACCCTGTATCCCTT
>Ga0208361_1000031_pt1 | contig 58713 bp, 46 predicted proteins | sample LakMenEpi05Aug10_FD_150670 | JGI IMG/M metagenome (GOLD analysis project Ga0208361, IMG submission 150670) | Freshwater microbial communities from Lake Mendota, WI - 05AUG2010 deep hole epilimnion (SPAdes) | ecosystem: Environmental > Aquatic > Freshwater > Lake > Epilimnion/Euphotic zone ... | reverse complement strand
CGCTCGGCATCCTCCCGCGGCGATTGACGGTCAAAGAGGTGCTGACCCTGCGGGGCAGAATTGCTCTCTAAAAAACGTCCAGCGGTCTGGAGCAGTTCAGCCCCGTTTCTGATTGCACTTTCCTAATGACGCACCAAGTCGCACAACACAAGAGACATCTGGGTCAGCCATTTGCCTTTCAGTTCCCCCCCCGCTTGCTCCCCCGCCGGCGGGGGAGGAGAATGCGCTTCCCGTGCCTCAGCTCAAAGCGATCCTCTTCGACATCGACGACACCCTCTTTTCGACCACCGAATTCGCCCGCAAGGCGCGCGGGAACGCGGTGCGGGCCATGGTCAAGGCCGGTCTTGACCTGCCTGAGGATGTGGTCATGCGCGAGTTGGAGGAGGTTCTGGCCGAGTTCTCCTCCAACTACGAACACCACTTCGACAAGCTCCTGATGCGCCTGCGGCCGCCTTCCTTGAGCCGCGTGAACCCAGCACTGATCGTTGCCGCGGGCGTGGTGGCCTACCACGACACGAAGTTCCGCGAGTTGTACCCCTTCGACGACGTGATCCCCTTCTTCACCAGCCTGCGCCAGGCGAAGATGCGCCTGGGCGTGCTGACGCACGGCTGGACGGTCAAGCAGGCGGAGAAGCTGGTGCGGCTCGGGCTGGTCCCCTACCTCGAGCCGACGGCGGTGTTCATCTCGGATCAGATCGGCATCTCCAAGCCCAATCCCAAGCTGTGGTCCGTCGCGCTGGCGGACATGCGCCTGATTCCGGCGGAGGTGATGTACGTCGGCGACAGCCCCGAGCACGACGTCGCACCTCCGCGATCGCTGGGCATGGCAACCGTCTGGTCCGCGCGCGCGGCGCGCAAGACGCCGGAGTCGACCGGCATCGAGCCCGACCACCGCGTGCAGGATTTCCGCGAGCTGGCCGAGATCCTGCGCTCGCGCTACGGCATCCGGCTGGATCCCTTCTAGCGATCGGCCCCCTCAACTGGCCTCGATGCAGCTGCGGATCCGACTTCGGCTCGGCCGCGACCGGCGCGAAGCAGCCGGCATGCACACCGAAAGCTCTGGCTGGCTGCCGTGGGCGCCGCCGCTGTCCCGGCCTCGTGAGCACTCTCCCCGGTCAGGGCTCGAACAAGGCACGCGCCGCGCTGCTCTGCGGCGCGCGGAACAGCGCCTCGGCGCTTCCCGCCTCCACGCAGCGACCGGCTTCCAGCACCACCACCCGATCCGCGACGGCGCGCACCAAGGCCATGTCGTGGCTCACGAGCAGCTGCGCGACGCGGCCGGCCCGCGCCACGCGCCGCCAATGCTCGACCAGCCGCACCCGCAGCTCCATGTCCAAAGCCGCCAACGGCTCGTCGTAGATCAGCAGTTCCGGCTCGGCCATCAGCGCGCGCGCCAGCGCCAGTCGCGCACGCTCGCCGCCGGAAAAGGCCTGCGGCCGGCGCTCGAGATCGAGCTTTTCAAGGCCTAGCGTCTCCAGCGGCGCACGCGCCAGCGGTCCGGCATCGGCCAGCGAGCGCGCCAGCGAGCGCCGCGGATCGAAGCTCGCGCGCGGATCCTGAAAACACAATTGCGCCGGCCGGGCGGAGCGCGCCATGGGAAACTCGATCCGCCCGGCCTCGTGCGGCAAGTGTCCCGCCAGAGCCAGCGCGAGGCTGGTCTTGCCCGCTCCCGAGGCACCGACCACCGCGACGATTTCGCCGGCGTGCAGCGTGAGCGAGAAGTCCTCGAGGACCGGCGGCTGTCCGGGATCCCGGCGCACGCGCAGCCCCTCGACCTCGGCACAGATGCGGCCCGGCACGGCCGCGCTCCCCTCCGGCGGAGGGTATGACCACGCGTCGGCGGCATGCGCCACGAGACGGCCGTCCTCCAGACGGAGACAGCGATCGGCATGCGGCGCGATGCGAGCCGGCTCGTGCGTGACGAACACCAGACTGGCTCCGCGTCGGCGCAATTCCCCGATCAAGAGCCGCGTCCAGGCGCGCGCCAGCACCGGATCGAGCATGCTGGTCGGCTCGTCGGCCAGGATCATGCGCGGCTCGCGCGCCAGGCACAAGGCCAGCAGCGCGCGCTGCCGCTCCCCACCGGACAACTGGTGCGGATAGCGCTCCAGAAAATGCGCGGCGGGCATGAGCCCGCAGTTTTCCAGCCAATGCCTCGCGCGAGCCTGAGCGTCGCCCTCAAGTCCCTCGGCCACTTGATGGCCCACGGTCATCAGCGGATGCAGCGCCGCCAGGGGATCCTGCGCGATCCAGCCGATGCCGCTGCCGCGCGGCGCACTTCCCTCGGCGCGGAGAGCTTCGCCCTCCCAGCGGATTTCGCCGCGCGCGAGCGGCAATAGGCCCGCGATCGCGGCGAGCAGCGTGCTCTTGCCGCTGCCCGAGGGCCCCGCGATCACCACGATTTCGCCGGGCTCCAGCGCCAGATCCACGCCGCGCAGCGTCGGCTGCGCGGCGCCGGGATAGCCGGCCCAGATCCCGCGCAACTCCAGGCGGGGCACGCTCATGCGGCGGACTCCCCCTGCTGCAGCCGCCGGCGCAGCTCTTCCGAAAGCGCATGCCAAGGCAGGACCAACGCCACCAGCGCGAGCCCGGTGAACAGTACCGACCAGCTGCTGCCGATCGCCGAGGCTACCAGTGCACCGAGTGAGGGCGTGGGTTCGCTCACGCCGACGCCCAGAAACGAAACCGTGCTCTCCAGCAGAATCGCGGAGGCGGCCAGAAAGCCGACGCCCACCAACGCCGGATCGATCGCATTGGGCAGGACGTGCTCGCGCAGGATCCACAGCCGTGATTTGCCCAGTCCCTCGGCCACCCGCACGTAGTCAAGCTCGCGCACACGCAGCGCCTGCGCCCGCACCAGCCGCGCGGGGTGGGTCCAGCCGAACAGGACCAGCACCGCGACCAGCCAGACGAGCGACCCCGCGCTGCCGACGGGCACCAGGCTCATCACCAGCAGCACGACAAGCAGGCCCGGCAGGCAGGCGAGCACTTCGACGGCGCGCAGAAAGAGCGCATCCCACCAGCCGCCCACCCAGCCCACCCAAGCTCCGATCAGCGCTCCCAGCGCGCTCGCGAGCAGGGCGGCGAACAGGCCGACGATCAGGCTCGTGCGCGCGCCGTGCCAGAGCCGCGCGAGAACATCGCGCCCCAGCGCATCGGTCCCCAGCCAGTGGCGCGCCCGCGAACCGGGCGCGGCTTCTCCGGGCAGCGCCTGCACCTCGCTGCGGGTGGCGACCAGCCCGCCTTCCGCACGGGCGCGCGGGAACCCGAAGGGAGCAGCCCAGGCCTCGGCGGGCTTGAGTTCGAGCGGTGAATAGGGAATCGCAGCCCACACGAGCCACTCGGCCTGCGCGCGCCCTTCGTGCAGCGCGAGCTTGAACTCGCCCGCGGGCGCGAAGCTTCGGCTCGGCCAGAACAGCCCCGCCGCCACGAGTAGCGTGACGCTGCTCAGGGCCGGGAGTCGGCGCCTTCGCAACCAGGGCAGCGCAAGCAGGAGCGGCACCAGCAGCAGGAGCCCGCGCTCGGCGGCTCCGAGGGTTTCCAGCGCGGGCGAGCGCAAGCGCACGGGCGCACGCCACAGCGGCTGCGTCTCGAGCAGACTCGCCACGCTTGCGGCGCGCGCGGCGGGCGCTTGCCGCGCGGCTTCCAGAAAGGGCTCGGGCTCGGCGCTCTCTTCGGCCAGGATGCGCAAGCTGGCGTCCATGCCGGCGAAATCGCCGGCACGCTCCAGTTGGCCCAGGCTCTCCCAGGCGGCCAGCCCGCGCGTGTCATCGCGGCCGTGGAACAAGAGCGGCCGGTCGGTCGCCAGCAGCGGGGCCAGCAGCACCACAGCCAGCGTCCAGCACAGCCACAGCAGTACCCACCGGCTCGATCCGCGCGGCGACTCAACCATGACGGATGCGCGGATCCAGCCGCGCGAGCGCCCAGTCGCCCGCTGTCAGCGCGGCGAGCGTCACAACCGCGCCCATGGCCGTCAAGGCACCGATCACGGGATAGTCGCGGGCCAGCACGGCGTCGAGCGCATAACGCCCCAGACCTGCAATGCCGAAGACGCTCTCGACCACCACCGAGCCAGCCAGCAGGCCCGGAACCAGCGCCGCGCCCAGCGCCAGCAGCGGCAGGCCCGCATGCCGCAGGATGTGATCGCCCCACACGCGCGCGGAGGAAAGGCCCTTCATGCGCGCCGTGCGCACGAACTCCTCCGTCGACGAAGCCAGCACGGCCGAGCGCACCTGCCGGCACAAAAGCGGCAGCATCGAAAGCGTCAGACAACTGATCGGCAGCACGCGCCGCGCCAGCAGGTCCCAGCCGCCGCGCTGCGCCGGATCAGGATGCTCCAGCCCCAGGACCGGGAACCAGCCCAGTCCGCTCGCACCGAAACACAGCACCAGCAGCAGCGCCAACCAGAAAGTCGGCAGCGCATCGAGGATCAGCAGAGCGCCGGAGAGGAGGGGCTGGCGCCGCCATGCCAGCACGATCCCGAGCACGCCGCCGATCAGCAGCGCCAGCACCAGAGCCGGCAGGCCCAGCTGCGCGCTGACCAGCAAGCGCGCGAAGAGTTCGCTTTGCACCGCGATGTCCGGCCGCTGGAACTCACGGCCGGGATCCAGCGCCAGCAGTCCATGCCAGGGATCCTCGCCGCTGCCGCCGAACAGCCGCGCCCCGTCGGCCGAGAGCGAGAAGGGCCCGACGAAGTGCAGATACTGGCGCCACAGCGGCTGGTCGAGCAGGTGCTCGGCGCGAAAGCGCGCCCGGCTGTGCTCCAGTTCGCTGCCGCCGAGTTCCGGACTGGCGAAGCGCAGCTCGGCCGGATCCCCGGGAGCCAGCCGCATCAGCAGGAAGACGACCAGCGTGATGCCGAAAAAGGACAGGACTGCGTGCAGCAGGCGGCGGCGGAAGTAGTGGCGCGCGGATCCGCTCATGCTGGCGTTCAGCGGCCGGCCGCGCGGTACCAGCGCCGCGCCACGTAGTTGGGATCGGCCCGCACCATCTCGACGCCCAGAAGATCCTTCGAAATGGCGAACTTGCGCGGAGCGGTGAAGCCCCACAGATACGGCTGCAGTTCGTACAGGCGCCGCTGCAGCTGCTTCCAGAGCTGTGCGCGGCGCTCCGGATCGAGTTCGGCCTGCGCGCTCTCGATCAGTCGATCGACCTGTGGATCCGCCAGACCCGGAAAATTCGGACTCTTGGGCTGGGCCGCTGAGCGCGAGTGGAACTGCTTCTCAGGATCGCTCTCGCTGGCGAGGGCCCAGGCCGAAACATAGCCCTCGAAGTCGCGGTTGAGCGAGCGCTCGCGCATCGCGCCGAACTCGATCAGCTCGCCGCGCACCTCGATGCCCACTTGAGCGAGATCGTTTTGCAGCGCGGCGACGAACAGGGCGTTGATCGAATTGCCGGCGTTGGACAGAAGCTGCAGCGTGAAGCGCTGTCCGTCCTTGTCCAGCACGCGGTCGCCGTCGCGATCGATCCAGCCCGCTTCGGCCAGCAGCGTCCGCGCGGCCGCACGGTCGAGCGGGTAGGAAGGGAGCGTCTCGTCGTAGCCCTTGAGGCCTGGAACGCCGTGACCCGTGACCTGCGTCGCCAGCCCGCGGTAGGCGCTTTGGCGAAAGGCCTCGAAATCGAAAGCCTGCGCGATCGCGCGCCGCACACGGATATCGGCGAGCTTGGGCAGACGCAGATTCCAGGCCACGAACCAGTACGCGGCGCTGGGCGCATGCTGCTTGACGGCGCGTGCGGTGAATGCCGCGGACTGGGTTGTCTCGCCGAACCAGTCCTCGGTCGAAAGGCGCGCAAACAGATCGAGTTCGCCATTCCTGAGCGCCTCGATCGCCATGCGATCCTCGCGCACGAAGAGCCACTCCAGCTCCTCCAGGCGTCCGGCGCGCTCAGGAGCGAAATAGCGCTCGAAGCGCCGCGCGCGGATGCGATCGCCTTCGAAGGAAACCAGCTGGTACGGCCCCAGCCCGATGAATTCGCGATTGTGTCGATTCCGGTTGATCCAGGCAGCGCGCTCCTCGTCGGTGGGCTTCCACTCGCTGCTGCGGCCGGCGCGGGCCTGTGGCTCGCAGCGCGCGAGATCGGGATCGTCGAGGTCGTAGCGGTGCGCCGGCAGCAGCGGCAGATCGCCGAACGAGGCCGGAGCGCGGAAATACGGCTCGCTGTAGAACGCGACCACGCGCCAGGGCCCTTCGGCGCGCACTTCGAGCAGCTTTTGGTACTGCGTGCGCCGCTCGCCGCACTCGACCGCCGGATTGCGGTAGATCGAGGCGCTGAAGACCACATCGGAGGCGTCGAAGCGCTCGCCATCGTGCCAGAGGACATCCTCGCGCAGGTCGAAGACCAGCGCGGTTCCCGGCTGCAGGCTCTCGATGCGCTCACCCCACTGCTCGCGCAAGCGCGCGGCACTGCCGTGATGCAGCGCCCCCTCGCGGGTCCGAGCCGCATCCTCAATGCGCCAGGCACGGCACAGGTTGGGCTCGAGCACGCCCGTGTCCCAATTCTCGAGCAGCAGCGTCTCGTTGAGTTCGTAGAGCACCCGGCGCAGCACACCCGAGCCCTCGAGCGCGTAGTTGAGGCTGCGCGGCAGCGACTCCAGATGGATCACCGCCCGACCGCCCGGCGCATGGCCCGGCGCATGGCCCGGCGCATGATCCGCCGCGGGCGCAGGCACGGTCACGGGCCCGGGCACCGTCACAGACGCAGGTGCCGTCACAGACGCGGGCGCCGGTGCCGGCGGCTGCTCCCGAGCGCAGGCGCACAGGAGCAGCACCAGCGCTGCACAGGAGGAGATCGCTGAGGGGAATCGCATGAGCGCCGCCGGGTCCCTATCGCCCCCATCCGGGGAGGAAACGGGATTCGCCGGGCCAACTTTGGCGATTCGCCCGGCGCGAGGCAAGACCGGGCATGGAAGCCGCGGATCTTTGCCTCTATTCTCGCCCCCGCCCCATGTCACGCCTCCTCTGCCTGCTGCTCGCGGCCGGTTCCGCCCTGTGCGGCTGCGCCGGAGGTCTGGACGGCGAGGCACAGATCGCCTTCACCAACGCCGGCGAGGTAGCGAGCCTCGACCCCGCCGCGATCACCGGCATTCCTGAGGGCAAGCTGGCGCGCTTTCTGCACGAGGGGCTCGTGATCAAGCACCCCCGCACGCTGGAGCCGCTGCCCGGCGTGGCGGAGTCCTGGACGGTCAGCGAGGATGGGCTCTTCTACCGTTTTCGGCTGCGCCCGAACGCGCGCTGGTCCAACGGCGAGGCCATCACCGCACACGACTTCGTATACAGCTTCGAGCGCCTGCTCTCGCCGCGCACCGCCGCCGAGTACGCATACCAGCTGTGGTACGTGCGCGGCGGCCAGCGCTACACCAGCGAGACCGACGAGCGCGGCCATCCGCTGCATTCCTTCGAGAGCGTCGGGATCCGCGCCCACGGCGACCACGAACTGGAAATCGAACTCGAGGCGCCAACGCCCTTTTTTCTCGACATCCTCGGCAGCGTGCCGCTGATGCCCGTGCACCGCGCCACGCTGGCGCGCATGCAGCGCGAACATCCCGACACTTGGCGCGTGGAGTGGCTCAAGCCGGAGAATCTGGTCTGCAGCGGGCCGTACGTGCTGGAAGCGCGCCGCATCGCCGACCGGGTGCGGCTGCGCCGGAATCCGCACTACTGGGACCGCGAGTCGATCGCCTTCGAGACCGTCGACTGCCTCGCCGTCGAGCATCTCAACACGATGCTCAACCTGTACCTGACGGGCGCGAGCGTGTGGTGCGACAACTTGCCCTCCCACGCGCTGCCCAAGCTCGTCGGTCGTGCGGATTTTCAGCCCGGTCCCTATCTAGGCGTGGGTTTTTACCGACTCAACACCCGGCACCCGCCGCTCGATGACAAGCGCGTGCGCCGCGCGCTGGCCCTGTGCGTGCCGCGCGCGGCGATCTCGGCGCGGATCCTGGGCGCGGGAGAAACTCCGGCCTGGTCCTTCGTCCCCGCCAGCGCGCGCGGCCACACCCCCGTCGAGTTCACGCCGGAGCGGGATGCAGCCCGCAACCGCGCCGCAGCGCAGGCGCTGCTCGCCGAGGCCGGTGTGGAGCTGCCCACGCTCGAGATCCTGTTCGCCACCCAGACCATCAACAAGGATGTCGCCGAGGTGATCGCCGACGGCTGGCGTCGCGATCTGGGGCTCAGGACCAAACTCTCCAATCAGGAGGCGCGCGTCGCGCTCGACAGCCAGAAGAACCTGCGCTACGAGATCTCGCGCTCCTCGTGGGTCGGCGATCATCCCGATGCGCTGGGTTTTCTGGAGATCTTCCGCTCCGACAGCGTCAACAACCGCACCGGCTGGAAGCACGCGCGCTACGACGAGTGCATCGATCTGGCGCGCCGCGCGCGCGATCCGGAGCGCGCGGCGCTCCTGTGCGAGGCCGAGACGATCCTGATGGACGAATTGCCAATCATCCCGATCTGGTTCTTCGTCACCAAGAACCTCGTCAGCCCGCGCCTCGGGGGCTTTCACGAGAACGCCCTCGATGAGCATTTCCCGCAGTTCTGGCATTGGAAGGACCAGCCAGGAGGCCGCCGTTGAGGAGCTTCCTGCTGCGCCGGCTGCTGTGGTTCGCGCTGACGCTGCTGGCGGTCATCACCGTCGCGTTCGCGCTGATGCGCGGCGTGCGCGGCGGACCCTTCGACGGTGAGCGGCCGCTGCCCCCCGCCATCGAAAAGAACCTGCGCGCGCGCTATCACCTCGACTGGCCGCTGTGGAAGCAGTACCTGCAGTACACTGGACCGCTCAACCTCGACGAGCACGGTCCGCGCTGGCTGGGCGGCGATGGCACGCGCATGCTCGGAGGCGTGCTGAGCGGCGATCTGGGTCCCTCGTTCCGCTACCGCGACTTCTCGGTCAACGACATCCTTGCGCAATCGCTGCCGATCTCGATGCAGCTGGGGGCAATCGCGCTCCTGATGGCGCTCGCCATCGGCATCCCGGCCGGCATCTGGAGCGCGCTCGCGCGCGGCGGCACCGCGGATGCGCTCCTGCGGCTCTCGAGCACGCTCGGCATCGCCATCCCGGGCTTCGTGCTCGGCAGCCTGCTGCTGTACTGGTTCAGTCTCCGGCTGGAGTGGCTGCCCGTCGCGGGCTACGGCACGTGGAAGCACTGGATCCTGCCCGCGCTGGCGCTGAGTGCGCCCTTCGCCGCCTACGCCGCGCGGCTGACCCGCGCGGGCATGTTGGAAAACCTGAGCCTCGACCACGTGCGCACGGCGCGCGCGAAGGGCCTGCCCGAGAGCCTCGTGATCCGCCGCCACGTGCTGCGCGGCGCGCTGCTGCCGCTGCTCGCTTGGCTGGGACCGGCTGCGGCGGGCATCCTCACGGGCAGTCTGGTGATCGAGCGCATCTTCGCGATCCCCGGCACGGGCACGCACTTTGTCAACAGCGCACTCAACCGCGACTACACGCTGGCGATGGGTGTCACGATCGTCTACACGACGCTGGTGTACGCCTTCAATCTGCTGGTCGATCTCGCCAGCGCCGCGCTCGATCCGCGCATCCGGCTGGAGGAAGCGCGATGAGCGCGCGGCAACCCACGCTGTGGCGCTGGCCGCGGCCCTCGCAGGCTCCCGAAGCGGATTTGCTCGCCCGGGCCGCGAGCGCGCAGGGCACCAGCCTGCTGGCGAACGCGCGCCGGCGCGTCTGGCGCGATCCCGCCGCGCGGGTGTCGCTGATCTCCCTGGCGCTGCTGGTCCTGCTGGCGGTCTTCGCTCCCCTGCTGCCACTGGCCTCCCCGGTCAGCATCGACCTGGAGCGCGCCGCCGAAGCACCGATCGCGCCCTGGACCGAGCCGGTGAACCGGCAGTACACCGGCGAACACTGGACCTACGGTCCGCTTGACGCGCAATTGCACGAATGGCGCGTCGCCCTGTTCGGCAGCCTCCAGCTGGGTCCTTGGCTGGGCACCGATTCCAAGGGCCGCGATCTGCTGTCGCGCACGGTGTTCGGCAGCCGCACCTCCCTGGCCGCCGCGCTGCTGGCGGCGCTGACGAGCCTTGTGATCGGCGTTGGCTACGGCGCGATCGCGGGCTTCGTCGGCGGACGGACCGACAACTTGATGATGCGCTTGGTCGATCTGCTCTACTCGCTGCCCTTCGTGTTCCTCGTGATCTTTCTCGTGACCGTGGTCAGCGAATACCGAGCGGAGCTGGAGGCGGGCTTGGGTCTCGATCGCGAGAGCGTCTTCTTCGTCGTGCTGGGCTGCTTTTACTGGCTGACGATGGCGCGCATCGTGCGCGCGCAGGTCCTGAGCCTGCGCCAGCGCGAGTTCGTGACCGCGGCGCGCGCGCTGGGAGCCTCGCCGACGCGCATCCTTTGGACGCACATTGTCCCCAACACGCTGCCGATCGTGCTGGTTTACCTGTGCCTCACCGTGCCCGCCGTGATGCTCTTCGAAGCGTTTCTGTCCTTTCTGGGCCTGGGTGTCGAACCGCCCGGAGTCAGCTGGGGACTGCTCGCCGCCGAGGGCGCCGAGGCCCTGACTCCGCTGTCGCTGGATCTGTGGCTGATCCTGGTGCCGGCGCTGTGCATCGCCGCGACGCTGCTGGCGATGAACGCGATCGGCGATGCGCTGCGGGATGCGCTCGATCCGCGCCTCACGGGCAGGGAGCCCTGATGCTGCTGGAAGTTCAGGGGCTGGAGGTCGAGTTTGTCACCGCGCGCGGGCGGGTGCGCGCCGTGCGTGGGCTGGATCTGTCGGTGCGCGCCGGCGAAATCCTCGCCGTGGTCGGCGAGTCGGGCAGCGGCAAGTCCGTGGCGCAACTCGCGGTGATGGGACTGCTGCCGCCCCATGCCGAGGTGCGCGCACAGCGCCTGCGGCTCGATGGACGCGAGCTCGGCGGACTCGACGCGCGCGAGCGCCGAGCGCTGTGCGGCCGCCGCATGGGCATGGTGTTTCAGGACCCGCTGAGCGCGTTGCATCCCCAGCTCTCCATCGGGCGCCAGCTCTCGGAAGTGCTCGAGACCCACGCCGGGCTTGCCCGCCGCGCCGCGCGCGAACGCTGTCTGGAGGCGCTCGCGGAGGTGGGTATTCCCGCGCCCGCGGAGCGACTGCACAGCTATCCGCACGAGTTGTCGGGCGGAATGCGCCAGCGCGTGATGATCGCCATGGCGCTGATCGCCCGGCCCGGACTGCTGTTCGCGGACGAACCCACCACCGCGCTGGACGTCACGGTGCAGGCCCAGATTCTCGAACTGTTCGAGCGGCTGTGCCAGAGCCGCGGACTGGCGATCGTGCTGGTAACGCACTCGCTGGGCGTCGTGGCGCGCGTCGCCGACCGCGTGCAGGTGATGTACGCCGGTCAGGCGCTCGAGCGCGGCGCGGTCGCGGACGTTCTCTCCCGGCCCGCCCACCCTTACACGCGCGCGCTGCTCGAGAGCATCCCCGATCCGGCCCACTCGCTCCCGCGCCTGCGCACGATCCCCGGACAGCCGCCCGATCTGCTGCAGCCGATCCAGGGCTGCGCGTTCGCGCCGCGCTGCGCACGCCGCTCGGAGCGCTGTGAGCTCGAAAATCCAGAGCTCACGGGCGATGGCGTGGCCTGCCATCATCCGGAGGGACACGCATGAACGAGGGCCAGCGCATCGAAGGTCTCTGCATCGAGGGCCTGCGCAAGACCCACCGCACGCGCGGGGGCCAAGAGGTGCGCGCCATCGACGGCGTCTCGTTCCACGTGCCCCCCGGCGGAGCGCTGGCGCTGGTGGGCGAGTCGGGTTGCGGAAAATCGAGCACCGCACGCTGCATTGCGCGGTTGGAAGAGGCGGATGCGGGCTCGATCCGCCTCGACGGCGTGGAACTGCGCGCACTCTCGGGCGCGGAGCTCCTGCCGATGCGCCGCAGACTGCAGATGGTGTTCCAGGATCCCTACTCCTCGCTCGATCCGCGCATGCGGGTGCTCGAACTGGTCGAGGAGCCGCTGCGCATCCACGGCCTTGGCAACGCGCGCCAGCGTCGCCTGCGGGCGCTCGAGTGGATTGAGGCCGTGGGACTTTCCGCCGAGCAGGCGCTGCGTCTGCCGCATGAATTTTCCGGCGGCCAGCGACAGCGGATCGGCATCGCTCGCGCGCTGATCCTCGAGCCCGAGTACCTGCTGCTCGACGAGCCGGTCAGCGCGCTCGATGTCTCGATCCAGGCGCAGATCGTCAACCTGCTGGCCGAGTTGCGCGAGCGCTTCCGCCTGGGCTACCTGTTCATCTCGCACGATCTGGGCGTCGTGCGCACGCTGTGCGAATCGGTCGCCGTGATGTACCTCGGCCGCATCGTCGAGTCCGGACCGACCGAGGCCGTCTTCCGCTCGCCAGCCCATCCCTACACGCAAGCCCTGCTTAGCGCGATTCCCTCGCCTTTCCCAGATCGTGGCCGCGACAGCGCGCGCATCCCGCTGCTCGGCGAGCCCCCCTCGCCGCTCGCACCGCCCCCCGGCTGCCGCTTCCATCCACGCTGCGCCTGGCACGCCGAGCGACGTGACCCACGCTGCGCCGCGCTGCAGCCAGAACTCAGGCCCCTTGCTTCCCCGACCGAGCCTGAGCGCCAGGCGGCCTGCCATCTCGCCACTGCATCCGGGCCTCAGGAGGCCTAGACTACGCATCCATGATCCGCGTCGAAGGCGTCAGCAAGAGCTATGGAGCCACGCGCGCCGTGCAGGGCGTCAGCTTCGCCATTCGGCCCGGCGAGATCGTCGGTTTTCTCGGTCCCAACGGCGCGGGCAAGTCGACGCTCCTGCGCATGCTGAGCACCTATCTCGAGCCCGATGAGGGGCGCATCGAGATCGGCGGCATCGACACCGCGCGCGATCCGCTCGGTGCGAGGCTGCGGCTGGGCTATCTGCCCGAGCACAACCCCCTGTTCGACGGCATGCGCGTGCGCGAGTGCCTGGATTTTCTGGCGCGCGTGCGCGGGCTGGAGCGCGAGGAGCGCAGGATGCGTATCGCGCTCGCCAGTTCCCGACTCGGGTTGACGCCCGTGCTCGAGCGGCGCGTGCGCGAGTGCTCGAAGGGCTTCCGCCAGCGCATCGGGCTCGCCGGCGCGCTGCTGGCAGACCCGCCGGTGCTGCTGCTCGACGAACCCACGCACGGTCTCGATCCGCTGCAGGTGCTGGCCCTGCGCGAATTCCTGCACTCGATTTCACCCGGCCGCGCGATCCTGTTCTCGAGCCACATCCTCGCCGAGGTGGCCGCCATCTCCAGCCGCATCCTGCTGCTGCACGAAGGCCGCCTGCTGCTCGATGAACCGACCGCACAGCTGCAGCAGCGGGCCGCAGCCGAGGGTCTCGACCTGGAGCGCTGGATCGTGAACTGCATCGAGCGCGAGGGAGGCAGCAGTGGACTGGGCTAGCCGCACGCCTCTCTCGCAGCCGCGCGCGGTGCTGGCGATCTACCGGCGCGAGCTGACGGCGAGCTTCGACGCCGCACTGGCATGGCTGACGATCTCGGCCGCGTTGCTCGTGCTCAACGCCACCGCGCTCAACGAGTTCTTCCTCGCCGGGCGACTGGAACTCCGCGCGCTGTTCGAGACCCTGCCGCTCGTGCTGGTGCTGCTGGCTCCGGCGCTGGGCATGCGTCTTTGGTCCGAGGATCTGCGCCAGCGCACGGCGGAACTGTGGCTCACCCTGCCGGTGCGCGTCAGCGCCGTGGTCCTAGGCAAGTACCTGGCGCTGCTGTCGCTCTACGCGCTGGTGCTGGTCGGAACGCTGCCCCTCGTCGCGCTGCTCGCCTTCCTTGGGGACCCGCCGCTCGCCTCGATCGCCACGGGCTATGCGGCGGCCTTCGGTCTGGGGGCGGCGCTGCTGGCGATCGCGAGCTTCTTCTCGACGCTGCACGCCGAGCAGTTGAGCGCCTTCGTCAGCGCCGCGTTCACGGCTTTCGTGCTGCTGGCACTGGGCGATCCTCGCATGATGGCGATCCTCGACGGCTTTGTTCCCGGACGGGGGCTCGGCAGCTTCCTCGGCGAACGCGTCTCGCTGCTCACTCCGTATCAGGAACTCGTCAACGGCACCGGCAACTGGCTGGGATTCGTGCGCCTGGCGGCCGTCGCGGCGCTGTTCCTGTGGGGCGCAGCACGCGGCGCCGCGAGTACGCGCGCATGAAGCCGCTGGAGCGCCACAGCCTCCAGATCCGTCTGCTGCTGGCGTTCTTGGCGCTGGCGCTCGCCTTCAGCTGGTGGCAGACACCGCCGCGCCTTGTGGGCGAGGAGCAACTGCGCGCCAGCCTCGCGGCGCTCGGCGAGCCGGTTTCGATTCAGTGGTATGCCTCGAGCCCCGCTGAGTACACCGGCGAGCGCCGCGCCATCGCGCGCGCGGTGCAGCGCATCGAGCAACTCAGCGGCGTGCGCGTGCAGCGCATCGAGCCGGGTTCCGATCCTGCACAGGCCGCCCACGCCGCGCGGCTGGGGCTCCTGCCGCTGCGGCTGCGCACGATCGAGCGCGACGGATGGAGCGAGACCAATCTATGGTCGAGCCTGCGCGTCGTCAGCCCGAGTCTGGGCGCCTGGGTCTGTGTGCGCCTCGGGCCGCAGGAAGCGCCGGAGCTGGCCGTGCGCATGGCCGCTGGCCTGGATCAGCTCCGCGAGCCGCGGCGCGCTCGCATCGGTCTGCGACTCCCAGCGCAGGGCTTTCAGAAGCTCGAGAACGAGTTGGCGCAGCGCAGCGAGCTGTTCTTGCTGGGCAATGGTCCGCTGACCGCGCTTCCCGAATCGATCGATTGGCTGATCTATGCGGTCGAGCCCAGTGATGGCGCCGCGCAGGCGGCGCTGCTGGAAGAATATCTCGCGCGCGGCGGAGCCTTGCTGCTGTTGGGCTCGGGCTCGAAGACGCCCGCGAGCGCCGACACGCTGCTGTTTGGCGTCTGCGGGGCACAGTTGGCCGAGGATCCCCTCGAGGAGCCGGCGCGCTCGATCGCCAGCCAGCAGGATTTCCAGCCGCTCGGCGCCCAACCCAATGGCACGCTGTTCTTCGGCTCCGCGCCGATTCCAAAGCCCCTGCCGGGTTCGACGCGCCGCTGGCACACGCTGGCCTCCGATGCGCGATCCCAACCGCGCTTGGTGCTGATCCAGCCCGGCGCGGGGAGTGTCGCCGGCACCAGCGTCCTGTGCGTCAGCCAGGCCCCGTTCCACGACGCGCACTTCGGCGATGAGTCGCTGGCGCATCCCGCGCTGCTGCGCGTGCTCGAGCGCGAGGGCGCCGATCCGGTGCGCTCGCTGGCAGCCCGCCGCTTTGCCTCCAAGAGCCCGCCGCTGCCCGAGTGGACGGCAGCCGAGCGTGCCTGGATCCGCATCCTGATCGTGCTGACGCTGCCGCTGGTGTGCCTGCTGACGGGACTCTTGGTTCTGCGGCGCGAGGCCCCGCGAGGGCGCGCCTCTGGCTGGCGCCGAGAGGTGGTGCTGATCGGGCTCGCGGGCGGTCTCGCCGCGCTGGCGCTGCTGCCCTCCGCAGCCCGCGAACCCGCGCCTGCGCTTTGGAACCGGGCGCGGGAGTTGGAAGCGCGCGCGGGGCTGCAGTTGGACTGGCTGGTCTCCGAGCGCGAGCGGCTGCCGACGGCCTGGCGCGGTGCGCTGGGCGCCTTCGAACTGGAACTCGGCGCGCTCGCGCAAGCAGTCCCCGGCGTGCAGCTGAAGATCCGGCGCGTGCCCGCCCTCGACCGCGAGCAGCGCGCCGAACTGGAGCGCCTTGAAATCGAGAGCGCGTGGGTGCGCGAGAGCGAGGGCGACGAGCAGCGCACGCGGGAGATCGTCGCCAGCTTGCGCCTTTCCAGCGGCTCGGCCGTCGAGCGCATCGACTTCCACCGCGAGCAGGATCTGCCCGGAGCGAGCTTCCGGCTGGGTTTCGCGCTCGAGCGATTGCTGCGCGGCCGACCCGTGCGCATCGCATGGCGGTCGCCGAGCCTGCGGCTCTCCCCCGCCGAAGCGCAGTTGCAGTACCTCGATCGCGGGCTGTTCGCGCCGGGCGGCTCGGACACCTCCCTCGAAGCGCGTGAATTCCTGCGCATGCAGGGCTTCGAGGTGCGGCGCATGGAGCCGCAGGAACTCGAGCAGCCGTGGGAGGCCGAGTTGTTCGTGCTGCTGCAGCCGCGCCGGCCCTCGGCGGCGGAGCAGGCGGCCTTTGAAAGCGCCCTGCAGCGCGGGATTCCAGGAATCGTGGCGGTCCAGCACTTCGTCGCCCAGAGCCGTACGCGCGGCGCCGACCCGCGCGCCAGCGGCTGGTGGCCGGAGCCGCAGTTTCTCGATCTGGAGCAGGGCTTCTTCGCGGACTGCGGGCTGGCCTGGTCGCGCGAGTTGCTCTTCGATCAGCAGTGCGCGCGCGCCGAGAGCTGGAGTGTCGTCCAGGGCGCGATGCAGCGCAGCACCGAGCGCGTCGCGCTCGCCAACCCCTGGTTCCCGCGCGTGACGGGCCCGGGACTCGAGCCGGCGGGAATGCTCAGCGTCGGCAGCTTCGCGATGCCGCAGGCCTCGATTCTGGAGTGGGACAGCGCGCGCGCGGCGGCCAGGGGCTACCGCGTGGAGCCGCTGTTGTCGAGTTCACCGCGCACGTGGACGGTCAGCTGGGCGGGCGGAGAGATCGATCCGCAATTCAGCCGCGAGCAGGCGCGCGAGTACTGCGGTCCGCGGACGCTGGCCGTGAAGATGCGCTCCGCCGACGGCCGGAGTGCTGCGGATTTCCTCGCGCTGGGCTCCTCGCGCTGCTTCGAGGACGGCGAGTTGTGGCGTCCGGACTCCGACAATGCCAACGCGCTGCTGGAGTGGTGCGCGCGCGCCACGCTGGCTCCCGATCTGTGCGCGCTGCTGGCGGAGCGCTCGCGCGGCGCCGGCCTGATCCACGTGCCGCCAGAGGAGCGCCTGCGGCTGCGGGCGTTGACGCTCGCCCTGCCGCTGCTGGTGCTCGCCGGCGCCTTCTGGATGTGGCGGAGGCTGCGAGCGTGAAGCCCTCGGTGTGGTTGGCTCCTTTCGCACTGGGCGTACTGTGCGCGCTTCTGTGGTGGCGCGCACCGGCTGGCGGGGTCGGAGAGCTCGAGCCCGCGGAACTGCTGGTGCGGGAGAAACCCGCCGAACAGATCGCGGGCCTGTCGATCACGCTCGATGGCAAGGCAAGCGTGCGCTACGCGCGCGTCAAGGGACAGTGGCGCTGCCTCGATGCCCACGGCGCGCTGGCCGACGAGCAAGCCGTGGAAGCCCTGCTGCGCGCGAGCTTCGAGACGCGCGGGATTCGCCTGCCTGGCATGAGTGGGACGCGCTTTCCCGATCCGCCCGCGTGGAAGCTCGAGCTGCAGGGTCCCAAGCTGCTCGAGCGCGCCGACCGGCACGTGCTGCTGGCGCTGGAGCTGGGACCTGGCTTTGAAGCCCCTTCCAGCCACGCGCAGTGGGCGCGCCTCGGCGCGGAGCCTGAGCGAATCCTCGACATCGACACCGATCTGTCGCGGCTCGCACGCCCGCTGGAGGGCGGGCTGCCGCCGCTGCTCGATCCGCGCCTCGGCGCTGGCTGTTTTGCACCGCAATTCCGCTTCTTCCGCCGTTTTTTCTTCGATTATGCGGACGGCACTTCCTTCGAAGTCCGCTCGACGCCCCGCGCGGACGATCCCGCGCGTCTGGATTGGACTCTCCAGAGCGGCGGGGACTCGAAAGCCGCGATCGAATGGCGCGCTGGCGGCTACGGCGGCATCTGGATCCGCGCCAAGGCCATCGGCTTCGCCTCGCGCAAGCGGCTGGCCGAACTCGGCCTCGATCCGCCCTGGCTGACGATGGTGGCCCAGCCCGATGCGGGCGCCCCGCTTTCGATCCGCGCGGCGCGCCTCTCGCCCGCGCGCGAGGCTTGGATCTTCAACGAGACCAGCGGGTTGCTGATGCAGGTCGAACCCGGGTTGCTGGAGCAGATCCTCGCCGAAGGCGCGATGTTCACCGACGCCTCGCGGCCCAATCCCTTCGAGCGCTGGCTGCGCAGGTGAGCCGGTTCAGCGGGCGAGCAGCGCCCGAAAGCGGGGCTCCTCTCGCAGGCTGGCGAGATCCGGATCGCCCTCCGCCCACGCACCCTGACGCGTGCGCGAGCCGCGCGTCGGCAGGTTCTGGTCGAAGTCCTGCTCCAGCAGATCCAGCGCCGGCTCGCGTTCGCCGAGCAGCGCATGGGCGCAGGCCAGATTGTAGAGCGTCGCCGGCGAACGCACGCACAGCGCGATCATCGCGCGCGCCTCGGCCGCCTCTCCCGCGCGCGCCAGATAGCAGGCGCGCAGCGCGCGCATGAAGTCGTCCTGGCGCAGCGCCCAGCCCGCCTCGAACCAGCGCAGCGCGGCCTGCGGCTGACGCAGGCGCACGTTGGCGTTGACCGCGAGGCTGACGTACACCGCGGCACGCCGCGCGTGCACGCTTTCCAGCGCCGGCTCGGGCAGTCCGCGTTCGCGGAGTTCGCGCTCCAGACCTTCCAGCCGCTCGAGCGCGCGCAACAACTCCTGCTCGGCCGCGGCCGGATCGCCGGTGTCGCCGCGGCCCGCGCCGCGGATGCGCTCGATTTCCGCGCGATACTCGACCCCCCAAAGCCAGCGGTACGAGGCCGGATCGCGCTCCAGTTCCTCTTCCAGCGCGTCGAGCCGCGCGCGCGCGCGCTCGGGCTGGTTCTCGCTCCACCATTCGTTCGCAATGCTCAGCGCCAGCGCGGCGGGCCATTCGCGCTCGAGCGCTGGCCCGGTTTCGCCCCTCTGCACCGCTTCGAGATCGCGCTCGAGACGCTGCGCCGCGCTGAGGCTGTCGATCCACTCCAGTTCGGTGCGGGGCGACGGCCCCAGCGGATCGCGCTCGCGCAGCGCAGCATCGAGCAGGCGCGAGCTCGCGCGGCGCAGGCTTTCGAGTTCGCGCTCGAGGCTTTGCGCCAGATCGAGTTGCTCCTCGACAGACAGCGGCGGCGCGGGCGGAGCACCGAAGCCAGGCAGGGCGCGCCCGAAGGCCGAGCCCAGATCGAGTGCCAGTGACTCGAGCCACTCCAGCTGCTGGCTGCGCGTCCAGTCGGCGCGCTCGCGAGCGCGCGTCACCAGCCCGACGAAGCTCTCGCGCCCTTCCAACAGACTCTCGAGCGTGAGCGCCGTGCCGCGCGCGCGCAGGCTCCACAGTTGCGCGCGCAGTTCCAGCGCACGCGCGCGCCGTGCCTCTCCCGGCGTCTCGAGCGCGAGCCGGGCCATGGCGAATTCAAGCGCCTCGGGCCGCAGCAGCCGCACATCGGCGCGGGAGAGCCCCGCGAGCGCAGCGCCGCGATCCCCCGCCACGAAGGCGGTGGCGGCCACCGCGAGGCTCGCACGCGGCTCACTGGGTGACGCCGCGAGCCAGGCGGCGGCGATCGCGCGGGCCGAGGCGGCATCATCGCTGCCTTCCAGGGCGGCTTCGACGCGCGCGCTCCACAACAGCGGCAGGCTTGAGAGACCCGCCGACTGAAAGGAGCGCGCCAGCGTCTCGATGCGCTCGCCTTCCCCGAGACTGCGCAGGCGGACGAACAGGCCCGCGAGCGCTCGCGCCGCCGCCCGCCGGATGCGTGGATCGGCCGAGCGCAGCTCTCGCAGGATGCGGGCGCGGTGCTGGGGCTGGGCATCGCTCGCCGGCCATTCGGCCAGCGCCCGGCCGCTGTGCTCGAGCAGCACCGCGTAGGCGGGTGCTCCCAAAGCCTGGGGGCCCTCGGCGAGGCGCTCGAGCACCCGCGCGCGCGCCCAGCCGCGCTCCGCCAGCAGCTCCGCGACAAATGCAAGCTCTTTGGGATGAGCCTTGTCCAAGGCCTGATCCAGCTGATCAAACGCGGTCGGCTGCCAGGCATCGGCCAGCCGCTGCCAGACCCCGAGTTGGGCCTCGGCCGACGCACAGCCGAGGCCGTACCAGGCAAGGAGCAGCAGGCTGTGGTTGACTCTGACGCGCATGGGGGCCACAATACGCGTTCCCGGTTTGCCAGACCGGGGCCCAGTTCACCGTACGCGTGGGGAAGCGGGGAGACCCGCTTCTTTGCGTATCCTAACAGCCCTCACCACCCCCGTCTCAAGCCTCCACTGCTCCCGCGAGGGACTCGGCGGCGACTGCCCATGAACCCCGAAGAAGTCCTCAGGATGGTCGATGTCCTCCACCGCGAGAAGGACATCCCCAAGGAAGTCATCTTCCGTGCTCTGGAGGAAGCCTTGGCGCAGGGCGTGCGCAAGCGGCTGGGCGTGGGCGAGGATCTGATCGTCAAGATCGACCGCAAGAGCGGCGCGATCGCGATGGAGGATGCCGAGGAGGAGTACGAGTTCGACATGCAGGAACTCGGCCGCATCGCGGCTCAGGCTGTCAAGCAGGGTCTCCTGCAGCGGCTGCGCGAAGCCGAGCGCGACGTGCTGTTCGAGGAGTACGAGGCCCGCGTCGGCCAGCTCGTCAACGGCACAATCCAGCGCTTCGAGGGCGATTATCAGGTCGTCAACATGGGCAAGGTCGAGGCCTACCTCGGCAAGGAAGACCGCGTACGCGGCGAGACCTTCAATGTCGGCGACCGCATCCGCGTGATCATCGTCGAAGTGCGCAAGGACGGCTCCAAGGTGCGCATCCTCGTCAGCCGCACGCACCCCGACCTCGTGCGCCGCCTGTTCGAGCTCGAAGTGCCTGAAATCGCCGATGGAATCATCGAAATCAAGCGGGTCGTGCGCGAGCCGGGCTACCGCACGAAAATGGCGGTTTCCTCGGCGGATCCGAAGATCGACGCGATCGGCGCCTGCGTGGGTGTCCGCGGCTCGCGCATCAAGGCCGTGATCGACGAGTTGCGCGGCGAGCGCATCGACATCATCAAGTGGAGCGATTCGCTGGAGCAGCTGATCCTCAACGGGCTCAAACCCGCGTCGATCCACGTGGAGAACATCTACCCCGACATCCAGTCGCGCTCGGCCGTGGTCGTCGTCGAAGACGACCAGCAGTCGCTGGCGATCGGCAAGAAGGGCCAGAACGTGCGCTTGGCGAGCAAGCTGTGCGGCTGGGAGATCGAGATCAAGACCCGCGCCGAGTTCGACAGCGAAGCGAGCGGCGAGGCGCCTGCAGAGGGCGCCGGCGAACGATCGATGGCCGAGGCCACCGACGAGGGATCCGAAGCGGGTGAGTGAGGCTCGACCCGCAAGACCAGGCAACGACAGAGGGCAACTGAGCACTTGAGCACCAAGAAGCGCGTTTACGACATCGCCAAGGAATACGGCATGACCGGCCAGGATCTGGCCAAGCACCTGCGTGACCGCGGGATGAGCCAGATCAAGGGTCACATGACGGCCTTGGACGATTTCCTCGTGCTCCAGATCCAGGGGATGCTGGAGGCCGAGGGGCGCAAGCCCGTCCAGAGTCGCGCCGCCGAGGAGGCGCCGGAGGCTGCGGGCGGCCTAGTGCTCAAAAAGAAGAAGAAGAAGCCGCTGGGCGAATCCGCCGACGCCGGCGAACCCGGCGCCCCGCCCGAGGTGAGCGCGCCGGAAGCCGCGTACTCGTCCCAGGCCGAGACCGAGGCGGAGATCCTGAGCCCGAGCGCGGCCGCGGCTCCCGAGCCCCAGATCGAGGCCGCGGCGCTCGCTCCCGAGCCGGTGCCGGCCCCCCACAAGGCCCTGCCCCCCACCCCCTCCCCGATCGAGGAGGTCGCCGCGCTCCAGCCCACCCCGTCGGCGGCGGAGCCCGCCGCGGCGTTGCCCGCGCCTTTGGAAGCGACCCCGCTGGCCCCGGCCGCCAGCCTGAGCGCGTCCGCTCCGCAGGCGGCGGCCCCCAGCGCTGGCATGAGTGCTGGCCAGAACACGGCAACCAGTGCTGCCCCGGCCGCCAGCCCCGCTGCGTCCGCTGCGCCTGCCTCGGCCGCGCCGACGGCTCCCGCCGCGGATGTCCGCAAGGCGGGCGGGAAGGTGGTCGGTTTCATCGACCTCTCCAAGCTCAAAAGCACTCCGCCGCCGCAAAAGCGCCCGGAGTCGCGCCGCCTGCGCACCAACGACGACGTCACGCTGAGCGTCCAGCCGACGCTGGGCGGCGACAAGAAGAAGCCGCCGGTGCGCGGCGCGTCCAACCAGCGCGGCTCGATGACCGCCGGTCAATTGCGCGAAGCCCAGTCCTCGCGCTTCCTGCGGCGCAACGCCACGCGCGGCGCTCAGTCCCCGGGCGCTCCCGGTGCGGGCCCCGGTCAGGATCGTCAGAAGCGCCAGTCCTCCGTTTCGCCCTACGCTGGCGGCAAGCTCTCGATCAGCGCGCCCGTCACCGTCAAGAAGCTCGCCGAGACTCTCTCGGTCAAGACCAAGGAAGTCATCACCATTGCGATCCAGCGTCTGGGCATGGACCTGTTCAAGGTCAACATCAACAGCCTGCTCGACGATGACACGGCTATCCTGCTGGCGAGTGAATTCGGCGTCGAGCTCGCCATCAGCACGCAGCTGGAGGCCGAGCAGGAACTCGTCGAGGGCCTGCGCAAGAAGCGCGCAGACATCGAGAGCGAGCATCTGGAACTGCGCCCGCCCACGGTCGCGTTCCTTGGCCACGTCGACCACGGCAAGACCACGCTGATCGACACGATCCGCAACTCGCGCGTGGCCGACGGCGAAGCGGGCGGCATCACGCAGCACGTCGGGGCCTATCAGGTCGTGACCAAGCTGGGCCACCGGCTGACCATCATCGACACGCCCGGTCACGCGGCCTTCACCGCCATGCGCGCACGCGGCGCCAAGGCAGTCGACATCGTCGTGCTGGTCGTCGCCGCCGATGACGGCGTGATGCCCTCGACCGAGGAGGCACTGGCCCACGCGCGTGCCGCCAAGGTCCCGATCGTGGTCGCGCTGACCAAGATGGACAAGCCCGAGGCCAATCCCCAGCGCGTGATGGAGCAGCTTGCGCGCCTGGAGCTGACGCCCGAGGAGTGGGGTGGCTCGATCGCGTTCCTGAAGGTCGCGGCGCTGAAAAAGCAGGGCGTCGAGGAGTTGCTCGAGCGCGTCTTCCTTGAGAGCGAAGTGCTCGAGTTGCGCTGCCACCCCGAAAGTCCGGCCAAGGGCGTCGTGCTCGAAGCCGAAATCAGCGAGGGCAAGGGCGTCGTCGCGCACCTGCTCGTGCAGGACGGCACGCTGCGCCGTGGGGACGTGATTCTGGCGGGCGAGGGCTATGGCAAGGTGCGCTCGATGCACGACGACCGCAATCAGGTGATCACCGAGGCTCCGCCCTCGATGCCGGTCGAGGTCTCGGGTCTCACTGCACTGCCGAGCGTCGGCGAGACCTTCTACGTGGTCGAGGACCTCGCCACGGCCAAGGAAGTCGCCGAGGAACGCGCCAAGAAGAACCGCGCCCTGTCGCTGATCGAGCGCCGCGCGGTGACCGCCGAGTCGCTGCTCAAGGCTGTGGCCGATTCCAAGCGCCACATGATCAATCTGGTCGTGCGCGCGGACGTGCAGGGCTCGGTCGAGGTGCTGAAGAGCGCGCTCTCCGAACTCAAGCACGACGAGGTCGAGGTCAAGGTGATCCTCGCGGGCGTCGGCGCCGTCACCGAATCCGACGTGCTGCTCGCCTCCACCACCGGGGCCACGATCATCGCCTTCCACGGCAGCGTCAACGACAAGGGCCGCATCGCGGCCGAACGCGAAGGCGTCGAGATCCGCCACTACGAGGTGATCTATGAGCTGCTCGACGACGTGCGCGCCCTGATGGAGGGCATGCTCGCGCCCGAGATGGCCGAGGAAGTCACCGGCCACGTCGAAGTGCGCGCGCTGTTCAAATCTTCCAAGGTCGGCAACATCGCCGGTTCGCACGTGCTCGACGGCACGATCTCCCGCGACTCCAGAATCCGCGTGCGCCGCGGCAAGGAGCAGGTCTTCGAGGGTTTGCTCAGCTCGCTGCGCCGCGAGAAGGACGACGTCAAGGAGGTCCGCGCGGGCTTCGACTGCGGTCTCACGGTGCGCGACTTCCAGGACATCGCCGTGGGCGACGTGCTGGAGGCCTACCGCATCGTCAAGAAGAAGCGCACCCTGGGCGCCGAGCGCGAGTAGCGCTCCGCCCCGGCTGCCGCCCGCATGGCCAACCCGCGCACCATCGCCCGATTGCAGGAGCGCATCCGCGAGCGCGCGGCCTACTGCCTGCAATTCGAGCTCAACGATCCGCGAGCGGGCTTCATCACGATCACCAAGGTCGAGCTGACGCCCGACCTGTCGATCGCCAAGATCCACTATTCGGTGCTGGGCGACTCCTCCGACCGCAACAAGGCCGCGCACATGCTCGAGCATGCCTCGGGCTTCATCCAGCGGCAGATCGGCCGTGTGCTCGAGCTGCGCCGGCTGCCGAGCCTGCGTTGGATCTACGACGCCTCCGCTGAGGAGGCGGCCGACATGGACCGCATCATCCGCGAGGCGCGCGAGCGCGACAAGCGCATCAACCCCCAGGCCGAATGAAGATCCTCAAGCTGCTGTTCTCGGAATGGTTCCGAAAAGGCCGGCGGCCTATGCTCAAGGTCGGCGAGGCCGCTCCCGACTTCGAGCTTCCCGACCACCTCGGTCGCACGGTGCGCCTCTCCGAGCTGCGAGGTCGCCGCGTAGTGCTGTGGTTCTACCCCAAGGCCTCGACGCCCGGCTGAACGCGGCAAGGCTGCGGGTTCCGTGACCGAATCCGCGACTTCGAGGCCAAGGGCGCGCTCGTGCTGGGCATCTCCTGCGACAGCGTGGAGGACAACCGCAGCTTCGCCGAACTGCAGGGCTACGAGTATCCCCTGCTGTGCGACACCTCGCGCCGCGTCGCGCTGGCCTACAAGGCCGTCGACTCACTGGACGAACCCTATCCCAAGCGCTTTACGTACGTCATCGGCACCGATGGACGCATCGAGCAGGCGATCGACACGCGCGATCCCGGCGCACAGGCGAGCGAGTTGGTGAAGCGCCTCTAGCTCTTCTGTCGCCAGACGACACCCTGCGGCGTGTCCTCGAGCACGATGCCCCGCGCGAGCAGCACGTCGCGGATGCGATCGGACTCCTTGAAGTCCTTGCGCTGGCGCGCGTCCTGACGCGCGGCGATCAGCTGCTCGACCTCCCCCGCGAGGCTCAGCTCCTCGGTGCGGATCACGCCAAGCACGGAGTTGGCGCGGATCACGAACTGCAGCGCCGCGGCCGCCGCGCTCGCGCCCAACTGGCCCTCGAGTGCGGCTGTGCGCAGCTGGAACAGGGCTGCCAGCGCGCGCGGCGTGTTGAGATCGTCGTCCATGCCCTCCTCGAACTCCCCGATCAGGTCGCTGAGTTCCTCCAGTCCGTCGTCCGCGCTGGCGCTCGCCCCCATGCCGCGCGAGGCATTGCGCAGGCGCACCACGAGGTCATCGAGGTTGGACAACGCCGAGACGCTCTCCTTCAGGATGTCGAAGGTGAAGTTGAGCGGCGCGCGGTAGTGGCCGCGAATCAGGCAATAGCGCAGCGCCCGGATGTCGAAGCCGCGTGCGCGGATGTCGTCGAGGTTCCAGACATTGCCGAGGCTCTTCGACATCTTGCCGCCATCGACCTGCAGGAACTTGCAGTGCATCCAGAAGTTGGCGAAGGGCTGTCCGGTGAAGGCTTCGGTCTGCGCGATCTCGCACTCATGGTGCGGGAAGATGTTGTCTTCGCCGCCGGTGTGAATGTCGATGCGATCTCCAAGGTGCTTGCGCGACATGGCGCTGCACTCGATGTGCCAGCCGGGAAATCCATGCTCCCCGAAGCGGCTCTTCCACTTCATCAGGTGGCGCGGATCGCTCTTCCACAGCGCGAAATCGGCCGGGTGGCGCTTCTCCTCGCGCACCTCGATGCGCGCGCCCGCGTCGAGGTCCTCGACCTTGTTGCCTGAGAGTCGACCGTAAGCCGGGAAGCGCGCCACCTCGTAGTAGACGTCTCCGTCGACCTGGTAGGCGTAGCCCTTGGCGATCAGTCCCTCGATCATTTCGAGCATCTCGGGGATGTGCTCGCTCGCCTTGGGATAGACGATCGCGGGACGCACGCCGAGCGCCCGCAGATCCTCGAAGAACTTCTCGGTCCATCCGCGGCTGATCGCCCACGGGTCCCGGTTCTCCTTCTTGGCCTGCGCCTCGATCTTGTCCTCGCCCTCGTCCGCGTCCGCCTGGATGTGGCCGACGTCGGTGATGTTCATCACCTGCTGCACCCGGTAGCCCCGGTACTCCAGCCAGCGGCGTAGCGTGTCCGCGAACAGGTAGGCGCGCATGTTGCCGATATGCGCGCGGCCGTAGACGGTGGGGCCGCAGTTGTACATGCGCACCTCGCCCGCCCGCAGCGTGTGGAAGGCCTCTTTCTGGCGCGTGAGAGAATTGTAGACCTGAATCGACATGGGGCGGCCGGTGCCTGCATCGGGTAGATTGGGGCTTCAGAGTATCCACTCACCTGCGAGGAATCATGCATCCCTTGACACTCCTTGTGCTGCTGCTGGCCGCCCCCCTGCTCGGAGCCCAGGAAACCCCGCCCCAGCCAGCAGCCCCCGCCGAGGAATTGGCCTTCCCCGCCCGGCGCCCCGCGAGCCGGGTGCTGTTCTTCAGCCTCGACGGCGAGTTGAAGGCCGAGCCGATGCAGAAGGCCCTGATCGCGCTCTCGACCAAGGAGGTCGAATGCCGACTCGTCGCCGCCCCGCAGACGACCAGCGCCCGCAACGGCAAGAACTTCGTCGGCGTCGAGATTCCCGTCGGCGTGAGCGAGAAGGATCTGCTCGCCGCTCTGCGCAAGGGCTGCTCCGCGGCCGCGCCGCTCTCGATCACCTGCTTCCAAGGCGACATGATGGATCAGGGCGGAATGCGCGGCGCCGGCGCCGGCATCCCCGGCCTCACGCAGCGTGATTTCGTGGTCGGCATGGACGGCGATCTGCGCTGGTACGAGAACACGCTCGGATCGCGGCAGTTCTTCTACGTGGGCCGCAAGCTCGATGCCAAGAGCATCACCGAGCGCTACAAGAAGCTCATGTCCGGTTTTGGCGGCAGTGCCGATGTCGGCAAGCTCGTCGAGGACGAACTGTCCTGGTCGCTGACGGCGCCGATCGACCCCGCGGCGGCCAAGCGCGCAGAGAAGGCACTCGCCAAGCTGCCCGGCGTGTTCGCGGCGACACTCGACGCACAGACGGGAAGGCTGATGATGCGCTTTGCGATGGATGGCGTGGAAAGCAGTGCTCCCTTGAAGCTGCCCGCCAATCTGGAGCGTCTCGCCAAGGAATTTCAGGTGCCCGTCGAGCAGAGCCGCCGCGCCGCGCGCGTGCAATTCGACACCTGGCCGATCTTCGAGGTGCTCGACAAGGAACAACTCTCGCTCGCCGAGGCCACGCCGAAGAAGTGAGCGGTCCGCGCTTCCGACTGACCCGCGAACTGGGCACCGGCTCCTCAGGTCGGGTGTGGCATGCCGTGCTGCTCGAGCCCTTCGAGGAGCTCTCCGCGGGCTCGGAATTGGCCGTCAAGTACCTGCATCCGCGCCTCGAGCAGGAACCGCTGGCGCTGGAGGCCTTTGACACGGAAGCGCGGGCGGGGCTGGCGGCGCGCCATGAGCACCTCGTGCGCGTGATCGGCTCGGGCCGGGATGCGCGCGGTCGTTTCCTCGCGATGCGCTACTGTCCGGGCCGCACGCTGCGCGATGTGTTTCTGGAGGCAGGCACACTGCCGGAGCCGCAGTTGCGCGCCATCGGAGCGCAGGTCGCCGGCGGATTGGCGGCCCTGCACGCCGCCGGCTATCGCCATGGCGATCTCAAGCCGGAAAACATCCGCATCGATCCCGAGGGCCGGGCCGTCCTGCTCGATCTGGGCTTTGCCGAGCCGATCGAAGGGGCGCGCGAGCGCGCGGCCGCCACCCCGCGCGGCAGCCTGCCCTATCTTTCGCCCGAGCAGGCGCGCGGCGAGCGCGGCGGTGCACAGGCGGATCTGTTCGCGCTGGGAGTCGTCTTGTACGAGCTTTCGACCGGACTGCACCCGTTCGCGCGCGGGGCGCGCGAACGCGGCGGCGCGTTGCCGGGCTTCGAGGCCCAGAGCGGATCCAGCGGCGCGGTGGCGCGCGCCGCGCTGGATAGGCCGGAAGCGGACCGACTGATCGCCGCGATCGCGACGGCGCGCTTTGTCAGCCCTTCGCGCATCGTGCCGCTGCTCTCGCCCTTTCTCGACGCCGTGCTGGCGACGCTGCTGAGCCGGGACCCCTCGCGCCGACCGAGCGCACAAGAGGTGCGCCAGCGGCTTGCCGAGGGCGAAGCGGGCGAATGGTGGCGTGCGCAGTTGGCCTTCGCCGCCAGCGAGCGCCGCGGCGGCATCGGCGAGAGCGATGCGCGCCATGTGCTGCCTCTGGCGGGACGCGCCGCGGAGCTGGAGGCGCTCGAGAGTGCCTTCGCGCTGGGCGTGCGGCGCGCCGCCCCCGCCAGCGTTTCGATCGCCCCGGAAAGCGCGCCGCCGACTGCCAGCGCGGGCGGCGCCTGCGTCTGGCTGCGCGGCGCAGCCGGCACCGGAAAATCGCGGCTGATCAACGAGTTCGTCAGTCGCGCACGCACCAGCGACGACCCTCCGCTGTATCTGTACGGCCGCTGCCGCGAGCTCGACGAGGAGCGGCCCTGCCATCCGATCCTGCGCCTGCTGGAGAAGTACCTGCGGCTGCCCGAGGGAACGGCGCCGCGCGAGCGCGAACGCGGCGAACTGTCCCGGCTGGTTCCCCCGCGCGTGGTCGACACGCTGATGCGCGCCCTCGACCCGCAGATCGACGGCAGCGGCGGGCTTTCCGTGCCCGTGGCTCTGGCGATCTGGCTGGTGGCTCTGGGCCGCGAGATGCCGCTGGTGGTGTTCCTCGACGATGCGCACTGGGCGCGCGAGGACACGCTGGCGACGCTCGAGCTGGCCGGCGAGAAGCTCGGAGGAACGCGCGTGCTGCTGGTGATTGCGTCGCGCAGCGAGCTGATCTGGCGCGCCGAGGCCGCGCGCAAGCATCTCGACACGCGGCTGATGGCGCTGTTGCCCGTTTACCGGCTGGAACTCGAAAACCTCGACGCCAGCGCCGTACAGGATCTGGTGCGAGCCCTGTTTCACCACACGGTTCCCCAGCTGCATCTCGCACGCGTGCTGCACGAGCGCAGCCGTGGCAATCCGGCGCACATCGCGGAACTGCTGCGCGGCCTGCACGCGCGCGGCGAAATCCGCCGACATGCGGACGGTACGGGTCTGGAGCTCGTGATCGCACCCGATCGCCTGCCGCTGCCGCCGAGCCTCAATCGCGCGATTCAGGAGTCGTACCGCCGACTTTCAGTCAACGAACGCAGCTGGCTGCGCAGGCTGGCGGTGGTGGGCGGCCGCATTGAGCCGGAGTTTCTCGCGGCGGCCTTCGCCGCGGACGAGCGCGCCGAAGTCGACATCGTGCTCGCGCGGCTCGTGCGCGAGGGGTGGCTGGTGCCCATCGGCGCGCGCTACCGCTTCGCGCGGCCCGCGCTGCGCGAGGCGGTCTACCGGCTGCTGACGAAGGATCAGCGAGTGCGCCTGCATGCGCTGGCCGCCGAGGCGCTGCGGCCCCCTCCCGAACGAGTGCCTTCGCTGGAGGATGCATTCCAGCGCGCCTTCCACCTGCGTGCCGCCAACGAGAAGGAAGTGCTGCTGGAACTGCTCCCTCCGCTAATCGGCCGGCTCCTGAAGAGCGGCGAGCCGCAGCGCGTGCACGCACTCGCGCGCTGGGGCATCGCGGCGCTCGAATCGATGCCGCGCCAACGCGATCTGGACCGGCGCTACATCGAGCTGCTCGAAGCCGCGGTCGACGCCTCGGATCGCCTGGGCTTCCGCGAGGGACAGCGCGAGTTCCTCGACCGCCTGAGCGACCTCGAAATCGATCCGGACGCCGATCCCGAGGCGGTGGGACGCGTTTATCTGCTGCACGGCCGCTACGCGGTCTCGACGGGGCAGTTCGGTCTGGCGCGCGGCATGCTGCGCAATGCGGTGCAACTGCTCGAGAAGGCCGAGGCGACGCGCCTTCTCAGCGAAGCGCTGCGGCGGCTGGCGCATGTGCAGGCGCAGGTCGGCGAACTGGACGATGCGCGCGCGCTGGCTTTGCGCGCGCTGGAACTGGCGGAAGTCGAAGCCCAGCGCGCGCTGGCCCACAATGCGCTGGGCACGATCGATGTGCTCGAGGATCGCCTCGAAAGCGCGCTGGCACACGCGGACCGGGCGCTTGCGCTGTTGCGCAGCGACACGGGATATGTGCTGCCCGGAGCGCACGCCGCCGCGTACATGCTGCGCGCGCGCGTGTATCGCATCCTCGGCTCACCCGCCCGCGCTCTGGCGAGCGCCAGCCGCGCGGCGCGTCTGGCGGACATGGCCGGAGAAAAGCGGCTGCAGGCCGAGATCAGCGCGCGCCTTGGGGGCCTGCTGCTCGATCTCAACCGGCCGCGCGAGGCCGAAGCCCGCATCCGCGAGGCGCTGCGCCTGTCGGAGGAGATCGAGGACCGTCGCGGGCAGGCGATCGCCGGACTGTTCCTCGGAATCCTGCTGTGGGAGCAGGAAGACGAGCACGCGCTGGGCACGCTCGAGGGCGCCGCGGAACTCGCGCGCAGCATCGGGCTAGAGCGGGTCGAGGCCGTGGCGCTGGCGCTCAGCGCGCGCGTCCATCGTCAGGCGGGGCGCGTGGATCAGGCGCTGGCGCTGTGCCGGCGCGCCTGTGAATCCCTCGAGCAGCACGGCGCCGAGTTGAACGACCGCATCGTGATCCTCGGGACGCACTCGCTGGTGCTCGCCACCAAGGGCAAAAAGACGCAGGCCGCCCGGCTGGCGAAGGAACTCGACAAGCGCATCGGCTCCGACTCGCGGGCCCTGCGCTCGCCCCTGCTGGCGCTGCGCCACGAGCGCGCCGCCCGGCGGCTGCTGGAGGCGGTGCTCTCGCCGGATGGCCCGGTCTACCCCCGGGCGGGGGCTTAGAAAAGCTCTCATAGCCTGCGGGCGGGGGCGCTTGATCTTGAGACTGGATCTCAATATCATCAAGCCTCCATGCAAGCCACGCCGCCCCCCCCGATCGAGATCCGACCCGCCGCCCCCGAAGACCTGCGTCCTTGGTACGAGCGCTTCACGCTCGGCGGCTACGGCGAGGTCCACTACAACCAGACCGAGGGCCCCGGTCAGGACCAGATCGACCTGCACCGGCTGGTGCTGTATCTGGGCTACGAATTCAGCGACTGGATCGTGATGCACTCCGAAACCGAGTTCGAGCACGGCAAGGTCGAGAGCGACGACGGCGAACTCAAGGTCGAGCAGTGGCACCTCGACTTCTTGTTCGGCGAGCGCGTCAACGTGCGCGCAGGCCGTTACCTGCAGCCGATCGGCATCACCAACCGCATCCACGAGCCCCCCACCTTCTTCGGTGTCGAGCGCTCGCTGTTTGACACGCGCATGGTGCCCAGCACCTGGTCCGGCGACGGCCTGGGACTGTTTGGCGATCTCAGCGAGAGCGTCAAGTACGAGTTCTACTTCGGCTCGAGCCTCGACGGCAGCCAGTTCAGCGCGGTCGGCGGCATCCGCGATGGTCGCATGTTCGAGCGTCCCGGCCTGAGCCAGCCGGCCTTCTCCGGCCGCCTAGGCTGGCAGGCAACCAAGGAGCTGGCCTTCGGCTTCTCGTTCTTTCAGGGCGGGCTCGACAACGGCGACGAGGGCGTCAACCCGGGCATCGATGCCGACCTGACCCTGCTGTGCCTCGATGCACAGGCGCGCTACGGCGACTGGCAGATGCGCGGCGCCACGGCCGTGAGCTTCGTCGACGGCGCAGCCACGATCGGCAACGATGTTGGCAAGCAGCAGGAGGGCACGACGCTGGAACTCGCCTGGCATTGCTTCCCTGAAGGCTGGCGGGCGGGCAAATTCGCGGAGTCCGACGCCGCGCTGTTCCTGCGCTGGGATGCGGTCGACACGCAGGCGGCGGAGTACCTCGGTTCCGTGGACGTGCCGGCCGCGGATCGCACCGAGTGGACCGTGGGGCTGTCGTGGTGGCCGACTCGGCAGGTGGTCGTCAAGGCCGACATCCAGTTCCGCGACGACCGCTCCGATGAGGACCTGCCGGAGACCTTCAACCTCGGGCTGGGCTGGCAATTCTGATGCTGCGCTGGTGGCTGCTTCTGTGCTGGTGGAGCGCAGGTCTCGCGGCCCGCGCGGACGAAGCGTTGTACGCGTGCCTGTTCCCGACGGCCGATGCGCGCTCGGAATGGACGCGCGCCTACAGCAGCGCCGAGCAGCAACGCATCGAGTCGCTGGCCGCGGTCAAGCCCGCACCCAAGGCACTGCGCGGCGTCAGCTTCCATGCCGGTGGACGGCTTCTGGGTCACGCCATCATCGACGATGTGCGCGGCAAGCACCGCCCGATCACGTTCCTGCTGGCGACCGACGCCGAGCTGAAGATCAAGGCCGTCGAGATCCTCGCCTACCGCGAATCGCACGGCGGCGAGGTGCGCGCCGCCGACTGGCGCGAACAGTTTCGCGACAAGGGCCCCGGATCCTCACTCGTTCCCGGGCGGGACATCGTCAACATCGCCGGAGCGACGATCTCCTGTCGCAATCTCACGCTCGGCGTGCGCGTCCGGCTCGCGGCCTTGAGCGTGGGCGCGGGCAGCGGGATGCCGATGCCGATCGCTTCCCGGGCCGCCGAGAGCCAGCCGGGGCTGCGCTCGCGCCTGATGATGGGCACCTTGCTGTCCGTGCAGGTCGATGCGAGCGATCCCGCGCTGCGTCAGCGCGCCGAGGAGGCGGTGTTCGCGGAAATCGAGCGGGTGGACGCGCTGCTGTCGGACTGGCGCGAGGATTCGACGCTGATGCGCTGGCAGGCGGAAGCTCGTGAAGCCGCGGTTCCACTCGACGCGGAGCTCGCGAGCGTGCTCGAGGAGTGCTTTGCCCTGCGCGAGGCCAGCGCGGGCGGCTTCGACGTCGGTCTGGGCGCGCTGACGCGCCTGTACCGCGCCGAAGCGAGTCCCGCTCTGCAGGCTCTGGAGAGTGCGCGCCTCGCGAGCGGCCTCCAGGCGCTTCAATTCGATTCGAGGACCCGCTCGGCGCGGCTGCTGCATCGAGAGACCCGCCTCGATTTTGGCGCCTTCGGCAAGGGCTATGCGCTGCGCAGGGCCGCCGCCCGACTGCGCGAGTCGGGCGTGAACCGCGCACTGCTCGATTTCGGCGGCCAGTTGCTGGCGCTCGAGGGCCGCGCGTGGCCTGTGACGCTCGCCGCTCCCCTCCCGCCGCGCGAGCTCGCCTTGCAGGGCGCCTCGATCGCCACCAGCTCGACCCGCGAGCGCGGCGCGCACATCCTCGATCCGCGCACGGGCAGGCCCGCCGTGGCGGCGCAGGCGAGCCTGTGCATCGCTGCCGATCCGGCGCTCGCCGACGCCTGGTCGACGGCACTGTTCGTGCTCGGCGCAGCCGGACTCGAACTCGCCGAGGCGCAGGGCGTGGCTGCACTGCTGGTCGATGCGGACGGCCGCACGCACGCCAATCCCCGACTGCTCCAGCGCTTCCCGCAGCTGCTCCGGCCATGAAGGAGTTCCTGGTGCCGAAGGGCGGATTGGCCGCCCTGCAGCCGAGCACACGCTTTGCTCTGGTGCTGTTTCTGGTCTTCTCCTTGCTGGGCTATCTCGTGATGGTGGCCATGGGAGTCACGCGCTCGGGCCTCAGCCCCCAAAGCATCGTGGAACACTATGCTGGCGCCACGCCCGACATGGCGAAGAGCAGCGGCGAAATCCTGGAGCTGACGCACTTCCACCTGTTCGCGATGCCGCTGCAGTTGTTCGTGCTCGGGCATGTGTTCCTGCTGGGACGCTTCCAGCAGCGCTGGCGTCAGGCCGTAGTCGCCGCGGCCTTTCTAGGGGCCGCCTGCGATCTCGCCGCACCTTGGCTCGTGCTAGGTTTCGGAGAGCCGGGTGCGTGGACCAAGCTCGCCGGGCGCGCGCTGCTCGGGCCCAGCCTGCTGCTGATGGTGGCGCTGCCGCTGCTCGAGTTGGCGCGGATCAACTCAGGCCCCGGTCGCGGAACTCCGCCTCGGGAACCGGACGGCGCTCGCACAGGCTCATCGTGAAACTCGCGCGGCCCTGCGAGCGTGAACGCAGGTCCGTGGCGTAGCCGAACAGGTGCGCCAGCGGCGCTTCCACACGCACGACGCGGCGCAGCCCTTCGTCCTGCACCAGCCGCACGCGCGCGCCGCGCGACTCCAGATCCGCCAGCACGCCGCCGGAAAACTCGGGCGGCGTGTCGACTTCGACCAGCATCCACGGTTCGAGCACTTCGACGGCGGCTCGAGCGAGCGCATCCTCCAGCGCCAGCACGCTGGCGGCCGCGAAGGCGAGCTCGGCCTGCTCCTCCTCCGCGCTGCGTGCGCTCAAGAGTTCAATGCGCAAGTGGCTCAGCGGCCAGCCCGCGCGCGGTCCGCTGCGCAGGGCGTGGACCAGAGCCGTCTCGCAGGCCTTGCGCACGGCGGGACTCGCGCCGCAGGCGGCGCCCACCTCGACCGAAGGTGCCGCGTTCTGCGCGTCAGGCTGGATCGAGAGCTCAACCTCGGCGTGCAGCGTGCGCTCGCCAGCCTGACGATCGACCTCGCCGCGGCCGCGCGCGGCGAGCGTCGGCGCCTCGTGGTAGGCCACGCGCGGCGCACCGCTGATCACCGCCAGCTCGAACTCGCGACGCAGGCGTTCCTCGGCGATCTCCAGGTGCAACTCGCCCATCCCCTCCATGCGCCACTGTCCGGTCTCCGGGTCCTCGCAGGCATGGAAGCTGGGATCTTCGCGTTCGAGCAGTGCCAGCGCCTCACAAAGGCGCGCACGGTCCGTAGCCGAAACCGGTTCCAGCGTACGCTCGATCACCGCTTCGGGGCTGATCAGCGGCTCGAGCAGGATCGGGTTCTCACGCAGGCACAAGCTGTCGCCTGTGCGCGCCGCCTCCAGTCCGACGAGACCGATGATGTCCCCCGCGGCGGCGCTCTCGAGTTCCTCACCGTGATCGGCATGCACCCTGAGGATCGCGCCGGGCGTCTCCTCGGATCCGGTGCGCGGATTGAACAGCGCCTGCCCCCGGTGCAACTCGCCCGAGTGCACGCGCGCGAAACACAGCTCACGCCGCCCGATGCGCTGACGCTTGAAGACCAGCAGTGCGAGCGGACCGAGCGCATCCGCCTCGGGCGCCGGGAGGTAGTCGACGACCGCGTCGAGCAGGTGCGTCACGCCCACGCACAGGCGTGCCGAGCCGCCGAGCACCGCGAGCAACTCGCCGCGGCGAACCCGCTCGCGCAGCAGTCCTGCGCAGTGATCTCCATCGGGCTCGCGTCCCTCGAGCAGATCGGCAGTCAAGCGCTCGTCCTGTTCGGCAAGCACCTCGAGCAGTTCGGCCCGCAGCACGCCAGCTTCGTCGGCGCATTCGCGCGGCCACTCGCGCCGCTCGGCGCGCACGCTGCGCGGATCGGCACGCTGCACGTAGCTGTGTCCGCGAACCAGATCGATCACCACGGAGCCGCTGCGCCCGAGCACGGGCCAGGCGATCGGCACGGCGCGGACGCCCAGACGACGACTGAGCTCCGCCACGCTGCCGAGAAAGTCCGCGCCGGGCCGGTCGAGCTTGTTGACGAAGGCCAGCACGCGGATGCCGTGGCGCCGCATCTGGTTCCAGACCGTCTCGGTCTGAGCCTGCACGCCCATCACGCCGTCGACGACCAGCACCGCCCCATCGAGCACGCGCAAGGAGCGCTCGACCTCGATCGTGAAGTCGACGTGGCCGGGTGTGTCGATCAGATTGAGCGCGTGGTCCCTCCACGGAATCCTGGTGGCGGCCGCGCTGATCGTGATCCCGCGCTCGCGCTCGGCCGTCATCCAGTCGAGTGCGCTGGTGCCCTCCTCCACCTCGCCCAACGAGCGCTCCACGCCGCCCAGATACAGCATGCGCTCCGAAAGCGTGGTTTTGCCCGCATCGATGTGCGCGGCGACGCCCAGATTGCGCAGCTTCGAAGCGTCCATGGCAGGCGTGAATGCTAGAACACGCGTCCCAGCACGAGGAACAGGCTGGTGGAGCCGCCTTCGGTGAGCCCGGCGCCCACGTAGAAGGGACCCACCAGCGTGTCCAGACCCAGGAACAGGGAGCTGCCCAGCCTCAGATCGTCGAAGGCCACGTCCTTAAGCTCGGCGAACACATTGCCCGCCTCCACCGACCCGCCGGCGTACCAGGTAAAGTCCTTGCGCTGCGCGTGCCTCGAGCCCAGCTGGCGCATGTAGACCGCGCGCGCCAGCGCCGCGGTGGGGCCGCTGATCGCCTCGCTGCGCAGACCCGAGAGCCGCAGGAATCCGCCCAGCGGGAAGAAGTTCTGCACGCTCGCACCGCTCTCGAGCACGGTGTCCAGTTCGACTCCGAAGATCATCGAGCCGCCGGCCACGCGCTCGACCCGCTGCAGACTCACGGTCAGCAGGTTGTCGTCCTGCTGACCCCATCCGGAGATCGGAAAGAAGGCCTTTGCGTCGAGCAGCGAACCATCGTGAGGAAAGGCCGTATCGTCGAGGCTGTCGTAGGCGGCACCCAGGCGCGTCCCCCCCGCCTCTTCGCCGCCCTCGGCGAGACTCGCATCGCCGATGTCCACCGCCGTCGTGGCGCGCGAGTAGGCCAGGCCGCCGCGCCACTGCCAGTTCTCATCCGGCTCCCAGACCAGATCGAGGCCCAGATCGAGTTCCTCGACCGTGAACTGCGCGGAATCCGGGCCGCCCAGTTCCACGCGCACCGGGCGGCGCGACCAGCGCGCCGCCGGCGCGAGAAACCAACTGCCGCTGGGCTCCAGCGCCTGACGGCGCTCGATTTCGAACAGAAACCGATTGCCGAGTTCGGCTCGGGCGCGCCATTCCGAGCCCCAGCTGTCGCTCGGCGCATAGCGCAGCCCCGCTCCCAGCACGAAGTTGACGTCCTCGCCCGCGGTCAATTCGCCGGCCATTCCCAGGCGCCAGTGCCAGGGCGAGGTCGGCAGGTCGAGCAGCTTGAGCTTGAGATCGGCGTAGCCCGGCCTGTCGGCTGCTTCGAGCGACAGATCGATGCGCTCGTGCTGTCGCAGACCATAGAGGCGCGCCAGATCCTGCCCGAGCACCTGTGCATCGAGGGTTTCGCCGGGCTCTGAGTCCATGCGTGCGCGCAGGCTGGTTGCCGAGAGCGAGGTCGGAGGCTCGACTTCGATGCTCCGAAGCCGCGGCAGGGCTTCGAGGCGTGCGCGGCGCTCCTGGCGCCAGCGCTCGTATTCCTGCGGCGAAAGCGCGTAAGGACGCAGCCGGTCGATCAAGGCGAGCGCCGCCGCGCGGCCGCACGCCTTGACCTGTGCGATGCGCGAGGAGTCCCAGGCGGTTTGACTCCCGCAGTCGGGCGCACAGACCAGATCCTGACCACGCAACGCCGACAGCTCCTCGCGCGCCCGCGCAGCCACGAGCATTTCCAGCGTTTGCTCCGCCACTTCCACCAGATCGGGCCGCTCCGGATCGCGAGTCACGCTCGCGACGTCGACCACCAGCAGGCGGGCGGGCGCGAGTTCCAGCGCGGCGCGCACCGGCACGGGCGCGCTGACCGCACCGCTCGTCAGCCAGCGATTCTGCAGCGGAACCGGAGGCTGCAGCACGGGCGTCGCCATGCTCGCCTCGAGCGCGCTGGAGAGTGAGCCGGACGAGAGCAGGCGCGCCTCGCCGCTGTAGAGGTCCGTCGCCACCGCGCGAAAAGGCAGCGGAAAATCATCGAAGTTGGCGAGGCCGGCGCTCGCCAGCGTGAAGCGCGCGAGTTCCAGCCGCAGCCGCGTACCGTTGCGAATCCCGCTGGGCAGAAGCCAGCCGCCGGCGGAGAGCCCTACGGGCAGGTCGAACAGGAAGTCGCGATCTTCCTGCTTGGCGCGGAACGAAAGCCAGCGCCGCAGCGGACGATCCTCCAGCGCGTCGAACCACTCACGCGAGTCAAGCCGCTGCTCGACCTCTTCGGCGGACAGGCCGAGCGCATACAGTCCGCCCACGACCGCCCCCATTTCGGACCCGATGACGCGCTCGATCGGAATGCGCTCCTCCTCGAGCACCTCGATCACGCCGAGGTGCGCGAACCCGCGTGCTCCGCCGCTGGAAAGCACCAGCGTCCAGCCCTGCTCCTCGGCGGGGGTCGGCGGCAGCGCACAGGCGAGGACCAACAGGAGTTGCATCTCTACACGAGCCTAGCAGGCGAGTAGGCTGAAGCGATGCGCATGCTTGTCTGTCTGGGATGGCTGCTTCCGCTCGCCGCGGCCGAGGAGCCGCGCTTCACCAGTTCGCGCACCAGCGGCGTCGAACTGCGGCTGCCCCACGAGGAGCCCGGCTTCCAGTTCGTGATCTTCGGGGACCGGACCGGGGGGCCGGCCGAGGGCATCGAGGTGCTGCGCGCTGCCGTGGAGGAGGTCAACTGGCTCGATCCCGATCTGGTGATGACGGTCGGCGATCTGGTGCAGGGCTACAACGAGACCCCGCAGTGGCTGACCCAGATGCGCGAGTACAAGGACGCCATGGGCCGGCTGGACTGTCCGTGGTTCCCCGTGGCCGGCAACCACGACGTCTACTGGAGCGCGAAGACCGCACCGCGCGGCGGACATGAGGCTGAGTACGAACAGCACTTCGGACCGCTGTGGTACGCGTTTCGGCACAAGAACGCCTGGTTTGTGGCCCTGCACTCCGACGAGGGCGATCCCACGACGGGCCGCCAAAGTTTCAGCGAGCCCGGCTGCCAGACGATGAGTGAGGCGCAGTACGAATGGCTCGCCCGGACGCTCGAGCGGGCCAAAGGTGCGGATCATGTGTTCGTGTTCCTGCATCATCCGCGCTGGCTGGAGGGACGCTACGGAGAGGATTGGCGGCGCGTGCACAAGCTGCTGGCGGGAGCGGGCAATGTGCGCGCGGTCTTCGGCGGACACATCCACCGCATGCGGCATGATGGTCTGCGGGATGGCATCGAGTACTTCACGCTCGCCACCGTGGGCGGCGAACAGGCGGGGCACGCTCCGCGCGCCGGCTGGCTGCACCAGTACCATGTCGTCACCGTGCGCCAGCGCGGCATCTCGGTCGTGGCATTGCCCGTCGGGGCAGCACTCGACCCGCGCGCCATCACCGGCGCCCGCAGCGAGGCCGTCGAGCGACTCGCCACGCAATGGAAGCCGGTCTTCGCTTCCGAGCTTGATCCGGGGCTCGAGGAGCAGTGGATCATGCTGCAGCTGGAAAATCCGCTCGACTCCGTGGTCACGCTCGACGCCGTGCCGGACAGCGCCGATTCGCGCTGGATGGTCGAGCCCGACCACGTGCATCTGCGCCTGGAGCCGCGGGCCCGAGCCGAGCTGCGCTGGAAGGTGCGTCGGCCGGAGCGCAGCCTCGATCGCTGGCTGCGCCCGCTGGAGCTGAGCGTGGCGCTGGAACTGCACGACGGCGGCTGGAGCGTCGCGCTTCCCGAGCGCAGGCTGGAATTCCCGCTCGCGCACCACAGCCTGCCGCTGCCCGCGCCGCCCGCAGGCGAGTCCGTGCTGGAACTCGGCGGTGGCACGGATGCCCTGCTGATCGACTCCGAGCGAATCGATCTGCCCGACGGGCCTTTCACGCTGGAGGGCTGGTTTCGGCCGGAACGCTTCGGCAAACGCACTGGCCTGTTCTGCAAGACCGAATCGAGCGAGTTCGGCATCTTCGTCTCCAATGGCACGCCGACCTTCAGCGTGCACCTCGGCGGCCGCTACTTCACGATCGAGGCTCGCGAGACCAAGATCGAGCCGGGACGCTGGCACCACATCGCCGGCGTGTTCGACGGCGAGTCGATCGCGTTGTATCTCGATGGGACGCGACTTGGACGCATGCGGGCAGCCGGTCCGCGCACTCGCAATGAGCTCCCGCTGGCGATCGGGGCCGACATCAACGGCAAGGGTGCCGCCGATTCGGGCTTCATCGGACAGATCGACGAGGTGCGGCTCAGCTCGGGAGCGCTGTACGCCGGCGAGCGCATCCAACCCACGCGGACCTTCACCAGCGGCGCAGGAGTTCGATTGCATCTGCCCATGCACGGCTTCGCAGGTCCGTTCGTGGCGGACCACTCCGGGCGCAGTGGCCACGGCCGGGTGAGCGGTGCTGCGCGTCTCGTCGAGCAACTGCCGTGAGAGAGTTGCGCCTGCCACGCCTCTTGTTCGTGTGGCTGGTCGCCGGAGCGGCGGATCTCACGCTGCTCGGGCTGCGCATCACGGGCCTCGAAGCCCGTTGGGTCGGACTACTGGCGATCCTGCTGTTCGCCCTGGCCGCCTTCCTGGTAGCCGCGTGGATCGGCGCGATCGTGTTCTTCGGCCGCGAGCAGAGTTCGAAGGGCCTAGGCTACGTCGGGGTCCTCGCCGTGCAGGCGCTGTTCCTGCTCGTGCTGTTGAAAGCGGGCTAGGACCGGATTGAGCGCGAAGAACGCCTCGCGCCAGCGGTACCCGCGCAGAATCTGTGGACGCGGGTCCCCCAGCAGCGCCAGCGCCGCGTACAGCGCTTCCACGGAGGCAAGACCGCTCGCCGGGTCTTCGAAGATGGTGCTCTTGCGCGGGTAAGCCGTAGACAGCCGCGGCAGCCTGCGGTGCACGAGTTCCCCGTCGATTGTGCCCAAGAGCTGCGGCACGCGCCGCCAGGCGCAGTCGATGAGCAGGAGTGGCAAGCCGGCATCCTCGGGCCTCAACTCGGGACCGTCGGGATGCAGCAGCAGGCGGCGACCAGCGCTCACACGGCGCTCGGGATGGTAGTTGACGAAGCGAATGCCCTCCAGGCCCCTCAGCGGAGTCAGGGAGCACTTCTTCACCGACTCCCGAGGGTCGCGGACGATCAGCACATCGATGGGCATGAGGTCAGGCGGAATGAGCGCGGCGAGCCCCGCAGAGCTCGCCGCTGGTATCGAGCCCGTCACACAGGCCGTATCGACTAGCGCGCGTAGTGCGCGTAGGCCTTGTTGGCTTCGGCCATCTTGTGGACTTGTTCCTTCCACTGCACCGAGGCGCCCGTACCCATGTAGGCGTCGGCGATTTCCTCGGCAAGGCGCTTGGCCATCGGCTTGCCCTTCTTCTTGCGGGCATTGTCGACGATCCAGCGGATCGCCAGCGCCTGCTGGCGGTTCTTCTTCACTTCGCGCGGAACCTGATAGTTGGCGCCGCCGACGCGCTTGGAGCGGACTTCGACCATCGGCTTGACGTTCTCCACCGCGCGGGTGAAGAGCTCGAGCTGATCCGGGCAGTCCGTGACCTTCTTGGAGGCGAGATCGAGGGCTTCGTAGAAGATGCCCTGTGCCACGGCGCGCTTGCCGCTGAGCATGATCTTGTTGATGAGTTTGGTCGCCAGCATCGAATTGAACTTCGGATCCGGCTTGAGAAGTACCGCGGTGGACTTGTAGTTACGGGGCATGAGCGTGTCTCCGTGCTGCTGACGGCCTACTTCTTGGGGCGTTTGGTGCCGTACTTGGAGCGGCTGATGGTGCGGTTGTCGACGCCGGAGGCATCGAGGGTTCCGCGGATGATGTGGTAGCGCACGCCGGGAAGGTCGCGGACGCGGCCGCCGCGGACGAGCACCACGGAGTGCTCCTGAAGGTTGTGCCCTTCACCCGGGATGTAGGCCGTGATTTCCTTGCCGTTCGAAAGGCGCACACGGGCCACCTTGCGCAGCGCGGAGTTCGGCTTCTTGGGGGTCTGCGTCTTCACGATCAGACAGACACCGCGCTTGAAGGGACTCTTTTCGAGAACAGGGCTCTTGGAGCGGTTCGAGAGCTTCTTGCGGCCCTGACGCACCAGTTGGTTGATTGTCGGCATGCTTCCTCGGGGATCCTTGAAGGGGCACTAGTGTAGGGCCGGACGCTGATTCGTCAAGCGTCCGGCCGCATTCCGGTGCTGCCCCCCATCACTCGTCGTCATCGCCCTTGTCCGAAGCGGCCTGTGCGGTCGCGGACTGGGCCCGAACACTGCTCGAGGCGCCGGAGAGGCCTTCCCCGCCGCCAGCAGCCATCCGGGGCCGCTCTTCGCCCAGCAGGCCGCCCGAGAGCAGGGCTTCCAGCTCTTCGGAGGTGCTGCGCGCGGCCGTCGAACCGACCCCGATCGCCATCGTGTTGATGTCGCCGAAGTCGATGTTCTTCTTGACGCGCGTGCGGTAGTGGTCGCGGAAGCCCGTTCCCGTCGGCACCATGTGGCCGAGGATCACGTTTTCCTTGAGGCCCACGAGCGCGTCGCGCTTGCCGGCCAGAGCGGCTTCCGTGAGCACCTTGGTGGTCTCCTGGAAGCTCGCGGCCGAAATGAACGACTCGGAGGACAGCGAGGCCTTGGTGACGCCGAGCAGCAGCGTGGTGCCGCTGGCCGGCTTCTTCTTCTCCTTGCGCAGGCGATCGTTCTCGCGGCGGAAGCGGAACTTGTCCACCACGGCGCCAGGGAGGAACTCGCTGTTGCCCGGATCGGTCACCTGCACCTTGCGCATCATCTGCGAGAGGATGATCTCGATGTGCTTGTCGTCGATGGTCACCGACTGCGAGCGGTACACGCCCTGGATCTCGCGCAGCAGGTAGCCGAGCACTTCCTCTTCGCCGCGGATGCGCACCAAATCGTGCGGATCGAGCGGACCGTCGACCAGCGGCTCGCCGGCACGGATCTCGTCACCCTTGTGGATGCGGAGGTGCTTGCCTTGCGGCACCGAGTGCTGCATTTCCTCCAGCACTTCGCCCTTGCCGCCCAGCGCGCGGATGATGATCGTGCGCTTGCCGCGCTTCTTGTCGCCCAGTTCGACGACGCCGTCGATCTCGGCCATGACGGCCGGATCCTTGGGACGGCGCGCCTCGAATAGCTCGGTGACGCGCGGCAGACCGCCGGTGATGTCCTGCGTGCCCGCCGCTTCGCGCGCGCTCTTGGCCAGCAGTTCGCCCGGGCCGATCATCTGACCGTCTTCGACCTCGATGTAGGCCCGTTCCGGCAGCGGATAGAGCGCCAGCGGTTGGCCGGACTTGTCCTCCAGCACGAGCTGCGGGTGCAGATCGCCCTTGTGTTCGATCACCTGCTTGCGCAGGGCCGAGCGACGCGCGTCGCGCTCGCTCTTGACCGTCTTGCCCTCGATCAGGTCCTCGAAGCGGATACGGCCGCCGAACTCGGAGAGGATCGGCACGTTGTGCGGGTCCCACGTGCACAGCACCGTGCCCGCAGTCGCCTTCTGCCCGTCCTTGATCCGGATCTCGGCGCCGATCGGAACCGAGTAGCGGTCGATTTCGCGGTCGCGATCGTCGAACAGGGCCACTTCGCCGTTGCGGTTGAGCACGACGGACTGGCCGGCTGCGTTGGTCACGACCTTGAGGTTCGTGTACACGACGCGGCCCTCGCGCTTGAGCTTGCGCTCGGATTCCTCGACGGAGCGGCTCGCCGTTCCACCGATGTGGAACGTGCGCATGGTCAGCTGAGTGCCCGGTTCGCCGATCGACTGGGCGGCGATGATGCCAACCGCCAAGCCGCGCTCGGCCTTGGAGCCGCGCGCGAGGTCCATGCCGTAGCAGGCCGCACACACGCCCAGGGAGGCTTCGCAGGTCAGCGGGCTGCGCACGCGGATCTTCTCGTGGCCAAGGGCCTCGATGCGGGCCGCGATCTCTTCCGTGATCAGCTCACTGTCGCGCACCACGACCTCATCGGTGAGGTGGTCGACGATCGTGTCGCGGGCCACGCGACCGCGGATGCCCCTCGCGAGGCTCACCGCGACCTTGTCACCCTTGTAGACGACGGACTTCGTGACGCCGTTAGGCGTGCCGCAATCCTCGCTGGTGATCACCACGTTTTGAGCCACATCGGTCAGCTTGCGCGTCAGGTAGCCGGCGTCCGCGGTCTTGAGCGCGGTATCGGCCAGACCCTTGCGCGCACCGTGGGTCGAGGAGAAGTACTCCAGGACCTTGAGGCCCTCGCGGAAGTTGGCGCGGATCGGGGTTTCGATGATCTTGCCCGAGGGCTTGGCCATCAGACCGCGCATTCCGCCCAGCTGACGCACCTGATCGATCGATCCCCGCGCGCCGGAGGTGACCATGCAGAAGATCGGGTTGACATAACCGGTCTTCTCGTTGAAGTCGTCCTTGAGCACGCGCATCAGGTCTTCACCGACCCTCTCGCGGGCGTGCGTCCAGTAGTCGACGATCTTCAGGTAGCGCTCGCCGTCGGTGATGACGCCCTTTTGGAACGCCTTCTCGACCTGATCGACCTGCTTTTGCGTCTCGGACAGGATCTTCGGCTTGGTGTCCGGCACGCGCATGTCGTCCTTGCCGAAGGACAGACCCGCTCGAGTCGCGGCCTTGAAGCCCAGATCCTTGAGGTCATCGAGCAGCTTGAGCGTCGCGTCGCGGCCGAGCAGGCGGTGGCAGTCGGAGATCAGGTCCTGAATGCCGCGCTTGGAAAGCTCGTAGTTGTAGAACGGCATCCCCGGCGGAAGGATGTCGTTGAACAGCGCACGACCGCTGGTGGTGGTGAGATACGTGCGCTTGCCAGCCAGCTCGATCTTGCCGTCGTCCCCGACGGGAATCGGCTGGGTGCTGCCGGTGAGCTTGATCAGCCGACCGGGCTCCATGCGGACCTGCACCGGATAGTGCGTGTGCATGCCGCCCTGACCGTAGGCGAGGAACAGTTCCTGCACCGAGGCGAAGCGGCGCGACTTGGCGTTCTTCACCACCGGTTCCTTCGACAGGTAGTAGATGCCCAGCACCATGTCCTGCGAGGGAGAAATGATCGGCGAGCCGTTGGCCGGCGAGAACACGTTGTTCGTGGAGAGCATCAGCGTGCTCGCCTCGATCTGCGCCTCGAAGGACAGCGGCAGGTGCACCGCCATCTGGTCACCGTCGAAGTCGGCATTGAAGCCGCCGCAGACCAGCGGATGCAGTCGGATCGCGTTGCCCTCGATCAGCACCGGTTCGAAGGCCTGGATGCCCATGCGGTGCAGCGTGGGTGCGCGGTTGAGCAGCACGGGGTGGTCGCGGATCACCTCTTCGAGGATGTCCCAGACCTCCTCGTCGCGGCGCTCGAGCATCTTCTTCGCTGACTTGATCGTGTCGGCGAGGCCCAGATCCTTGAGGCGGCGGATGATGAAGGGCTGGAACAGTTCCAGCGCCACCTTCTTCGGCAGACCGCACTGGTGCAGGCGCAGCTCAGGGCCGACGACGATCACCGAACGCGCCGAGTAGTCGACGCGCTTGCCGAGCAGGTTCTCGCGGAAGCGACCCTGCTTGCCCTTGATCATGTCGGTCAGCGACTTGAGCGGGCGGTTGGACGAGCCCAGCACGGGGCGGCGGCAGCGTCCATTGTCGAACAGCGCATCGACCGACTGCTGCAACATGCGCTTTTCGTTGCGGATGATGACCTCGGGCGCGTTGAGGTCGAGCAGCTTCTTGAGGCGGTTGTTGCGGTTGATCAAACGACGGTAAAGGTCGTTGAGATCGCTCGTCGCGAAGTTGCCCGAATCCAGCAACACCAGCGGGCGCAGATCCGGCGGAATGACCGGAATCACGTCGAGGCAGATGTGCTCGGAGTTCTGCCCTGAGTCGCGCAGCATCTCGACCGTGCGCAGACGCTTGATGATGTCCTTCATCCGCTGCTTGGAGCGGGTGGCCAGCAGCTCCTCGCGCAGTTCCTGCGAGAGCTTCTGCAGATCGAGCCGGCGCAGCATCTTGCGCACCGCTTCCGCGCCCATGTCGGCGTCGAACTCGCTGCCGTACTTGGCGCGGGACTGGCGATACTCTTCCTCGGTCAGGAGCTGGTGCTCGGAGAGCGGCGTGTCGCCCGGATCGACGACCACATAGTCCTGGAAGTAGATGATGCGCTCGAGGTACGAGACCTTGATGCCGAGCAGGTTGCCTAGGCGCGAGGGCATCGCCTTGAAGAACCAAATATGCGTGATCGGCGCGGCCAAGTTGATGTGGCCCATGCGCTTGCGGCGCACGCGCGAGTGCGTGATCATCACGCCGCACTTATCGCAGATGATGCCCTTGTGCTTGATGCCCTTGTACTTGCCGCAGAAGCACTCCCAGTCCTTCTCGGGACCGAAGATGCGCTCGCAGAACAGGCCATCCCGCTCGGGACGATACGTGCGGTAGTTGATCGTCTCGGGCTTCTTGACCTCGCCGTGACTCCAGGAACGGATATCCTCCGGCGAAGCCAGGTTGATCGTGACGGAACCGTAGTCGTTGACCCGCGTGTAGATCGTGTCGCTCATCACACCACCGCCTTCTTGTGCAGCTCGATGTTGAGGGCCAGGCCCTTGATTTCATTGCACAGCACCTCGAAGGACACCGGCGTTCCGGGTTCGAGGATGTTCTGCCCCTTGACCATGGACTCGTAAATCTTGGTGCGCCCGTCGACGTCGTCGGACTTGACCGTGAGCAGCTCCTGCAGGATGGCTGCGGCACCGTAGGCTTCGAGCGCCCAGACTTCCATCTCGCCGAAGCGCTGGCCGCCGAAGCGCGCCTTGCCGCCCAGCGGCTGCTGGGTGATCAGGCTGTAGGGGCCGGTGGCGCGCGCGTGCACCTTCTCGTCGACGAGGTGGTGCAGCTTCAGCATGTACATCACGCCCACCGTGACCTGCTGCTCGAAGGGAGTGCCGGTGCGGCCGTCGAAGAGGGTGAACTTGCCAGAAGAGGGCAGTCCCGCCTCGATCAACAGCTTCTCGATCTCCTGTTCGCTGGCGCCGTCGAAGGCCGGCGTGTGCGCGCGCAAGCCCAGCTTGCGGGCCGCGAGGCCGAGGTGCGTCTCCAGAATCTGGCCGACGTTCATCCGGCTGGGCACGCCCAGCGGGTTGAGCACGATGTCGACCGGAGTGCCGTCCTCAAGGTACGGCATGTCCTCGACAGGACAGATCTTCGAGATGACGCCCTTGTTGCCGTGGCGGCCGGCCATCTTGTCGCCCACCGAGAGGTTGCGCTTGGTGGCGACGTAAACCTTGACCATCTCGAGCACGCCGGTCGGCAGTTCGTCGCCGCGCGAGAGGCGGTTCACGACCTTGTTCTTCTCGGCTTCCTTGTTGTCGATCTTCGACTGGTAGTCGTTGATGATCCCGATGGCCTTCTTGCCCTTGGCCTTGTCGGGAGAGTTCTCCGCGGACTGCGTGCAGAGCAGGCGCACGCGGCGCAGCTCGTCGAAGGTCGCGGTATCATCCAGCATGATCGGCTTGCCGGTCAGGTCATCGGTGACCTCGCCGCCCAGCGCCAGCTTGACATCCCGCAGCATCGCGGCGGAAAACTCCCGCAGCGCACGCAGGAAGTCCTTCTCCGCGTCGCGGATGACGCCCAGCGCCTTGTTGCGCTCGACATCCGTGAGGTTGACCTTGCGGCTGAACTTCTGCGCATCGATCACCACGCCGCGCGTGCCCGGAGGCATGGTCAGCGAGGCATTCTTCACGTCGACACCGGCCTTGCCGAAGATCGCGTGCAGCAGCTTCTCTTCAGGCGTCAGCTCGGTCTTCGACTTGGGGGCGACCTTGCCGACGAGGATGTCGCCCGCATCGACGAAGGTGCCGATGCGCACGATGCCCGCGTCATCTAGGTTGGAGAGCGCCTTCTCGCCGACGTTGGGGATGTCGCGCGTGAACTCCTCCTTGCCGAGCTTGGTTTCGCGGATCTCGACCTCGTACTCCTCGATGTGGATCGAGGTGAACGTGTCGCCATGCATCAGGCGTTCGCTGACGAGGATCGCGTCCTCGTAGTTGAAGCCGTCCCACGACATGAACGCGACCAGCAGGTTCTTGCCGAGCGCCAGTTCGCCGTCTTCCGTCGAAGCCCCGTCGGCCAGCAGCTGGCCTTTCTTGACGACGTCGCCCTCCTTGATCACCGGGCGGTGGTTCTGGGTGGTGCGCTCATTGAGCTTCTGGAACTTGGTCAGCGGGTATTCGATCTCGTCGACCTTGATCAGGCGGCCGTCGACGTAGCGGACCACGCCGTCCTTCTCCGCGAAGATCGGGAAGTTGGAGTTGCGCGCCACGACGCCCTCCATGCCCGTTCCGACCACCGGCGCCTGCGGGCGCAGCAGCGGAACGGCCTGACGCTGCATGTTCGAGCCCATCAGCGCGCGGTTGGCGTCGTCGTGCTCGAGGAAGGGGATCAGCGCGGCGGAAACGCCGATGATCTGGTTGGGAGCGACGTCGACATAATCGACTTCCGACGGCGCGCATTCGATGTTGTCACCATCGCGGCGAGCCAGCACGCGCTCGTTGACGATCATGCCCTTGGCATCGATCTCAAGGTCCGCGGGCGCCATGATCTTGCCCGCCTCCTCGTCGGCGCGCAGGTAAACGACCTCGTCCGTCAGCTTGCCGTTCTTGACCGCGCGGTACGGAGCCGAAAGGAAGCCGTACTCGTCGACACGGGCAAACAACGCCAGCGAGCTGATCAGACCGATGTTGGCGCCTTCCGGCGTCTCGATCGGGCACAGGCGGCCGTAGTGCGAGAGGTGCACATCGCGCACATCGAAGCCGGCGCGCTTGCGGTTGAGGCCGCCGGGGCCCAGCGCGGACAGGCGCCGCTCGTGCGCCAGCTGCGACAGCGGGTTGGCCTGGTCGACGACCTGCGACAGTTCGCTGCGGCCGAAGAAGTACTCCACGGCGCTCGAGAAGGTCTTGGAGTTGATCAGCGTGCGCGGGCTGACGGTCTCCGGATTCTCGAGGTTCATGCGCTCCTGAGCGGTGCGGCGCAGCTTGAGCAGGCCCTTGCGGAACTCGTCCGCCGCCAGCTCGGCGATGGTGCGCACGCGGCGGTTCCCGAGGTTGTCGATGTCATCGACATCGCCCTTGCCCGCGCGCAGATCGAGCAGGTACTTGATCGTGTAGACGATGTCCTGCGGTTCGAGCACCTGAACATCGAGGCCCGTGCTCAGGTTGAACTTGCGGTTGAGGCGGAAGCGGCCGACGCGGCCGAGACGATAGCGCTGGGCATCGAAGAACTTCTCGTGCACCAGTTCGCGCGCCTTCTCCAGCTGCAGCGGGTTGCCCGGACGCAGGCGCCCGTAGATCTTGAGCAGGGCCTCCTCGTGGCTCTTGGTCGGGTCCTCGTGCAGCGAGTTGATGATCAGCATGTCGAGGTCCTTGGTCTCACCCTCGACCACCTCGACCTCTCCCAGATCGCTGGCCGCGATCTCCAGCGCCGCCGTCTCGGGGATCGGCATGCCGCTGGGCACCAGCACTTCGCCGGTCTTCAGCGCGACGATGTCCCCCACCGCGACCTTGTCCGTGATCAGCTTGGCGAAGGCGGTCTGGGTCTGGCTCTTGCCCTTCTTTACCAGCGTCGTCGGGTAGAAGGCGCGCAGCAGGTCGCGGTCGGTGGAAAGCGTATCGGTCAGCGCGCGCAGCAGCGTCACGGCCGAGAACTTGCCCGACTGGTCGATGCGAACCGAGAGCGTCTCCTTCTTGGTGACGTTGAGCTCCACCCACGAACCGCGCTCGGGGATGATCCAGGCCGAGTGCAGCTTGCGGTTGTCCCCCGGGGTCGCCTGGTCGAGGTTGAAGTCGACGCCCGGCGAGCGGTGCAGCTGGCTCACGATCACGCGCTCCGAGCCGTTGATGATGAACTCGCCGCCCCCGATCATGATCGGGATCTCGCCGAGATAGACCTCTTCCTCGATCGGCTCGGGCTTGATCAGCCGCAGGCGCACCTTGAACGGGAAGCCGAAGGTCAGACGCAGCTTGCGGCACTCGTCGATCGTGTAGCGCGGACGGCCGAGGTCGTAGCCGACGTACTCCAGGCACAAGGTCTTGTCGTAGGAGTAGATCGGAAAGACTTCGCGGAGCAGCGTCTCCAGCCCCTGATCGAGGCGCTGCGAGGCCGGCACATCGGAGGCCAGGAATTCCTTCCAGGCCTTGGTCTGGACCTCGACGAGATCGGGCAATTCGATGATCGGAGGATAGCTGCCGAACCTGCGGACGGTGAGGTTGGAGTGGGTCATGGGCGCCAGTTGGAAGATGCGCGTTCGCCTGCCGGATCGCTTGAAAAAAGGATCCCGGTCAGAAGGCGGATACGCGGAGTCTGCTCACTCAGGGCTTGGAGAGGAACGCGGTGCTGTGCTGCTGGTGCTGGGAGCCGCGCGAACGGCTCCCCTGCCTACGATCAAGGATGCGACCCTGCCAGATCGATCCTGCGGTCATCGGAGCGCGAAGAGGTCGGCCGGACCTCGGACGCGCGGGAGGGATGGAACCAAGGTACTGCAAGCCTTGTGCCAAGCGGATAGGATCGCTCCCAGGGGCGGCGAATGCAACCCCCGGGTGCGATTCTTTGCTAGGGCGACTTGCCAGCCCGGTCGAGGCTCAACCGAGCTTGACCTTGCCGCCAGCGTCTTCGAGCTGCTTCTTGAAGGCCGCGGCCTCGTCCTTGGTGGCGCCGGCCTTGACCGTCTTGGGAGCGCCTTCGACCAGCGCCTTGGCTTCCGCGAGGCCGAGGCCCGCGATGGCGCGGACTTCCTTGATCACGGAGATCTTCTTGGTGGCGTCCGGGACGCCCTCGAGGATCACGTCGAAGGCGGTCTTCTCTTCAGCGGCGGGAGCGGCGGCTCCGCCACCAGCGGCCGGAGCGGCGGCAACGGCGACCGGAGCGGCAGCGCTGACGCCCCAGTGGCCCTCGAGATACTTGACGATCTTGGACGCCTCGAGGAGGGAGAGGCTGTCCAGTTCCTTGACGAGGTTCTGGAGCTTCGAGTCGAGCTCAACGGTGGTGTCGGACATGAGAGGTCTCTAGTGGTAAGGGGGAGAAGAATTGGTTGGTTTTGAGTGTGTCGGGAGCGGCTCGCGCCACCCCCGTGGTGGAGAGCAGGATCAACCCTCGGCTGGCTTCTCGGCGGAGCCGCCCAGAGCGTCGGCGCGGGCCTGCAGGATGCGGGCCACTGCGGAGTTGTTGGCGTTGAGCACGCCGACCAGACCGCGTGCTGGTCCGGAGAGCAGCGAGACCAGCTTGCCGTTGAGCGTGCGGCGGTCGGGAACGTTGGCGAGGGCCTCCGTGTCCTTGGGGCCGAGTACCTTGCCCTCGAGCATGCCGACGCGGATCGTGATCTTGCCGGCCTTCTTGATCTCGGCATCGCCGAGGATCTTGGCCGTGTGGATCGCGGCTTCGGCCGACCCGTAGGCGATCGCCGTCACGCCGGCGAAGCTGCCCTCGGGGAACTCCAGACCGCGCTCCTTGAGCGCCAGCTGGGCCAGAGAGCTGCGCACCAAGGCGAACTTGACGCCCTTGGCCGCGAGTTGGTTGCGCAACGACTCGTTTTCCTTGGTCTTCACGCCACCGTAGGTGACGACGACCATGCCGGCGGCGTCCTTGAACTCGCGACGCAGTTCGTCGACGACAAGCTTGTTGATGAGATTAGGCACTGGCGACCTCCCAGCGCACGGCGAGGCCGGGGCCCATCGTGCTGGATACGCTGACTCGACGGAAGAAAGCACCCTTGGCCGAGGCCGGGCGCATGTTGTTGACGTGCTCGAGGAAGGTCTGCATGTTGGCTTGCAGGTCATCCACCGAGAAGGAGCGCTTGCCCAGCGCGGCGTGGACGTTGCCGCCCGCGTCGGTGCGGAACTCGACCTTGCCGGCCTTGAATTCCTTGACGGCGGAGGCGACGTCGGGGGTCACCGTGCCGGACTTGGGCGAGGGCATCTTGCCCTGCGGGCCGAGCACCTTACCCAGCTTGCCGACGTGCTTCATCATGTCGGGGCTGGTGATGACGATGTCGAAATCGGTCCAACCGCCCATGATCTTGTCGGCGAGTTCCGCGGCGCCGACGAGATCCGCACCCGCGGCGCGCGCGGCTTCGGCCTTCTCGCCTTCGGCGAACACGACGACCTTGACGCTCTTGCCCAAGCCCTTGGGCAGCGACACCGCGCCCCGGACCAGTTGGTCGCTCTTCTTGGGGTCGATGCCGAGGTGGATCGCCACCTCGATCGACTCGTCGAATTTGGCGGCGGGCAGGCTCTTGATCAGAGTCAAAGCCTCCCGCAGGTCATAGACTCGCGCCGCATCGACCTTCGCGGCGGCCTGGTTGTAACGCTTGCTGTGTTTGCGCATGGGGAATCAGCCCTCCACCTTGATGCCTGAGGAACGCGCGGTTCCCTCGACGATCTTGACTGCGGCGGCGAGGTCGCGGGCGTTGAGGTCCTTGAGCTTCAACTTCGCGATTTCCTCGACCTGCTTGCGGGTCACCTTGCCCGCGGTGACCTTGCCCACTTCTCCAGCACCCTTCTCAATGCCAGCGGCCTTGATCAAGAGCACCGAAGCCGGAGGCGACTTGAAAACCAGCGAGAAGGTGCGGTCCTTGTAGACCGTGATCTCGACCGGGATGATGAGTCCCTTCTGCTCGCGGGTCTTGTCGTTGAACTCCTTGACGAACGCGGCGATGTTCACGCCGTGCGCACCGAGGGCAGGACCGACCGGGGGCGCAGGCGTCGCCTGACCCGCGGGGCACTGCAGTTTGACTTTGGCTGTGATTTCCTTGGCCATGTTTCGTTTCCTTGCCGTTCACGGGGAAAAAGCCCCGGGACGCGGCTTGCGGGATCGCGTCGGATCAGACCGACTCGACCTCCCAGTACTCGAGTTCCACGGGGGTGGGACGCCCGAAGATCGTCACGACGACCTTCACGGTGCCCTTCTCGGGGTTGATCTCCTCCACGGTCCCGTCGAAACCGTCGAAGGCGCCCGACTTGATCTTGACCATGTCGCCCTTGTGCAGGCCGATCGTGACCTGCGGACGCGACTCGGTGTCCGACATGCGCGCGAGGATGCCGCTGACTTCGACCTCGGTCAGAGCCGTGGGCTCGCCGTGGCTGCCGATGAAGTCGCGCAGGCCCTCGATCTCGCGCAGCGTGTTGCGCAGCTTGCCGCGCCGGTCCTCGGCCGCATCCAGCTCCGCCTGCACCATCAAGTAGCCGGGGTAGAGCTTGCGGTTGACGACGCGCTTCTTGCCGCTCTTGAGGTCCGTGACGCGCTCGAAGGGCACGATCACCTGAGGCACTAGATCGGAGACGCCCGCGACCTTGAGGCGCGTGATGGCATTGCGGGCGATCGAGTCCTCACGACCCGACTGGCAACGCACAAAGTACCACTTGAGAGTCATGCTGGGTCTCCGTTCAGCCGATCAACAGGGCCTTGGTCCACCAGGCGAGGACGATGTCGGCTCCCGCCATGAAGGCCATCAGGAACACGACCACGCCCATCACCACTATCGAGGAGTTGACGGCATCCGTCATCGTGGGCCAGGTCACCTTGCCAAGCTCGCTTTCGGTGTCGATCAGCAGATCGGCGACCTTGGGCGAGTTCTGCCAGCGATACAGCAGCCAGACGACCGTGCCGAACACCAGCGCGGCGATCAGCAGCGCCGCATTCAGGTTCCAGCCCAGGATCGGCAGGCGAGGCATGCCTTCGACCAGCGCCTTGCTCGTGGCCGAGGACCAGCCCCAGGTCTCCAGCGAGTTCTTCAGCGACACGCATCCGTAGAAGAGCAGCAACGCCAGCGCCCAGAAGGCGACCAGTCGCACGATTCTTCCTTGATCTGCTTTGTAGGCCATGTCGAGAACTCCGTCAGCTCGAGAAAAGCGAGGGTCAACTCCGTGCGCGATCCGCGCTCAGAGCTTCTTCTCCTTGTGGGGCTCGTGCTTCTTGCAGAAGCGGCAGTACTTCGACTTCTCGAGCTTGTAAGTCGCCTTCAGGCGCTTGTGCGTCGTGTAGTTGCGGTTGCCGCATACGGTGCACTCGAGGAAGCAGTAGCGTTCTTTGACCTTCATGGGAGGAACTTCCGGGGACAGGACGTCGCGGCCGGAGCGTCTTCACGCCCCGGCCGCCGTCCGTGAAATCACTTCAGGATCTTGGTGACGACGCCGGCGCCGACCGTGCGGCCGCCTTCGCGGATGGCGAAGCGCAGCTGGTCTTCCATGGCGACGGGGGTCAGCAGTTCGACTTCGATCTTGACGTTGTCGCCGGGCATGCACATCTCGGCGCCGCCGAGCAGCTTGACCGAGCCGGTCACGTCCGTGGTGCGGAAGTAGAACTGCGGACGGTAGTTCGAGAAGAACGGGGTGTGGCGGCCGCCCTCTTCCTTGGAGAGCACGTACACCTCGGCTTCGAACTTGATGTGCGCGGTGATGGAACCGGGCTTGCACACGACCATGCCGCGCTCGATGTCCTTCTTTTCAACGCCGCGCAGCAGCAGACCGACGTTGTCGCCGGCTTCGCCCTGATCGAGCGTCTTCTGGAACATTTCGACGCCAGTGCAGGTCGACTTCATGACCTCTTCGCGCAGGCCGACGATCTCGACCGCTTCGCCGACCTTGACGACGCCCTTGTCGATACGACCGGTGGCGACGGTGCCGCGGCCGGAGATCGAGAAGACATCCTCGACGCACATCAGGAACGGCTTGTCCTTGGCGCGCTCAGGCTCGGGGATGTGGCTATCGAGAGCGTCGAGCAGCTCGTCGATGCACTTGTTGTCGGCGTCGTTGGTGCCGTTGGATTCCAGGGCCTTCTTGGCCTGACCACGGATGATCGGGGTCGTGTCGCCCGGGAACTTGTACTTGTTGAGCAACTCGCGGATTTCCATCTCGACGAGGTCGAGCAGCTCCGCGTCGTCGACGAGGTCAACCTTGTTGAGGAAGACCACGATGTAAGGCACGTTGACCTGACGGGCCAGCAGCACGTGCTCGCGGGTCTGCGGCATCGGGCCGTCGGCCGCCGAAACGACCAGGATGGCGCCGTCCATCTGGGCGGCACCGGTGATCATGTTCTTGACGAAGTCGGCGTGTCCGGGGCAGTCGACGTGAGCGTAGTGGCGCTTCTTGGACTCGTACTCGGTGTGCGAGGCCGCGATCGTCACGGTCTTGTCGGTTGAGCGCACGGTGCCACCCTTGGTGATTTCCGCATAGCTCTTGGCCTTGGTCTTGTGAACGGCTGCCGAACGCGCCGCGAGCGCCGCGGTCAGCGTGCTCTTGCCGTGGTCGATGTGGCCGATCGTGCCCACGTTGACGTGTGGCTTCGTCCGCTGAAAGACTTCCTTTGCCATGGCGTTTTCTGACTTCGATCTCGGGCGCGTTGCCCGGGCTGAATGTGTTGAGGTTGTGGGGTCCCGCGCCCCGGTGAGGACGCGGTCACGCCCCCCCGTTGGGGAGGGCGTTGTTTCGGTTGGAGGTGGAAAAGAGGAGTTGAGATGGAGCTGGTGATGGGGATTGAACCCATGGCCTCCCCCTTACCAAGGGGGTGCTCTACCACTGAGCTACACCAGCATGAGCCCGCGCGCGTGTTGCATGCGGAGTCATGGTCTTGGTCGGCGATGAGGGCGGAGGGGGGGGTGGAGCGGGCGAAGGGAATCGAACCCTCGTGTGCAGCTTGGAAGGCTGCCGTTCTACCATTGAACTACGCCCGCAAGTGAGGGCCCGCAAGTGAGGGCCCGCAAGTGAGGGCCCGCAAGTGAGGGCCCGCAAGTGAGGGCCCGCAGGTGAGGGCCCGCCAACCTGAGCGGCTCGTTCCGCTCGGGCATGCAGGACACTCAAGCGCACAACTCAAGCGCACGAGGGAGCGGGAGGGCGCGCGCGACAACGAGATTCGCAAGTCGCAACGAGCGCCAGCCGGGGCTCAGGGCCAGTCCGGATGCAGGGAAGCGCTCGTCGACAAGGATGGTGGGGAGAGAGGGATTCGAACCCCCGAAGGCTGAGCCGCCAGATTTACAGTCTGGTCCGATTGGCCACTCCGGCATCTCCCCTACCTTGGAGGGTCCAGAGAACGCGGTCCGGCTTCCTCAGGAAGCAAGGCCAGCACTGGCACCCCCGACGACGCGATGTCTGGTCCTGACGCAGCGCGATCGCCTGCGCCGGTGCGGCGCAGCTCGCGGCTGCTCCCTGATTCATCTGCCGTTGTTCTCGTTGTAAGGAGCGACTTCGGGTGCCTGGAGCCAGCGGTGGGATTCGAACCCACGACCGCCTGATTACAAATCAGGTGCTCTGCCAACTGAGCTACGCTGGCGCAAACCACCTAGCCTGTCGGCACTCCGAGGCCCGGACGGGAATGACCCCGCCCAGCGAAGTGAGGGAGACAGGATAAGGAAGAAGTCCCCCCCGTCAAGGCTCCAGCACGAAAAAAAACGCCCTAGACCCGCCGCACGCGCTCGAGGTGCTGGCGGTAGGCCGCCTCGAGCGCGCCGAGCGAATCGCCCCCGAAGGTCTCGAGGAAGGCGCGCGTGAGCTCCAGCGCCACCATCGCCTCCGCGATCACCGAGGCCGCCGGCACCGAAGTGACGTCCGAGCGCTGGTAGGTTGCTTTCACTAGCGAAAGGTCCTCGAAGCGCACGCTGCCCAACCCCTCGCGCAGGGTCGGGATGGGCTTCATCGCGGCCCGCAGCACCAGCGGCTCACCGGTCGTGATGCCCCCCTCCAGCCCACCCGCGTGGTTGGAGGAACGCTGGTAGCGGCTCGCCCCGGCTCCGGGTTCCGCGGCCTGGATCGGGTCGTGAGCCTGCGAGCCGGGCAGGCCGGCGAGCGCGAAACCATCGCCGATCTCGACGCCCTTGAAGGCCGGTATCGAGAGCAGCGCAGCGCCGAGCCGCGCACCCAGCCGCTCCGGGCCGCTCTGGTAACTGCCCAGCCCTGGCGGCAACCCCAGGGCGCGCACCTCGACGATCCCGCCGAGCGTGTCGCCGGCCGCCTTGGCCGCATCGACGCGTTCCTCCAGCGCCGCATCCAGCTGTGGCGAGAGCGTGTAGAACGGGCTCGCGCCGCGCAGTGCCTCGCGTTCGACGCGCGGCCGGGCCCAGCACGCCTCGAAGCGCCGCGGATCATCGGCAAGTCCGCCCAGCGCGCGCACGCAGGCGAAGATCTCGATGCCGAAGTGCTCGAGCACCTGTCGTGCGCAGGCGGCGAGCGCCACGCGCATCGCCGTCTCGCGGGCGCTGGCCCGCTCGAGCACCGCGCGCGGATCCTGGTGCCCGTACTTGTGGCAGCCGGCGAGATCCGCATGACCCGGCCGGGGATTGTCCGGCACCGGCAGGCGCTCGATCGTCGCATCCTTGTTCTCGATGCGCAGCGCCAGCGGCGAGCCTAGCGTCCGTCCCGCGCGGGTGCCGCTGAGCAGTTCCGCGCGATCCTGTTCGATGCGCATGCGTCCGCCGCGGCCGTAGCCGCCCTGACGCCGCGTCAACTCGCGCTGCACGCGCTCCAGATCGAGGCCGAGGCCCGCGGGCAGCCCCTCCAGGATCCCGATCAGCGCGGGACCGTGCGATTCGCCGGCAGTGCTCCAGCGCAGTTGCGTCACTCCAGTCCCCCCGAAGCCTGTGTTGGCGCGCGCGCAAGCGCCGCCTCGATGTTCGCCTCCAGCGTCGCCAGATCGAAGGGTTTCGCCAGCGTGCCGACGATGCCCGGCAGGCGGGCGAGCCGCGCGGACAGCTCTGCATCGAGATAGCCGGAAACCACCAGCGTGGGCGGCAGGTCGCCGCTGGAGCACAGGCGCGCGAGTTCTTCGTCGCCGCGCTCCGCGCCCAGTTCGAGATCGGACATCAGCAAATCGGGCGGGCGCGCGGCGAGTTCCGCGCGCGCACTCGAAAAGCTCGTCGCCGTGCGCACCACATGTCCGCGCCGGCGCAGGAACAGCGCAAACAACTCGAGCAGACGCGGATCGTTGTCGACGAAGAAGAGATCGGCCATGGTTTGTAGCTCGCGAATCTTACGGGAAGAGCCAGCCCAGACGGTGCCAGAACAGGGTGCGGCGGCGACGCGCCCTGACCGCCTCGCGCAGGCGCCGGCGAAGGGCGGGCTCTGGCTCGTAGGCCCGCAGACAGGCGAGGTAGTCGCGCGGGCGCAGACGACCGCGCTCCTGTTGCTCGCGCCGCAGCACGAAGCGCAGCAGGCGCTCGAGGTTCTGCACGCGCTGCTCGAAAGCGAGCGGCTCGCCCGTCAGGCGCGAGCGATCGAGATCGAGGGCCACGAGGCCCTGCGGCGTCCACAGCAGGTTCTTCGTGGTCAGGTCCGCATGCAGCAGGCCGGCATCGTGCATGCGTCGCACGAAGGCGCCCATCTGCCGGGCGAGCGCGCCCAGATCGCTGTCCGGATCGGTGCGCAACGCGTCCAGATCGCGCGCCGGTTCGATGCGCACGCTGATCAGATCGAGCGCGAAACCCAGCGGAAACAGGCGGCGCGCTCGCGCTCCCACGATCAAGGGCGTCGCGATGCCGCGCTCGCGCAGCGCGCTGCACAACTGCCACTCGCGCAGCGGCCGCTGGGCATCGAGAAAACGACGGCCGCTCAGCGCGCGCAGGATGCCGCCGTGCGTGAAGCGCCGCAGCACGAGCGGACCGAGCGGGCTGTCAAGTTCCTCCAGCGCCTTGCGGCCGCGCAGGCTTCCGACGCGCGTCCTCGGCTCGGAATCAAGCGTGTAGCCGCTGTCGCTGAGGAAGCGATCGAGTTCGGCGGCGCGCGCGCAGTAGGCTTTTCCGCGCGTCTCCACGGATGGCTCCACGGAGCAGCGCGCGGGCCGGGCGCTCATCGCGTTCGGCAGCCTGCGGGGCTCACAGCCCCGCGCCGAAGTTGTCCTCTTCTTGCTCGGCAGCCCGGGCGGGCGGCGGAGGAGCGGGACGAGCCGGAGCGGACTCGCGGCGCGGGGGCTCGCGGCGCGGCGCTTCGCGCGGCGGGGCGGCCTCTTCGCGCAAACCCTCGCCGAAGCCCTCCGCACCGGATTCGGCGTGCGCGGGCGCGCGCAGCGGACGATCCTCGCGGCGCGGACGATCTTCCCGGAAAGCCGGGCGTTCCTCGCGGCGCGGACGATCTTCCCGGAAAGCCGGGCG
>Ga0208361_1000030_pt1 | contig 58722 bp, 43 predicted proteins | sample LakMenEpi05Aug10_FD_150670 | JGI IMG/M metagenome (GOLD analysis project Ga0208361, IMG submission 150670) | Freshwater microbial communities from Lake Mendota, WI - 05AUG2010 deep hole epilimnion (SPAdes) | ecosystem: Environmental > Aquatic > Freshwater > Lake > Epilimnion/Euphotic zone ... | reverse complement strand
ACAGGCGGGATAGGGGCAATGCGGCGGGATGAACTTCTGCATCGGTGTCTCCAGTGCCGGGGAGAAGATGCCCCCCCGCACCTATGGAGACGGGACCGCCGCCCATGGTTCGCGCGGAAAATGCGGTTCCCAGTATCGATACTGTCCCCGCTCGGGGAGCAGTATCCCCAAAGGAGGGCGGCCGTGTCAGGAACACGGCCGCCCCTCTGCTTGTTCCGCAGGCAGGATGTCTCAGGCAACACCACTGCCCTCAACCCCTCGGTCTCTCAGGCCGGGAACTCGGCGCGCCATCGAGACGCGCGTCGGGGTGCTCTCATCTCTCGCGAAAGAACTCGAGGCTCCGGCTGGCCCGCAGGGATACCAGCGCCACGAGGGTCTGGAGCGCCCAGATGGCCAGCAGGATCCACCCGAAGGTGGTCAGGATTTCCACGATGTGTTGCATGCGCAGTCGGATGCGTGGTGCGCATCCTCTCCTTCATTACCTTCGTCATCCTTTCGGTCACGCGATTCCGCAGAATTGGAAAAAGCGCGTGTCAAAAAAAGGTTCGAAATGCGAGGGGTTTCGAATTTGGGACGATTTTCGGGGCGCGCACGGGCCCTCGGGCAGCGTCCTTAGAGGGTGCATGGGAACGCAAACGACCTTGTTGGAGCAGTTGCTGGGCGCCAAGGCGCCTCGGCTGGAGCGCGAGCTGCCGGAATTGGCTCGCTGGAGCGAGGATCGGCTGGTCTGCGAGGCCGGGCTCGCGCCCGAGCAGGCGCGGCAGCTGGCGGCCGCCTTCGCGATCGGCCGCGAAGTCGAACGCCATCGACCCCCGGAGCGGCCGTGGATACGCGGGCCGCTGAGCGTGCGCGAGCAGGTCTGGCCGCTCCTGCGCGGCTGGGAGCGCGAGGTCTTGCTGGCGCTGCTGCTCGACGGCAAGCACCGCCTGCGCAAGATCGAGCGCATCAGCGAGGGCACGCTGACGAGCGCGCTGGTCCATCCCCGGGAGGTGTACACGCCGGCGGTGCGCGAGGCCGCTGCGGCGCTGATCGTGGTCCACAACCACCCTTCGGGTGATCCGGAGCCGAGCGAGGAGGACGTCGCGGTGACCCGCCGCCTGGGGGAGGCCGGTCAGCTGCTCGGGATACCGCTGCTCGACCACATCGTCGTGGCCGAGGCCGGGCAGGTCAGCCTGCGCGAGCGGCTCAGCCTCGATCCCATCTGGCGGTCTGGTTGACGATCACCGCCAGGGCGGCGGCCACCGCCACCTCGATGCGCAGGATCTGGGGCGCGAGCCAGACCGCCGTCGCGCCGAGCGCCTCCAGATGCTCTTCCTCGGCCGGCTCAAAGCCGCCCTCTGGTCCAAAAAAAATCATCCAAGTGTCTGTCTGTAAATGCTTAGATACGAAATCGCAAAGACGGGTGGAGGCCCGCGGGGAACAGCGCAGCCGACCGCTTCCCGTGCCTGCGAAGGCCTCCAGAGGGGTCGGCGGAGCGATTTCGACCGCCCATAGCCGCCCGGATTGTTTCATGGCTTCGCCCGCGATGCGCTCGAGCCGCTCGCGCCGATGGCCTTCGAGTTCGCGTGCCTGGGGCGGCGAGCGCCGGGTGATCAGCGGCGTCCAGCGGGCCGCGCCCAACTGGCTGAGGTGCTGCACCAGTTCCTCGGCATGGCCCAGCCGGGGGGCGCCGGCGACCACTTCGATGTGCGGCAGCGGGCTGCCCGCCTGACCGGGTGGCGGCTCGGTGCGCAGCAGCTGCTCGAGCTCGAAGCGCAGACCGCGCCGCTCGAGGCCGCGGATGCGTGCCTGCCACGCGCGGCCGACGCCATCGAGAGCCTCAAAGGCATCCCCGACCGAAAGCCGGAGCACGCGCAGCGCATGCTCCGCCTCCCCGGGGGCGAGCTCGTCGGCTTGTGGCCCAGCGAGGCGCAGGCGGCGCAGAGGAGCGGTCATCGCGAGGGCCGATTGTAGCGGCTCCGGACTGAATCTGTGCTTGGAGCCGCGAGCCGGATCGCTAGGATCAGGGGCCATGGCCGGCGCGCGACCCCGCGCGCTTCGTTACCCCCCTCCGGAGCGGGGGTAGCTGCGAGGCCCCCTGATTCCAGACCCCCTGATCCCATCCCGAACGACGGCCGAATGGACCAACGCTACTTTCTGCGCTTCGAGAGCGGCGAGCGCAAGGGCGAGACCATCCCGATCCCTGCCAATGGCCTGACCATCGGTCGCAAACCCGGGCACACCCTGCAGATCACGGACAGCTCCGTCTCTGGCAACCACGCCGAGATACGGGTGCACCAGGGCGCCGTCGTGCTCAAGGACCTTGGCAGCACCAATGGCACGCGCGTCGAGGGCCAGCGGGTGAGCGAACAGCGCCTGCAGCCCGGCGAGCGGCTGCAGTTCGGCACGGTCGAGTTGTTCTTTGGAGCCGAGGAGTCCATCGGGACCGGGGATGAGGAAATCCAGCTCGAGCCGATGGACGCGACCCCGCCGGCTCGATCGGCGTCTGCCGCTCGGCCGCATGTGCCCGCTCGGCCAGCGCCTGCCGCTCGGCCGGCAGCCGCTGCTCCGCTCGTCGGTACCGAGCCGGAGGCCGCGCCACGGTCCGCCGGGGCTGCGGCGGAGCTGCTCGAGGGGCCGAGCGAGCTCGGACGCGTCAGCGCCGAGCAGCTGGCGCGCTCGGCCAAGGTTTCGCGCCCCGGTTTCCTCGTGCTGGCGCTGGCGCTGGTCGGCGGCGCCGTGTGGTTCTGGATGCAGCAGCGCGGCGGGAGCGAACCGACCACACGCAGCGTCGAGGCGGTCATCGGCAACCTCCTGAGCGAGGACTACTCCTTTGAAGGCGCGCGCGACGATTGGAGCGGCGTCGAAGGGGCTCCTCAGGCCTTCCTGCGCAACGTCAAGGCGGCCTACAGCGGCGAGTATGGCCTCGCCAGCGAGCTGGCAGCGGGAGAGTGGGCGCGCACCCGCTCCAAGCTCGTCAGCATCGCCGATGACAAGGAACTGGTCGCCAGCGCGCAACTGCGCGCCCGTGGCGGCGTGGTGCTGCGGCTGGGTCTGGAGTTCAGTCAGGGGTTGGCCGACGAGAACGCGCGCCGCGAACCGATCCTGATCCTGGGCCGTCCGGTCGATTCCGGGGATTTCGTGCGCGTCGAATGGCCGAGCAGCGTGCCGCCCGGTTTCGATCGCGTGCGGCTGGTGGTCGATGCGCGCGCCGAGGCCGGTGCGGGCAGCGCGGCCTTCGACGATGCCAGCCTGCTGATGCGCGGCAAAGCGCCCGCGCCCGCCGCCGAACTGGGCGATGCGCGGCTGATGACGCTCGGCGAGCCGGCCAGCTACGGACTTTTCGCGCGCGGCGGCACGCTCGGATTGTGCGCCATCGAACTGCGCGCCGAGGAGAGCTCCGCTGCGCTGGCGCTGGAGGCGAGCACCGAACAGTCGCGCATCCGCCTGATCGCGGCTGGCGGCGCGAGCTTCGCTCAGGTGCGCCTGCGCGTCGACGGCGAACTGGCGGCGCGCGGCATGGCCAGTCTGGGCTCGGGCCGCAGCGGGCCGGAGTCGGGCTTCCGCTCGCACGGCGCCGCGGATTTCGAGCGCGCGGACGTGAGCCGCCTCCTGCTCGGTTCGGGCCGCGACCTCGTGGCGCTGGATGTCGGCGTGCCGCTGCGAGTGCGCGCCGCGCGCGATGGCAAGCGGCTCGCGCTCACCATCGATTGCCCCAACGCGACCGCGCTCAGCCTGCAGGTCGATTTTCGCGAAGAGCGCCGCAACGCGCAGGATCTTGCGGCTGGCGCGCGGGCCGCGGAGAAAAAGGGCGATCTGGGCGGGTGTCTGCGGCAGTGGAACGCGCTGCTCGACGGCTATCCCTTCGAGGAGCCGCTGGTGCGCGAGGCGGAGGAAACGCGCGCGCGCCTGACGCAGCAGGGCCTTGCCGCGCTGCGCGCGGTCGCGCTCGAGCTCGAACGCGCGCGCTTCTTCAAGCTGCCGGACCTGTTCGAGGAGTGCCGCACGAACACGCTCGCGATCGCGCAACGCTATGCGGGCAGCGAAGTCGAGACGGCCGCGAAGGCGCAGGCCGCCGAGATGGAAGCAGAGCTGACGGGCTCGCGGGCTCGGCAGCGGCAGCGGGAAGTGGAGCGTCTGCAGGCCATGCTGGCGGCGCTGGAACAGGGCGGCTCGAAGGGGCTTGCCGAGGAAGTGCGCCGGGCGATCCGCGCGCAGCAGGGAGGCCAGTGATGGCACGCATAGTCACGGGCGTCGATCTGGGTTTGCGCACGGCCAAGTTTCTGCGCGGAGAGGCCAAGGGCAACAGCTTCAAGGTCAGCCGCTTCGCCCTGGCGCAACGGGTCAGCGAGGAGATCACGGCCGGTTGGTCCGATCTGGAGCTGGCTTTCAAGCCGGGGCTGGCGCGCGTCGGAATCACCGGCCGGGACGTCAACGTGCGCTATACGCGCGTGCCCCGCGTGCCGGACTGGCAGCTGCGCAACCTGATGCGCTTTGAGGTCGAGGAGATCGGCGAGCAGTCGGGCTCGGGCGTGGCTTCCGACTTCAATCTGCTGCCGGAACTGCCGGAGATCGAAGGCGAGGACGTGGTGCTGCTGGCGATGGCGCGCGAGAGCCTGCTGGAGGAGCACGTCGAGGGGCTCGCGCGCCTTGGCGGCAAGGTTCAGGCCTTCACGCCCAACGCGATCGCACTCTACAACGCGTTCCTGCGCTACGGCGTGGTGCAGGACGAGACCGTGCTGCTCGCCAACATCGGCCACGACAACATCGACGTGGTGCTGCTGCGCGGGCCGGATCTGGTCTTCGCGCGCAACCTTTCTGGCGGCGGCAAGCTGTTCGACGAGGCCATCGCGCAGCGGCTCTCGATTCCGGCGGCCAAGGCCGAGGAATGGAAGCAGCGGGTGGGAACGCTGGATCCCGCGGCGCGCCTCGCCGATGCCAATGCCGAGCGCATCCGCGAGGCTTGCAGGGCGGCCGCCGGCCAGTTGGCGGGCCTGCTGCAGTCGACCGTGCTGTTCGCGAAGAGCCAGATCAAGATCGCGAGCCTCAAGCTCGACCGCGTGCTGCTGTGCGGCGGCGGTGCGACGCTGGAGGGCCTGCCGCGCCAGCTGACGAGCACGATGGGCGTGCCGGTCGAGCTGTTCGATCCGTTCCGCGTGGTCGACGTCAGCGCGCTGGATGCGGAATCGGCGGCGCTGCTCGAAGCACACAAGAGCGAAGCGGTGATCGCGCTCGGCCTGGCAACGATGGGCAGTCTGGACGATGCCTGGTCGCTGGAGATCCTGCCCGGCAAGCTTGCCCGGCAGCGCGCCTTCCGCGAGCGGCACAGCTGGCTGATCGCCGCCGGCGTGCTGGCGCTGGCGTATCTCGGCGCCGATCTCTACCAGACCTCGCAGCGCAAGGCGGAGGTCGAAAAGCGCGCCGCCATACTGCAGAAACAGGTCAAGGAAGCCGACGCGATACACCGGCGCACCGAGGAGCTGCTGGCGCAAAACGAGCGTCTTGCCCGCTACGCTTCGGAGCTCGAGCAGGCGGCTGGTTCGGGACTGCAGCTGGCGCGTTCCCTGGTGCTGCTCGAGCAGCACCTGCCCGCCGAGTTCTGGCTGACGCAGCTCTCGAGCGATTGGCGCGCCGATCCCGAGCTCGGTGTGCCGCGCGGATCGGAACGGCCGATTCTCTCGCTGACGGGCAAGGCACGCGAGGGCACCAACTCGCTCTCCAGCCTCTACGAGCGCTTCATCGGCGAAGTGCGCCGGGGGCTGCCCAAGGAGACGCGCTTGCGCGAGCGGCTCACACCCAACGGATCCAAGTTCACGGTGGATGTGTGCGGCTTCGCGCCGAGGGCCCAGGCGCCCAAGGAAGGACCCTGAGCCATGGATCTCGGTAATTTCTGGCAGCAGAACAAGCGTTTCGTGGTCAGCGTCGTCTCGGGCGTGATCGTCTTCGTGATCCTGCTGATGGTGATCGACGGCTTGTACGGTTCGGACCTCGTGAAGCTGACGCGCGAGGTCAATCAGAACGAGAACCGCCTGCGCAACACCCCGCTCTACACACGCGTCGAGCGCGATCTCGCCGAGAAGCAGAACGAAGCCCTCCAGCAGTCGATCGCGGGGCTCGAGTCGCGCGTGCGTTTCACGCCCCGGCCGGCTTTCCGACTGGATCCGGCCGGCGCACCGGCCGCCAACCAGTACTTCGCGATCGTGGCGCAGACGCGCGAGGAGCTGCTGCGCAGCGCCGGTCGCGCCAACCTGCGCGTTCCGGAGGATCTGGGGCTGCCCGCGCTGTCTCCGACGCGCGATGCCGACATCGCCAAACACCTGGAAGCGCTCGATCTCGTCGAGCGCGTGGTGCGTCTGGCGCTTGAATGCGGCGCGCAGCGCGTGGAGCGCATTGAGATCCGCCTTGATCCCAAGCTCAACTCGCGCGAGGGAGTCGGCGAACTGGAGCGCACGCGCGTGGCATTCACGCTGTCAGGCGATCCCGCGCCGCTGACCGCGCTGCTGATCGCTTCGCAGGAAACGCGCGAAGTGAAGCTGGGTGAAGCGACCCTGCGGGTGCTGCCGCTGCCGCTCGAGAAGGCCGAGATCAATCCGGCGCGCAGCAAGAGCGACGAGGCCAGTTTGGAAGTCGTGTTCCTACTGGTGACGCTGCACGAGCGCAGCGAGGAGAACGGCGGAAGCTGAGCCATGGAAATTCGCAAGGAACCCTTGGTGCTGGTCGGAACGCTGGCCGTGCTGGGATGGCTCGGCTGGAGCCTCTTTCAGGGCGAAACGGCGCGCCGTGGGGGAGCTGCCAAAGCCGCCGGCGCGCCGCCGATGCGCGAGCATCCCGCGCCGGACCTTTCCGGACTCGAACTCGCACGCCCGCAGGCGGCACGCGCGCCGCGCGAGCTGTTCTCTCCGCCAAGCGACACGCGTCCGCTGCCGCCGCTGGAATACCTGCCGCCGCCGATGGCGGCTGTGGATCCGCTGCTTCCGCCACCCTACGCCGAGCCCGCGCCGCGCTTCTACGGCAGGCTGCTGCGCCGGGCCGTGGCGCCGCTGGAATTGCCCGGCCTGTTCGGCGGGGAACTCTCCGAAGCCGCAGGCGCCGCCTCACCGGCGCCTGCCAAGCCCGGTGCCGCCGCCGCCGCGGCTCTGGAACTGGGCACGGCCGAGCGTCTGGCCGGCTACAAGAAGCTTTACGACTGGTACCGCACGGTCGATTTCCGCTTCGGCCAGATCATGAATCCCGAACGCTTCGGGCTGGCACGCCGACCCAACGAGGCGCTGCTGTTCGTCGAATACGATCCGGTGCGCGGCGTTCCGAAGATTCCGGGCGCGCCGCCAGTCGCCATCGAGCGCCGGAACGTCAACGAGTTCGGGTTCGCGGACACGATCGCGAACCAGCTCGAGCAGCGACGCGCTGAATTGGGTGATCCGCTGCCCGTGGCCGAGTACGAGAAAGCGCTGGCCTTCGCCTACTGGTGCATCGAGAATCGCCACGAAACTCCGCGCGCGCTGATCGTCGCGGAAGAGCTGTTTCGCCGTGCGGGCAAGGTGCTGAGCGAGGATCCCGCCCCGCGTCTGGGGCTGGCTCGCTGCCATGAGGCCGCTTTCGAGTTCGAGCTGGCCTTTCAGGAGTACCGGGCGCTGCTGGAGCAGAGCCGCAGTCCGATCGTGCTGACGCGGCTCGCCGAACTCGAGGCGCGCATGTGGCTCCACGATGCCGCGCAGGGGCACTTCGAAGAGGCTGTCAAGGCTGGCCGCACTCAGTGGGCCGTGCAACACGCCTTCGGCCGCTTCCTGTTCGAGCGCGAACGTCACGAGTCAGCCGTGGAGCATCTGCGGCTCGCCAATCAGTTCGAACCCGCGGGCCCGGAATCCAAGCAGGACCGGGCGCGGCTGCGCAGCGATCTGGCGCTGGCCTTGACGGCTCTGGGCCAGATCGAGGAGGCGCTGGAGTGGGCCGACAAGGCGCTGCAGGCGGATCCGGAAGACGGAGCCGCGGCGGCGATCCGCATTTCCCTGCAGACGCTGCGCGGCTCCAAGCCGAGCGCCTCGGCCGAGCTGTCGCAGGCGCAAGGACCTCTGCTGCTGGCGCTGGGCGTCGAGGCGCTGGCCAACCGCAGCGCCGAGGGCGCCGCGCGGGCGCGGCGGCTGCTGGAGCAGGCTGCGGAGGCCGATCCCCTGCGCGCGGTGCGCGCGCTGCGAGCGCTGTCCTGGCTCGCCGAGACCACGGGTAATCCCGAACAGGCCCTGTCTTTTGCGGATGCGGCGCTGGAGAACGATCCCTTCGACGCCTGGACGCTGTACCAGCGCGGTCGGCTTGCTGCCCTGCGCGACGATCTCGACGGCGCGGCGGAGTACTTCGCGCGCGCGCTCGAGCGCGAGCTCGACTGCGCCGACGTGCTCCATGCGGTGGGCGAACTCGAGCATCGCAAGGGCAATTACGCGGCTGCGGAGCGCTATCTGGAGCGGGCGCTGACGCTGGAACCGACCAATCCGGCCTTCCACGCGCTGCGCGGACACAACCGCATCCGGCTCGGGCAGCTGCGCGATGCCGAGGAGAGCTTCCGCGCCGCGCTTTCCGCCCAGCCGGACGATCCGGGTTCGCGGGCAGGCATGGCCTGGTGCGCGTACCGCAATGGACAGACGGACGAGGCCATCACGCGCCTGCGCGAGCTGGATGACAACCGCCGCAGCCAGCCTGAAACCGATCCGTACCGCCGCTACGCCAACGCGCAGATCGCGCGCATCCAGGACCATGTGCAAAAGGCGGTGTGGACCGATCGCTTCGATCGCACCAACCTGATGAACGGCTGGGAGGTCGAGGAACGCAACGGTCCTCAGGTCACGATCCACGACGGCGTCGTGACCCTGGCGGGATCGTTCAAGAACTCCGGCCGAGCGCGCCTGTGGCGCGAGATCGGCGCGGCGAGCTTCGTGGCGGTCGAGATGAAGCTCAACGTCCGGAGCGACACCACCGCGCGGGTCGGGTTGTTCCTGAGCCGCGAGTCCGTGCGCGGCGGCGAGAGCCAGATCGAGGCCGAAGCCGTGATCGTGCGCCACAACGAACCCGGCCGCAATGTCGCCCAGACGCGCCTGATGAAGCGCGGTGAAGAGGATCTGCCCTACACCGACGTCGTCGGGCTGGAGTGGAAGTTCGACGCTCCGACGACCGTGCGCATCGAGCGGGTGGGGGATTCCTCCGACACCCGGATCCGCGTGCTGCTCGACGGTTTCCCGGTAGTCGAGGGCAAGAGCATGCCCACGCTCGCCAAGACCAACCAGCCCCTGCGTCTGGGCCTGTTCGCCGAGGGCGCCTCGGGCAAGAAGGTCAGCGTCGACGTGGATGATGTCGAAGTCGTGTTCCGTCAGAGCAACTAGCGAGGATTCCGCATGCAACTGCGCTCGAAAGTCCGTGCCGGCTTCACGCTGATCGAAATGGTGGCGGTGATCTTCATCATCGGCATCCTGACTACCTTCCTCGTCGTGACCCTCGGCAAGACCGGTGAAGCCGCCAAGGAGAAGATCACGGCCTCGTACCTCCAGCAGCTGGCGGCCGCCATCGCGGAATACGAGAGCCAGCACGGTGACTACCCGCCCAGCGCCTGGCAGGAGACCTGGAACACGGCGCCCAACTCGATCAATCTGGGTGCGGAAGCTCTGGTGCTGACGCTGTTCTCGGGCAAGTTTCAGGCCAACCTTCCCGACGACCGTCTGGTCAACACGGACAACGACGTGAGCCAGAAGCCGCTGGCGCGCTTCCCCAAGGCTGACCTGTTCGAGCTGAAGGACGAGTGGGGCAACCCGATCGCCTACTTCCACCGCCGCGATTACAAGCGCCAGGACGTGTACATGGTCTCCGATCCGGCCACCGGAGAGTGGCGCGAGTCGAACGTGCTCGCGGCCCAGAACCCCAAGACGGGCGAAGCCTTCAATCCCCGAAGTTTCCAGTTGATTTCCGCCGGCGTGGACGGCGAATTCGGCACGGGCGACGACATCGGCAACTGGGCCAAGCCCGAAGAGGAATGAGCGCATGCGCTCGCGCCGTGGATTCACCCTGCTCGAACTCCTGCTGGTGATCAGCCTGCTGGCTCTGATCATGGGAGTGGGTGCGGGTCTGTTCACGCGCATCGACATGTCGGATCGGGTGGCGCGTCCGCTCGTCGAGAACGCGCTGCGCTCCGCGCACAACTGGGCCATCGCGCGCGGAGCACCTGCCCGCGTGCGGTTGGATCCCCGGACGGGCTCGATCGACAGCGAGGGCCTCAGCGTCGTGGGCACCTGGCATTTCGAGTCGCTGCCGGCGCGCGGCGCCTTCGGGCTGGACAGCTTGGGCGAGGGCGGCACGCTGATCGACGAGGGCTTTCAGGGCAAGGCGCTGTCCTTCGCGGGTCTTGGATCGCGCTCCGCTCTCACCATTCCGGTGGTCGACGATCCGGCCTTCGATCTTTCGAAGGGGTTCGCGGTGCGCTGTGCCGTCCGCCGGCAGCACGGCGCGGGCGGCAGTCTGCTGCAGATCGGCGGCGTGGTAGGGATCGATCTCGCCAACGATGGTTCGGTCAGCGGCTGGTTCACGACGGCGCTCGAGGAGCAGAATGCGGCGCCGCGCAAGGGCGGACGTATCAGCGTCAGCACGGATCCGGGTGCCGTGCGCGGCGAGCGCTGGTCGCAACTGGAACTGAGCTACGATCGCCGCCGGCTCTCCATCACTGTCGATGGTGTGGAACTCGCCGAGCGCGAGGAGGATGCGCGCGTCTGGTCGCTCGAGGGACCGATGGTGCTTTCGCCCGGTCAGGTGGCGTTTCCCGGAGCGATCGATGCGCTGGTCGTGAGCGCCGTGTCGGCCAGTGAGACGGCGCGTCTGCCGCAGAACTTCGAATTCGCGGCCGATGTGCCGCGCGAAATCCGCTTCCGCCCCGGCGGCGGACTCGATCGCCATTTTCACGACAAGCCTGTGCTGATCACGCTGCAGCACGTCGATGGCCGCAAGGAAACGGTGCGCGTGCAACCCTACGGGACGGTCGAATGAAGCGCTGTGCCATCGCTCGAGGCGTTCCGCCGGCCCGCGCGGGTTTCGCGCTGATCATCACCTTGCTGGTGCTGATGGCGCTGCTGGTGCTTTGCACGCCCTTCCTGCTCTCGGCGCGCAATGCCGATCGGGCTTCGACGGAGCTGGCGGACCGGGTCGAGGCCCGCATTCTGCTGGATGCGGCCGCCCGTCATGCGCGCGCGAATCTGCAGTCAAGCCATCCTGCGCTCGATACGACGCCGTACTTCGACACGCTCGAGGAACTGGAGACTCGACCGGACTTTCCGGCCGACTTCCTCAAGGCCGCGGATCCCAACGGGCCAATGTGGCAGGCCGAGGCCAGCGATCTCGCGGGTCAGATCGATCTCAACAGCGCTCCTCCGCAGCTGTTCGGCAATCTGATGGGCATCAGCACAAGGCTCACGATGCCGCTGGAGGCACAGAGCAAGGAACTGCCGCTGAGCTCGCTGACCGGACTCGAGCCGAGCGGATACGTCTGGATCGGCGGAGAACTGATCCGCTACCAGAAACTCGGCGAGAGCGGGCTGGAGCAGTTCCTTCGCGGTGTCAACGGCCCTTTGAGCGACTGGTCCGGCGGTCCCAAGCCGCCCGGCTCCCACGGCGCCGGCACAGCCGTGATCGACCAGCGCGCCTTTGCGATCCCCGCCTGGCGCACGCTGGGAGCGGAGGGCGATTTCCGGCCGCTGGAGGAGTTGGAACAACTGCGCGAGTGCGCACGTTTCGCGCTGGCAAGCGCCACTGAAGGCAGCGCGGGCGCGCAGGCCTTCGAGGGGCGCGTGCTCAGTCCGCTGTTCGATTTCGGCGCCGTGCACTCGATCGCGCGCAACCTCTCGCGCTGGCAGTTCCCCGTGCGCGTCACGGCGCCCGTGACGGGCGGGCAGGACGGCCGGGTGCGCGTCTCCTCCGTGCGCTGGATCAACGCGGGCTCGACCGTGCAGATCTACGACGGGACGACGCGCGAAACCGCGATCGTCGCCGAAGTCGCCGGGGATGGCACGGTCTACCTCGATCGCGTGCTTGCCAACGACTACCTGGCGAATCGCGCCGAGCTGAGGGTCCTCGCCAGGACCCCCGTCAATCTCAACACGGCTCCGCGCGAAGTGCTGTTCGCGCTGTTCAACAATCTCCAGCTGGTCGGCAAGAACGCGCGCGTCAACCGCGACGAGGCGCAGGAGCTCGCCAGCGTGGTGATCGAATCGCGCCCGCTCGAGGGCTTCGAGGATTTCCTGCGCCGCGTCGTGCTGCCGGCCTGCGGGCTCGAAGCGTTGCCAGAGGGTGCGCCGTCCGTGCCGCGCGCGCTGGCGGGCGGACGGGGCTTTCTGGATGAGCTGGATGCGCTCGCGGTCTACACCAACGGGCTCAACGCCAATGATTCCACGCTGGCGTACTCGACGATGCCCTACTGCTTCCGCTCCAGCGACGTGTACGAGCTGGAACTGCGCGCGACCGTCAACGCGGCGGCGGGAGTGGAGCGCTTCACGCTGGTGCGCGAGCAGATCGAGGTGATGGCGCCGCAACAGCGGCTGATGCAGCTGTGGGCGCGCCAGGAGGATTTCGACGAGGAAATGCGCCTCTCCCGCGCTGCGCCCTTCTGGATGAGCGCGCCCAATGCCACCTCGCCCTTCGACGGCAGCGCGGTGCCGCCCTCGCGCCTGCGCGCGAACTGGGGCAGCGTCTCCGGGCGGCTCTTCCTGCCCGGGGAGTTGGCCAGTTCGGGTGGCGCTGCGGAAGACCTGCCCAAATCGGTGACGCGCGTCTTCGCCTCGCGCGAGGAGACCGCCTGGGTGCAGCTGTGGCCCGCCCGCGTGCCCGAATTCGGCAAGCGCCGCGGCCGCGGGATCCACTTCGACAGCGAAACCCGCGATCCGGAGGGACGCTACCTGCCCGACGAGCCGGTGACGCGCGCGGCGAGCGACAACCAGGTGCGCTGGGTCAGTCCGGGAACCGGCGGATCGAGCAACCTGATGATGCCCGCGGCCTGGTCACTGTGGATCAAACTGAAGAGCAGTGCGGACGGGTGTCTGTTCGACATCGGCGCCAACTCCTCGGGCTCGGACCGCATCGCGCTGCTACTCGAGCGGGGCGATCTCGTGCTGCGCGTGTTCGACGGCACGGGCGATCATGCCGGCACGACCCAGCTGGAGGCAGGCGAAGCGCGCTACGCGCTCGCGGCCAGCGCCAAGGAGCCGGGTCTGCCCCTCGATGTCTGGCACCACATCGCCCTCGATGTGCGGGGCACGCGGCCGGATCAGATCACGCTGCTGGTCAACGGCATGAGCCACGGCGTGCGCACGCCGGGCCTCACGCGACTGGTCAACGCGGTGAATCCCTCGACCACCGCTCTCGCCGTCGAGTCCGTCGAGGGCTTTCCCGCGCAGGGCGTGGCGCGGATCGGCGACGAGCTGGTCGAATACACGCTGGGAGCGGGCAATGTGCTCAACTGCACGCCCGTGCTCAGCGGGCAGATGGCGGGCTTCGGCGGGCGGCTGGCGCGCGAGCGCACGATCGTGCAGGGCGGAGTCCGGGTTCCTCAGATCCTTCTTGGACCTGACGGCAGCGGCAGCGCGCCGGCGAATGTCGGCAATCACCCGGCCGGCACGGCCGTGCAGTTGTTCGGCTACTCCATGGCTCTGAAGAGCAAGGCGCCGCCGGGACAGTCCAACATTCCCCAGCCGCTGGGCACCTTCGCCGTGGGTGTCGTGCGCGGCACGCAAGGCGGCAATCCCACGCAGGGCGGCGAGCCCTTGAGCGTGGTGCTCCCGCTCGTGGGTTCGCTGCCGCTGGGTTATGGTATGGACGGCGCGCCCTCGCAGATCAGCGGACTCGAACTCGCGCCTGCCGATCCACAGACGAGCTCCGCTCAACTGATGGCCGCTTTCCAGCCGACGGGCGGTTACGTGCTACTCGTGCAGCGCGCGCTCGGTCGACTCGTCGCGCAGCCGCAGGCCCCCGGGCAGCCGGGCCAGCCGACCGATGACCCCGTCACCACGCGCAATGTGCGCATCGGCGGAGCCGAGATCCTGTGGTACACGGGCGTGCAGGGCACTCGCCTGATCCTCGATCCCGCGCGCCGAGGCAACACGCACGGCTTCGCCACCCCGGGAATCGGCCGCGAGCAGCGCGCCTTCGTCTTCAACTGGAACGACAGCTTCCAGGTGCAGGATCCCTCCAATCCCTCGGCGAGCATTCCGGTCGATCCGGATTCGCGCCTGGAGTGGGACTGCTTCGCGATTCCGATCTCGATCGCCGCGCCCGGTGCCGCGACGCGCTTTCTCGACCCGGTGCAAAGCCCCTACAACCAGCAGGTTCTGCAGGGTGGTCAGCAAGCCCCGTTCCAGTCGGAATACGCGCAGTTGACGCGCTCCCAGAACGAGTTCACCGAGTGGGTGCGCTACGACGAGATTCGCAACGACCAGCTGGTGCGCTGCATCGATCGGGCCTTGCGCGAGGCCTTCGTCGCGGCGACCCAGGTCAACTACGACGATGAGCAGGAAGGCACGATCCCGGTCAACAATCCCGGCGGCGGCGGTGGTGGTGGTCCGGGCGGGGGCGGCGCCGGTGGTGGTCCGGGCGGGGGCGTGAGCCCCGTGGGCGGCAAGAGTGCACCACCAGCCTCCTCCTCCGCGCAGGCCTCGGGCCTCGGCGGCGCCTACTGGATCGAGACGCTCGGCGCCGCGGAGACCAGCGAAGGCCCGCTCAGCCGGGCGATTTCGAGCGCGCTGCAATTCCGCGGTGTGATGGGCACCTTCTCCCACGCGCACCCCGCCAGCACGCCGCTCCTTCCGGTGATTCGCGTGCACCGTCGCGCCATCGTCGTCAACGGCATCCCTTCGCCGGCCGAGCCCGATGCGGGCCGCATCGGGACCGGCGATGCGATCTTCTTCGTCGAGAGCGACCCCAGCCTGCTGGGCAATCCGGCGATCGTGCAGCGCGCCTACCAGCCGCTGCAGGTCCTGCAGTACCAATGGCGCCAGCAGGGTCCCAATCAGCTGTTTGCCGTGGACTCGGGCCTGGCGAGCGTTCGAAGCTTCCTGCCCGGCGAGGTCGACTACGACTGCATGTACGTGGGCTTGCGCGAAGCGCTGCCCGTGCCCTACGCGGAGGATCTGTTCCAGGGCGGGACGAGTTCGGGGACCTTGCCGGACATCCGCCTGCGCCAGCGCGTGAAGCTGCATCCCTCGGGCGAGTTGCCGCGGCTGGTAACCCAGGTGCGCATCGGCGGCGGGCTCGCCGGCGGCAGCGGCTCGGCCGTGCCCAGCGCGGTGGTCGATGAGGTCGTCTTCGGCGACGTGCTGGTCGCACAGGCGACTCCCGGCGTGAGCCCGGCCGCTGCGCAGGGCGCCGCCGGCTGGCTGGCGCAGGAGTTCTCCTCGACCACCGGCGATTTGTATGTCGCGCCGCAGGCCGCGCGCGCACCCTGGGATCTGGTCGGGTTCGCGCAGGGCGCCGAGTACCTCCGCGGCTGGCCGGAAGACGCGGGCCTGATCCGGATCGGAGACGAGATCCTGTGCTATCAGGAGCGCATCGCCGAGGACGGACGCATCACGCTCGCAACCCAAGGGCGTGCGCTGCTCGGCACCCGGGAGCAGCCGCACCACGCGCACGAAGCGGTCACGTGGCTCGAGGATTGGACGGTTTCGGTGCTCGCGGCTGATCTCTCGGCGGGCGGCGAGCAGATTCTGCTCAAGGATGCCACCGACTTTCCGCCGGAAGGCACGCTGCTGATCGACACGGAGTTGATTCACTACACGCGGCTGGAGGGCACGACCTTGTTCATGCCGCGGGGCTCCGCCGAGCCGGGACGGCAGGATGGCCGCGGCGAAGCACTGTTCCGCGGGCGCTTTGGGACCGTCGCCGCCGCGCATGCGGCGGGCACGCCCGTGATCCTGTTCCCGTTCCGCTACTGGGATCGCTGGGCCGAGCGCGCGGATGCGCCGGAATTGGGCTGCTTTGAGTTTGCTCTGGCCCATCCGAGCGCCTGGTGGGAATCCTTCTTCTTCCAGAAGCAGGATGTCGAGGGCGCCCGCGTCGGCGTCCTCCGCCGCAACGCGCCCGATGCGCCTTGGGACGCCGCTCCCGGAAGTGATGCGCGCCTTGGAGTCCACTACGAAGGACTGCTGGAGGGCGGCCCGATTCCGCTCGGCAACCAGTCGGATGCGCTGTCGTTCCGCGTCTTCGTCGAGTACACCCCGCAGGCCTTCGATGCGCTGACCGGGCTGCGTCACGGCTGGAGGCAGACCCCGCGGCTCAACCACCTCGGCGCCTTCTATCTGGCGCCCAACAGCGTGCTCAGGAGTCTGGAGCGATGAGCAGGACTCGTTCTGCGCAGAGCGGGCTGACGATGATCGAGCTGTTGCTCGCGGTCGCGATCCTGTCGGGTCTGATGGTGCTGGTATTCCAGCTGATCGATCGCTCGCTGTCGGTGTGGCGCAAGGCTGAGACGCGCCGCAGCCTGATGGAGCAGAGCGCCACGGTCATGGAACTCCTGACCACCGATCTGCGCGGACTGGAGAGCGGCCGGCGCGGTGATCTGCTGCTCGAGTGGGTGCGCTTCGACACGGATGGCGACGGGGTTCTCGACCACAAGTGGCCGCGCCTGAGACTGGTGCGCCAGGCCAGCGCGCGCGAGGTGGGGGAGTTGATGGCGGAAGCGGAGCGTGCCGCCGGAGATCTCGATGACGCACAGCTCGCCCGCCTCGAGGAGATTCGCCGCCGCCGCCCGACCTCCGCGCTCGTCGAAGTGCTCTGGATGGTCGCGCCGCTCTCGCAAAAGCCCGATGCGCGCGCGGAAGGTGTCTTCTGGCGTGGGCAGCGGCTCGTCGACGACCCCGCCGGCAAGTCCTTCTTCGCGCCGGATTTCCTGGGCACCTCAGGCCGTCCTCCCGCCGGAGCCACCGAGGAGGTGACGGGCGGCGTCCTGTGGTGTCAGGTCCTGTGCGCGGCCATGAGTTCGATCGTCAAGGACGGCTGGGAAATCGGTCTCGAGCCGCGGGATGCGGCCGCCAGCTGGGACGCCCGAGGCGCGGCGCGTCCAGACCGCAATTCGCATCCCTGGAATGAATCGCACGCCGCCTTCCAGGGCACGCGCTCGCGAGTCGTGCTGCCCCGGCGCGTGCGCATCGATCTGGAATTCGAGCGGCCGACGGACCGCGACCGGCGCACGCGCCTCACGGAGCCGATCGAACTCGGGGAAGCGCGCCTGCGCGTGGACGACGGGCAGCGACTGCCGCCAGTCGGCAGCCATGTGCTGATCGACTCGGAGTGGATGAAGATACTCTCCGTCGACGCAGATACCTGCACGGTCGCGCGCGGTCAGCGCGGCACGGCGCCGCTCTCGCACGCTGCCGGCGCCATGGTGCATTTCGGCGAAGCGCTCAGCCGCGAAGTGGTCGTGCTGACCTCGCGGGAGGACTGGACGCAATGAGGCCGCGGGTCACACGGCGCTCGGGATTCACGCTGGTCGAGGTGCTCGTGGCGTTGGGCATCCTGCTGTTCGGCCTCACGGCGGTGCTGGGCCTGCTGACCTTCGGCTCCGCGCTCTCCCGCTCGGCGCATCTGCGCACGGTCGGCGCCAGCGCGGCGGAGGCCGTGGTAGCGGATCTGGAAGAGACGCTTTTTCCGCTGCAGGAAGACGGCGAGGCCGGCGACCCGCGTCCGATCGCCGACCGCGATGTGCCGGGTTTCCCGACGCTGATCTACTCGGCCCGGGCCCGCCAGAATCCCGCTCGCCCGCGCGAGTACAGGGTGGACGTCCAGATGCGCTGGCAGAGCGGCGGCGTGGAGCGCGAACGCGGCTTCACCACCATCCTTTTGCGCGAGGTTCCCTTCAGCGAGCGTTTGCGCCGCCGCATCATCGAGGGCGAGGCGCCCGCTCCGGCGGCCCCGCCGACCCCCGCACCGCAACAGAAACAGTAGAGTATCCAGCCATGATTCGAAGCATCGCGATCGCTCTGACACTGACAGTCTCCAGTCTCGCCGCCTACGCACAGGAGGCGGGCAGCGAGCTGATGATGCTGCGCCTGCGCGATGGGTCCTTTCGCATGGGCACGATCCAGCGGCACAGCCCGGAGGGGTTGAGCTTCCGCATGCTCGAAAACGGCGGCGAAGCCCGGCTGGCCTGGGGCCGGCTGGACCCCCGGCAGGAGCAGGAACTCAAGCTGCGCCTTGGCTACGTCGACACCAGCGGAGACGAGGTGCTGATCGAAGCGGATCGCATCGTCACGATCGAGGGACAGGAACTGATCGGCCGGATTCTCGAGCGCACCAAGGATGGTCTGCTGGTCAAGACGGCCAGCTCCACGACGCTCGTCCCGCAGAATCGCATCGCCGGGGCGGCCACGATCGTTCAGATTCCGGCCACGGAGGTGTACACGCGGGAGGAGCTGTACGTGCGCCAGCTGGCGCAAACGGACACCAAGGATCCGGCCTCGCTGATGGAACTCGCGCGCTACTGCGAGCGCATCCTTGAGTTCACACGCGCCGTCGAGCATTACTCCGCCATCCAGAAGCTCGATCCGGCCTGGAGGTCCGATGACATGCGCGCGGCGCTGTCGCGCGCCACGGAAAAGGCCAAGAACCAGGTCCAACTCGAGTACCTCGCGGAGATCGATACGCTGCTCGCGCGCCGCAAGTATGACGAAGCCGCGGCCCGGGCGGCCGCCTTCCCCGAGCGCTTTCAGGGCTCGCCCCTGATGGGCGAGGCGCAGAAGCGCGGCGAGCGCATCGCCAAGGCGCGCGACGGGTTCCTGGTCGATTTCGTGCGCAGCAAATGGATCGAGCGTGCGCAGCGCGTCGCCCGCAGCGCCTCGACCAACATGACTCTCGAGCAGGTGGTCGGCTATCTCGAGGAGAAGATGCGCGAGGATGTGCTCAACGGAGTGCTGAAGGACGCGCAGACGATCTCGAAGTCGCTCGACGCCGACGCCGTGCGCAAGCTCTTCGCTCAGCGCAAGCGCGTGCGCTGGGAGCGCGCCTCCTTCGGATTCGGAACCTGGCTTCTGGGAGAGGATCGCGCTCTCAAGGGGGAGCAGCAGGCTCCGGCCGCGAACGCGCAGCCGACGACCGAACTCGACAAGCAGCGTCAGGCGCTCAATGCGCAGATCCAGCGCTATCTCCAAAACCAGCAGATGGTCGCGCGCGCCAAGACCAGCGCCGAGGACTCCGAGGACAGGTCCAAGTTCTGGCAGGAGTACAGCTCCGCCTCGCGGACCCAGTGGATCCTCGCCTACTACGCGGAGTTCGGCGGCGACTTTGAAGTCAATCCCAAGCCGGAACTCGACAACTGCAGCGAATGCGGCGGCACCGGTGTGCGCGTGCTGACGCTGGTCGGCGGAAATGTCGCTCAGCCCCAGAACGGCCAGCAGCGCAGCACCGCGACCGACGAGAAGCGCAAGTGCGAGACCTGTCACGGCATCGGCCGCGTGCGCCGCATCCTCTACCGCTGAGATTTCGCATGCGCTCCCTTCTGCCTGCCTGCTTCACGCTGCTCACGATCCTCGCGGGCTGCAACACGGCCTTGCGCAACCCCGAACCGCCCCTGAAACCCGCGCAATGGAATCAGGATCGCGAGCAGGTGGAAATGACCCAGCGGGCCAGCGCCCCGGCGCTGGCCGCGACGTCGGAGCCCGAGCTCGGTGCCGCTGCGCAGACTCCGCCAGCCGCCGCGCCCGCGCCTGCTCCGGGGGCTGGCTCCGCTGCGGGTGCTGGCTCCGCTGCGGGTGCTGGCTCCGCTGCGGGGGACCAGCAGCCGGCCGGACCCACGCGGATCGGCAGCGTCGGAGGGGAGCCGATCACCGTGGCCGATCTGCTCGGGTTGTGGATGCAGCGCGACAGCTTCGAGCTCTTCCGCCAGGCCAAGCATCTGGTGGCCAACAAGCTGGTCGAACTCGAGGCCCGGCGGCTTTCGATCAGCCTCGATGCGGAACTGGCGGAGAAGCGTTACAAGGAAAGCGTCGCGGACATTGAAAAGAGCCTTGCCAAGGATCGGCCGGGCATCAAGCTCGATGATTTCGTCTCGCGCGTCCTGGGGCTGGATCCCCTGCGCTACCGCGAGCGCCTGCGCACCGACGCCGCGCGCGGCGTGCTGGCCGAACGGTGCGTGCGCGCCTACCTGCTCGAGAATGAGCACGCCGAACTGCGACTGATCGCGGTGCAGAGCGAGGATGCGCTCAAGAAGGTGCAGGCCGCGCTGGCTTCCGGTGCCGAATTCGCGGCCGTCGCCAAGGAGAACTCGGTCGATCCGTCCAGCAAGCAGGGCGGGCGCATGTCGGGCGTCGTCAAGTCGAACTCGATCATGGGGCGGCTCGCCTTCAACACGCCGGTGGGCTCCGTCTCCGCCCCCGAGTACGCTCAGGGCGTCTGGCTGCTGATCAAGGTCGAAGGCCGGCCCGCGCCCATCACCGGCGGCTGGAAGGAACTGCGCTCGGCCGTGGAAGCGAGCCTCGCCGACTGGAAGATCGACGACGTCGAATACAAGCAATGGGAAACGGCGATGGAGGAGCGCTACTCGGTCGATCTCGCGCCGCTGCTGGCGCTTTCCGGTCAGGTAGCGCGCTAGTCAGCGCGTCCGGAGCTTTGCACAATGATGCGCACCCACAGGAACACACCATGAGCGAGCACGAAGAGTCGGCCGTCGGGGCGCCCGTCGAGGACATCCCCAAGCCCCAGTTCAACGCGCAGGGCGAGGAGCTGCTGCCGGGCATCGAGGCCGATCCTGGCGCCGGAGAGCAGCTGACGGACGAAGAGCTGCTGCAGTCCGTGGCGGCGTTGGTGTTCGCCTCGCCGGACCCGCTCTCCGAGCGGCGCTTGGTCCAGCTGCTGGAGGGACCGCGGCTGGAGCGCGTGCGCGCGGCGCTGGAGACGCTGCGCCAGCGGCTGGAGTCGAGCGGCTTGCCGATCGAGCTCAAGGTACTGGCTGGAGGGGCCACCTTGCTGACCCGGCCGGAACTGGCCGAAACCGTCCAGCGGCTCTTCAAGGTGCGCAAGAACGAGCGGCTCTCGGCCGCCGCGCTCGAGACGCTCGCCGTGATCGCCTATCGCCAACCCGTGACGAAGGCCGAAATCGAGGCCATTCGAGGCGTGCAGGCCGGACCGATGCTGCGAACGCTGGTCGACCGCGGCTTCGCCCGCGTCGAGGGCCGCGCGGACGTGCCCGGCCATCCGCTGCAGTACGGGACCACCCGACTGTTCCTCGACCGCTTCGGGCTGGCTAGCCTTGAGGATCTGCCCCGCGACAGCGAACTCGCCAAGGATTGAGCCGGCTTGCGCCCCGGGGAAGGGGGGGCGTACACTCTTGCCCCTCGAATTCTTGCCCTGAGCGGGGTGAGACACCGATACTCCGTGCTCCCCGGACCCCCTGGAGCCCCCCCAAAGAGCCCTGATGGCCAGCGAAAACGACAAGCAACCGACCACGCTCCCCCCTCAGCCTGTGATCAGCCCTGAGGACGAGATCATCCATGTGCCGGAGGGCAAGAGCCGGACGCGCTGGATCCTGCTGATTCTGCTGCTGATCCTGACCCTGACGACCTTCACGGTCGGCGATCAGCTCGTCACCACGCTCAGCGGAGAGCGGCGCTCCAACACGTACATGACCTGGAACCATCCCGAGGACGGGCTGCAGCAGGTTTCGCCGGATGAGTACGGCAACCTGATGCGCTCGATCAACATGGTCTACGGCATGCTCGGTTCTGACCTGCGCGATGAGCAGGCGCGCGAGGTGACGACCAGCACGATCATCCTTTCGGCGCTCGCCCATCGGGCCGGAGTGGCCTTCACCGACGCGGAACTGGGCAACTTCATTCTCAACCGCTTCGGCAACAAGGCCAACTACGATGCGATCCGCCAGGGCTACCGCATGCAGGTCAAGGAGTTCGAAAGCACGCTGCGCCGGATCCTGATCGCGGAGCGCTACAAGGTCATGCTGGCGAGCACGTTCGAGACGCCGGACCCTCAGGAAATCGAGAAGAGCTGGAAGACGCAGCACGTCGAGCATGCCTTCGACTACATCGAACTGCCCGTGTCGAGCGTGCTCGAAGAGGCCAAGACCACGCCGCTCTCGGACGAAGAGCTGCAGAAGTACTTCGATGGACTGCCGCAGCCCCGCAAGGACAGTTTCCGCACGCCCGAGAAGATCAGCGCGGACGTGATCGGAATTCCCTACGACATGGGACTCAACCCCGAACTGCTGTTCGCCAAGTATCCGAAGGCCGCCGACCCGGTGGTGCTCGAGACCAAGGGGCGCCAGTTCTACGACAACTTCCGGTTTTCGCGGTACCGCAAGGACCGGCTCGACACGGACAAGCCGCCCGCCGGCGAAATGGATCTGATCAAGCCCTTTGACGAGATCAAGGATCAGGCGATGCACGACGCGGCGATCTATGAGTCGCTGCTGTCCTGGATCAAGGACATGCAGACGCGCGCCCAGAACGGCGAGAACATCGACATGAGCCAGGAGTCCCAGATTCTGGGGCTGGGCATGCGCCGCGTCGATCCGGTGCAGGATCAGGCCGCGTGGAACGCAATCCAGAATCACGAGTTCATCTCGTATTACACACCCTCTTCGCTGTTCAACGGCGGTCCCGACGTGGCCGCTGGCAAGCTCTACCCGGCTCCGATCCTCGACGAGAAGGCTTTCACGGTCGTCAAGGTGCTCGCCAAGGAGGACCCGATGCTGCCGCCCTTCGATCAGCTGCGCGACAAGCTCAAGGAAGAGGTCTGGGCCAACAAGGCCAAGGATCTCGCCAAGAGCAAGCTCGAAGCCCTGCGCGATCAGTTCGGCACTCGCCCCGCGCCTGTCGAAGGCCAGCTGGCACCTACGTTCATGCCGACCGCCGAGGAGCAGCGCTTCTACGAGGTGGCGCGCGCCGCGGGCTACGGAGCCAGCCTGCGCGACTACAAGGAGCGCTTTCCGACCGGCAACGACGCTCCTCAGCCGATCGACATCTTTCTGCGCTCGCAGGCGACGGCCTACACCGAACCCGCCGGCACGGTGACCGCGGCCGCGACCGACTTTGAGGGCAAGAGTGCCTACCTGATTCGGGTGCGCGGCTCGCGCGATCCGGACGTCTCGCGCATGAAGCCGTCTGAAATCTCGATGCTCACGAACACCGCGAAGATGACGGCGCAGTCGGATTTCCAGAAGGCCGCCTTCGGGGAGCTGGCCCTGGCTGCCCGCTTCGGAGTCACCTACACGGAAGACAAGGCCGACGGCGCCAAGTAGCGGCTCGGTCCGGACCGCTCAAGCCAGGCGGAGGTGCACGCGGAACAGCGTCCCTCCGCCGCTTCGTTCCTCGACCTCCACGCTGCCGCCCATGGCCTCCGCCTGCAGCGCGACAAGATGCAGGCCCAGGCCCGTGCCCTTGGTGCTCCGCGTGTTTTCGTTTCCGACGCGATAAAAAGCCTCGAAGATGCGTTTGCGCTCGGCGACGGGGATGCCGGGCCCGCGGTCGAGCACCTCGATCAGCACCTCGTCTCCCGCCCGCCGCGTGCGGACGAGAATCGGCTCGAAGCCGGGGCTGGAGACTTCCACGGGCGCGTACTTGCGGGCATTTTCGACGAGATTGGTGACGATCGAGCGCACGCACTCGGCGTGCAGCATGACGGGCGGCAGCTCCACCTCGAGTTCGAAGACCAGATCACGCGCGTCCTTGCCATCCTCGGCGAGCATCAGCGTCGGCTTGAGCCCTTCGAGCACCGAGTTCAGGTCGCCGGCTTCCGGCACGAGTTCATTGCGCGTCAACTGACCCTTCTGCAAAACGCGCTCCACCAGCGTTTCCAGCCGCGTGGATTCGCGCAGGATCCGGCGGTAGTACTCCCGCTTTTGTTCTTCATCCTGCACCCAGCCCTCGGCCAGCATCTCGCCGTGCAGTCGAATCGCCGACAGCGGGGTGCGCAGCTCGTGGGTCACGGCCGAGACGAAGTTGCCCGTGCGGCGAGCTGCCTCCAGATCGCGGTTGACGCTGTAGAGCAGCAGCGCCAGTCCCGTGCCGAGAGTCAAAACCAGCATGCCCGCCACGCCCAGGAAATGCAGTTCCTGCGAGCGCAGCTTGAGGTCCAGATTGCGCCGGTCCATGGCGATCGCCAGCTGGAAGCGTTCCGCCTGCTCCGGTGCGGAAACCTCGAAATCGACCAGCCGCAGCAGGTCGATTCCGACGATCTGGGATTGCGCGGGAGCGTCATCGCGCCAGAACAGCAGTCGCTGCTCGGGGTCGAGCACCTGACGCGCCAGCTGCATCGGCAGCTCGCGGGTCAGCCATTCGACGTCGATCAGGAAGCCCTGCAGGAGATAGGTCGAGTTGCGCATCCCCGAGAAGCAGCTGGGCATGCTGGGCAGGACCTGCTGGCCGGGAATCAGCACCAGGCGTGTCGCCACCGCGCATGCCTGCCCGGAAGCATCGAGGAAGAAGCGCAGATGAAACGGCGTGACCCGCATCGGCACCATGGCTTCCTCGAGTCCGCGCAACTCGGGCAGCGAACTGCGCAGGCAGTTGAAATCCCGCTCCGGACTCAGGTTGACCGCCAGCACCGGATAGGGGAGCACGCGCTCTGCGGCGGGTCCGTGGCGCAGGCGCAATTGCTGCATGCGCAGGAACGTGTCCGGCAGCTCGCGTTCGTCGAGTTCCCTCAGCGCCTGCGTGGCCGCGATCCAGCCGTCCCTGGCCGCGGACCAGTTGCCCTCCTGCTCACGCTGCCCGCCGTAGATCTCCGGCGGCTGCTTGGAGAAGAAGTTGTTGTGGAACTCAAACCAGCCCAGTACCCCCTCCGGCGCCGCGTCCGCGATCAGCGGGGAAGGGAAGAAGGCCAGCTCCGTCCCGATCGTGCCCGGGGGAAAATAGCTCCGGCTGTATTCGTAGAAGGGCCGGCGATACTCGTGCTCGACCAGCTGCGCGACGCGCCGCGCGATCGCGTCGGAGAGTCTGCGCGCCGCATCCGAAGCCTCCTCGGGGACGGCCGCCAGGGCGTCTTGGTGATTCTTGCGCAGGACGCGCCAGTGGAGCGCGCCCAGCACAATCGTCGGCAGCACCAGCAGGCCCACGTACAGGCCGAGCGCATTGCGTTTCGTGCCTAGCTGAACCAACGGTAGCCCTTGCCACGCACGGTCTGCACCAGCGTGGGTTCGGCGGGGTTGGGCTCGATCTTGCGGCGCAGCCCCACGATGTGGATGTCAACCGTGCGCGTCTCGACATTGGCACTCTTGTAGTGCCACACATCCAGCAGCAGATCATCGCGCGTCACCACCCGATGACGGTTGGCGATCAGGTAACGGATGATGTCGCCCTCGCGCGGGGTAAGAGCGGTCGACTGTCCGTCGCGATGCACTTCCAGCCGCGAAAGGTCGACGCGAATGCCGCCCGGCAGGTCCAGCTCCACGGCTTGCTCCTTGGGAGGGGCGGTGCGGCGGAACTGGGCCTCGACGCGCGCGACCAGCTCCCGCGGCGAAAAGGGCTTCTTCATGTAATCATCAGCGCCCAACTCGAAGCCGCGCACCAGATCGCTCTCGCTGGTCAGCGCCGTGAGGATCACGACGCGCACTTCGCGCTTCTCCGCGCGCAGCGCCGAAAGCACGTCAAGTCCGTTCATGCCGGGCAGCATCAGATCGAGCACGACCAGATCGGGCGTGGTCGTGCGGATGCGCTCGAGGCCCTGCCGGCCATCGTGGCACAACTCGACGACGAAGCCCGCATGCTGCAGCGCATCGCGGACACCGAAAGCAAGGCTCTGCTCGTCTTCGATGACCAGCACGCGTTGGGTCTTGGATTGGGTGGGTGTCATGGCATTCCAGCTTGGTGTCAACCTGCCTCAGGTTCCAGAGTATGAACAGAACCGTACGGGCTCTGCGCCCTCCGTGCGTGCCAATGCCGCGTAAAAAGCCCGGAATCAGGCCTGCTCGGGGCGGGGGAGGGCGCGGCTGGCGGCAAAAGCGCACAAGGCAGCCCCGAGGTACAGGATGTCGGGACCGTGCATGCCTTGGGTGTTCCACAGGGACCAGAGCAGCAGCGCTCCGAGCATCCAACTCGGCCACGAGCGTCGGGTGCTCCAGGAGTCCCGCGCGACCAGCACCAGAGCCAAGACACAGCCCAGCAGCAGCACCAGCGCGAGTCCGCGCCCCAAGTCGGAGGAACCCAGCGGCAGTCCGTTGTCCGTGGTCAGTTCATCGCTCGCGCCCAGCATGCGCAAGAGCGCCATCGACAGCGCCAGTACGGCGTGCATGGCGAACAATCGCTGCAGCGATCGCGCGGAACTCACGGCTTGGATTCTAGCGCCTTGAGTGCCCACTGCGGCAAGTCCGCGATCGGCGTCAGACCGGCGAGCAGCTGCTCGGCCTCGTCGCGCTGGCCTTCCGCCAGCAGGCAGGCCCCGTACTCCCAGCGCACGCGCGGCGCGCCGCCGGGAATCAGGTCGCAGGTGATCATCCAGTCCTGACGGTAGTTGCGGGCGGCCTCCCTGTAGCGGCCCTGTTCCGCTTTGGCGCGAGCGAAGCCGCGCTGAGCGACGCTGGTGAGGAAGTCAGCGCCGAGCTTGTCGCCCGCCTGCGAGCGCTCACGCGCAAGCGCATAGGCCGCTTCGGGGCCTTCCGGCCAGCTCTCCGCTCCGGCTTCCTGGAGCAGCCAGCGCGCGGCTGACTCGTTGCCGCACAGCCAGGCCGTGCGCGCGCGGCTTGCCAGCCAATCGGGATTCACGGGCTTGCGCGCGCCCAAATCGGCGAGCGCCCGCTGCGTTTCCTCCAACGTTCCGAAGCGTGACAGCAGTGTCAGCCGATTCTCCAGCAGGCCGGGATGCCAGGGATCGAGGCGCAGCGCCCGGTCGTAGGCTGCGCGCGCGCCCGCGACATCGAGCGCCTTGGCGCGCAGATTCCCAAGCTGCATCCAGGCTTCAAAGCGATCCGGCCGCTGCTCCAGCACGGCGAGCCAATCCTCGGCGCGCGCCTGCATCCGCGCCTTGAGCGAACGCGCGTGCACCGAATCGGGGCAGGCGGCGAGCGCCTGCTCGATCGCGCGCTCGAGCGTGACGCTGCTGACTTCCTTGCCGATGGTGGACAGTGCCGCGCCGTGTCGCAGGATGGCGATCGCGCGCGGCAGCTCCAGCGCCACGGCGCCGATCAGCAGCACTCCGGCGATCCGAACCGAGCGCGCTTTCGCCCCGGTCGCGGTTTCCGAAAGCAGGCCTCCGAAAACACCGAAGGCGACGAGCGCGGAACCGGCGTCGTAGCTCAGCACTCCGTGAACGAGCGAGTTGGCGAGCAGGGCCAGCGCGGGCAGACTGAGAGGTCCCTCGCGCGACTCGCGGAACAGTGCCGACCGCAGCACCAGCCAGCCCAGCAGCAGCAGGCAGATGAGCCCGGGAAGGCCCGACTCCAAGGCGCGCGCGACCCAGTCATTGTGCGGATGCTCGACCTCGGTCTCGGTGGGCAGCGTGCGCCGGAGCGAGGAGCGTTCGATCTCCTCGACCGAGCGCCACGGCGGGAAATGCGCGGCGAATTGCCCTGGACCGCAGCCGATCCACGGGTGTTCCAGCACCATGGCGGCACTGTCCTTCCAGATCGAAAGCCGCACGGCGAGACCGCCAACATCGCCTCCTGAGGCGGCCGGCGCACTCGTCGCCGCCTGTTCCGCGGGCGCGGGCAGAGTCCGGTCCGAGATGCGCAGGAGCGGCGCGAGCAGGCCTGAGAGCGCCAGCAGCGCCGCCACTGCCAGCACGGGCTCGCGCCACGTCGGCAATTGCCGGATGCCCCCGCGTGACAGCAGCAGCGCGACGATCGCCAGCAGCAGCGCGCTCGAGCCCGCCAGCACGGGCGTGCGCGCCGCGTGCGCGAGAAACAGCCCCAGCGTGGCGCCTCCCACCACACGCTCCGGCCAGGAACCGCGCCAGACGAACCAAAGTCCGGCGGCCGCTCCGCCCAGCGCCATCTGCGACAAGGAGCCGCTGTTGCCCAGCACCCCCGCCGGTCCATTCGAGGGATCGAGGAGCAGCATCAGGCTCACCACGCACAGGCCGCGCGCCAGGACGCGCACTCCGCGCGGGCCGAGCAGGGCGGTGCCGAGGAACGCCGAGGCGCTCGCCAGCAGCACCTGCAGCGCGCGCGAGGCTTCCAGCTGGTCGTCGATCGGGCCGAATCCGCGCCACAGCACGGCGCCCAGAATCGGCAGCAGCACCAGCCAGGCGGCGCTCGGCACGCGGGCGGGCCGCCGGACGACGAGCAGGCACAGCATGGGCAGACAGGCGCCGAGGGCGAGCGCCGCCGCGGAATACTGCGGCCAGGGATCGCCTTCCAGCCACGAAAGCGGAGCGGGCAACGCCAGCAGCACGGCGGGCAGCAGCGCGCCGTGCGCCACCAGGGCCTCCCACAGACCGAGCGGCTCCTCGCTGCGCTGGGCCTGTTCCCGCGGATTCATCGCGATACGGGCGCGAGGATCGCGTCGACGAAGCTCTGCGGATCGAAGGGCTCCAGCATTTCGAGCTGCTCGCCCGTCCCGATGTAGCGCACCGGCAGCCCCAGCGCTTCCTTGATGCCGAAGACCGCGCCGCCGCGAGCGGTGCCATCGAGTTTCGAGATCACCAGCCCGGTGACCGAGACGGCTGCCGTGAACAGCTTGGCCTGCTGGATGGCGTTCTGGCCGTTGGTGCCATCGAGCACGAGCCAGGTCTCGTGCGGCGCGCCCGGCAGGCGCTTTTCGATCACGCGCCGGACCTTGTGAAGCTCGTCCATCAGATTCTTCTGCGTGTGCAGCCGGCCGGCGGTGTCGATCAGCAGCACGTCGATGCCGGTCGCGAGCGCTTTCTCGACGCCCTCGAAGGCCACGGAAGCGGGATCCGCGCCCGGCTTGCCGCGCACGATGGCGGCGCCGTTGCGCTGGGCCCAGATTTCGAGCTGATCCGCGGCGGCGGCGCGGAAGGTGTCGCCGGCAGCCAGCAGCACGCTCTTTTTTTGCTGCTGGAAGCGGTGGGCCAGCTTGGCGATCGACGTGGTCTTGCCCGAGCCGTTGACGCCGACGACCAGAATCACGCTCGGATGCTTGTCCAGCGTCGGCTCGGCGGTGTCCTGCGAGAGCCTATCGAGCAGCATCTGCCGCAGCCGGGTACGGACATCCTCTTCGCCCTTGAGCTCTCCGCGCTTGTGAAGACGCGAAAGCTCGGCGCACAGGCTGCCCGCCAGCGGACCGAGATCGGAGGTGTAGAGCAGCTCCTCCAGCTCACGCAGCAATTGATCGTCGATCGGCCGGCCGCCGCGGAACAGCGCCGAAATGCCGTCGGAGATCGCTTCGCGCGTGCGCGTCAGCCGCGCCTTGAGCCGGTCGAAGAGTCCCATCAGCGCCTCGCGGGGCGGGAGTCCTCGCCCTCGGCAGCGTCGGGACTCTCACCCTCGGGTTCGGGTGCGACCCTGGCCAGAGCCGCATCGCGGGCCGCGGCCTCCGCGGAGACCTGCGGCTTGCGATTCATGATCTTGTCGAGGATGCCGTTGATGAAGGCGCCGGAGTTCTGCGTCGAGAAGCGCTTGCCCAGTTCGATCGCCTCGTTGATCGCCACCTTGGGCGGGATGTCGGGACAGTGCAGCAGCTCATAAGTCGCCAGCCGCAGCACATTGCGATCGATCACCGCCATGCGCGCAACGTTCCAGTTCTGGGCCACGCCTTGGACCGTGCGATCGATTTCGGGCCTGTTCTCGAGGGTGCCCTCGATCAGCCTCATCGCGAAGCGGCGCGTTTCCTCGTCGCCGTCCTCGCCGTGAATGAACTCCCGTGCCACGGGCGCGAGATCGGGTCCGCACAGGTCGAGCTGGTAGAGGTACTGGAGCGCGAGTTCGCGGGCTTTGGTGCGTTTCTTCACTGGCTTTTCTCAGGCCTTCGACTTGGACTTCTTGTGCTTGCGGCGCGCAGCTTCGAGGCTCAGCAGCGCCGAGACCGCGGCGCGGGCCACCTCGCGGCCCTTGTCGAGCTTGCCGCCCCTCGAGGCCGGCAGCGCCCTTGCGCGAGCCTGCTCCAGCGTGTTGCAGGTCAGGATCCCGAGCAGGATCGGCTTGTCCGTTTCCAGTCCGACCTGCATCAGTCCATGAATCGCTGCCGAGGACACCCAGTGGTCGTGAGTGGTCTCGCCCTTGAGCACCAGTCCAAAGCACAGCACCGCGTCGATGTCCTTGCGGCGTGCCAGCGCGCGGGCCAGCAGCGGGATCTCGAAGGCACCCGGGGCCCGTACCACGCATGCGGCCTGCGTGTCGACTCCGTGCGAGGCCAGTTCTTCCCACGCGGAGCCCAGCATCTCGGCGGTCAGATCCTCGTGGTAGGTGGAGAGCACGGCCGAGATGCGCAGAGCTTTCAGGATCGCGCGCTCATGCTTTGGAAGGCGAGTGCTTCGGGAGCCGGGATCGAGGGCCATGAACAAAGTTCTTGAGGGAACGAATCCCCGCCAGGGGGGAGTGGGGGGGCGTGATGGAGGAGGGAAGATTCTAGCCTTCCGCGGCGGGCAGTCCAGAGCCGACGTGGCCAGCTCTCCGGCGCCGTTGGAACTCGCGCGCCGCAAGCAGCGCCAGATCGTCGATCCAGGTGTAGACGAGCGGGATGACCCAGAGCGTGAAGAAGGTCGATACGGTCAATCCGCCCGCGACGCAGGTCGCGAGCGAGCGATAGTCGATGCCTTCGCCGGGCGGCTCGCTCAGTGCCATCGGAATCAGGCCGATGACGCTCGTCAGGGCGGTCATCAGCACCGGCCGCACGCGCTGCGCCGTGCCATCGGTCACCGCACGCGAGCGCTCCATGCCCTCCTCGCGCAGCTGGTGAATGCGGTCGATCAGCACGATGCCGTTGTTGACCACCACTCCGACCAGAATGATGATTCCGATGCGGCCCATCGAATCCATCGGCGTGTTGGCCAGATACAGGGACCAGTAGGCGCCTAGGATGGCGAAGGGAATGGTGAACAGCACCACGAAGGGCTTGAGGAACGACTCGAACAGGATCCCCATGATGATGTAGGTCAGCACGAGTCCGAGTAGGCCCGCGAGCAGCAGCGATTGGAATTCCTCCGCCGCGCGAAACAGCACAGAGTCTTCGTTCGCGACCGAGTAGCCGCGCGGCAGATCCAGAGAGCCCAGCACCTGCAGTCCGGTCCGGTAGACCTCCGTGGCTTCGGCGGGATTCTCGAGTTTGGCGCGCAGCGTGACCTGCGCCATGCCGTTGCGGCGCTGGATGGTCTGCGGTCCGCTGCCGAACTGGAGCGCTGCCAGCGATCCCAGAGGGACCATGCTGGTGCCGTTGAAGACCTGCAGCTCGCGCAGCGTGTCGAGTCCGGGAACTTTTTCGTCGTCGTATTCGAGAATCAGCGGCAGCTCCCGATCACGCTCCTGAAACGGCGGCAGCTGGAAGCCGCCCAGCGCCCAGGAGACGTTCTGCAGTGCGCTGCGGGTGCTGACATTGAGCTTCTGTGCCAGCTCGGAATCGAAATCCAGCCGCACCTGATCGCGTTCGTTGTTGCGCGGCGCGTCGACGCTCGAAAGGCCGGGGACGGTCTCGAGGAGTGCGATTGCCGCGGGCACGAGGCGCTGCAGTTCCTCGGAGTCGGGACCCTGGATGGCAAAGCTCAGCTCGGAGCGCATCCGCGCGCCGGCACCCTGCTCCTCGTCCGTGAAGCGCAGGCGGTGTCCGGCGATGCGCGGAAGGTCGCGCTGCAGCTCGCGCGTGATGCGGTCGAGGTGCGTCTGCTTCTGCGGCTTGTCGAAGAACAGCCGGATCTGGCCGCCCGTGCGGTTGAAGCGCGCCGCGACGCGGCTGAAGCCGTAGTCCGACCGACGCGCCTCGACGAAGCTCTCGTAGCGCGCCATTTCGCCGCTGGCCTGCGGCAGCGTGAAGTTGTCCTCCAACTGCACGTTGAAGGCGAGCCGTGTCTTGCTCTCGTCCTGTCCGAAAGGCGCGGGCTGCGAGTTGCTCGCCGGGATCATGATCGATGCGAAGCAGGCGAGCGCCAGCAGGCCCGCCAGCAGGCGGTGGCGCATGGACCACGCGACGAGCGCGCGGTTGCCGCGCTCGATGCCGTCGAGCACCGAGGGGCGCCGGTCCGCGGGCGGCGGCGGCAGCGGTGCGAACTGCGCCGGTCGCGCGCGCCAGCGCCGCAGGCTGATCAGGATCAGCGGCAGGCCCATCGCGAGGCACAGGCTGATCCAGCCCAGCGTGGCGGCCGCGCTCATTCCGGGCAGCTGCACTCCGACGCTGCGCAGCTCTGCTTCGTCGCCGAGCCCCTGCAGGGCCGGGAGCAGGGACAGGGCCGCGACCCAAAGCAGCAACAGCGCCAGCACCCAGCGCGCGGGCGCTGCCAGCGTCAGCAGGCCGCGGATCAGGCGGTGCACCAGCCATCCGAGCGCATTCGTCAGGCGGCGCAGCACTCCGCCGACGAGTCCAAGGGCGCGCGCCGGCAGTTCGGCAACCGGGCGCAGGCGATCGAGGGTGCGCTGCACGAGGGCCGCGCGGTCGCCGAGCGAGTGCTGGGCCGCGATCGGCAGGAACAGGAGGCTGACGCCGAGGCTGAAGGCCAGCGAGATGCACAGCGGCAGACCCAGCTCCGCGAGGATGATGCGCAGCGTGGGATTCTCGCCCATGAAGATCAGCGGCAGGAATACGACGATCGTCGTCAACGTCGAGAGCGTCACGGCCAGCGCGACCTCGCGGGTCCCATAGATCGCCGCTTCGCGCGCGCCGTCTCCGAGCCCCTTGCGGCGCGTGATGTTCTCGATGACGACGATGGCATTGTCGACGAGCATCCCCAACGCCAGCGTGATCCCGCTCATCGTGAGGATGTTGAAGGTTCCGCCCGTGAAGTACACCCAGGCCAGCGTGAACAGGACCGACAGCGGGATCGAGGCCGCCACCAGCAGCGTCAGGCGCAGGCGCGCAAGAAACACGATCAGGATCACGATCGCCAGGAGGCCGCCCTCGACGGCCGATCCGGAGAGCTGTTGCAGCGAATTCTCGATGAAGTCGCCCTGATTGAAGATCGGCACGAACTCGAATTCGCCCGCGATCTCGGGCGCGGTGCTCAATGCGGCCAGCTCGCGCTCCAGGCGGCGGCAGGTTTCGACCACATTGGCCTGCCCGTCCTTGCGGATCTCGCCGAAGTAGGCGAGCTTGCCATCGATCCGGAACAGCGAATCGCGCACCGACTTCACATCTTCGACATGGGCGATGTCGCCGAGCTTGAGCCCGCGGTCGATCGGGAACGCTTCGATTTCCTCCTTGGATGCAAAGCGCATGTCGGAGCGCAGCAGGATGCGCCGTCCGCCGTCTTCGACTTCGCCCATCGGCAGCGCGAAGTTGTCCGCCGACAGGCGCTGGATGAGCTTGCCGAGATCGAGCTGGGCCGCCCGCACCTTGTCCTCGTCGAGCTGGATGCGGCGCGAATCGTCGAGCAGTCCCCAGACCTCGACCTTGCCCACGCCGTCGACGGCCTCCAGCCGGCGCGTGATGACCTCCTTGACGAGGAAGTCCGTGCGCGGCGAGTCGCCCGGATGCATCAGCGCAAAGAACATCACGGGCAGATCGCTCTGGCTCCACGACCAGATGCCGATCTCCGAGACGGTACTCGGCAGCTTGGGGCGCGCGCGCTCGACTCGATCGCGCACCTCGGCCTTGGCGAGATTCATGTCGGTATCGGCTTGGAAGCCGACCGACACCGAAACCACATCCTGTCGCACCGAGGAGTTGATGTCCTCGATGCCGATCAGCGTGCGCAGTTCCTCCTCGAGCACGCGCGCGACCTGTTCTTCGTTTTCCGGCGCGCTGGCGCCCGGATTCACCACGTAAATCTGCAATCCCGGCGAGCTGAGGCCATCCGGCATCATCTGTATCGGGATCCGCGCCCAAGCGACCAGTCCGATCCCGATCAGTGTCAGGCACAGCGTCAGCAGCGTGATCGGGCGGCGCGAGAGCGCACCGAAGAACCCTCCGTTCATCCGCGGACCTCCTTGCTGTACACGAGGCGGTAGAGGCAGGGCACGACCAGCAGCGTCAGCAGGGTCGACACGGACAGGCCCGCCACCACGGTGATAGCCAGCGGTTCGCGCAACTCGGCGCCTTCGCCGGCGCCCAGCGCGGAGAGGCCCGGAAGGCCACCCAGCCAGCCCGTCATCGGCAGCAGGCCCAGCACCGTGGTCGCGGTCGTCATGTAGATCGGACGCAGGCGGGACTTGCAGGTCTCCTGTAGCGCGGAGATCACTCCCATGCCTTCAGCCCGCAGCTGGTTGGTGCGCTCCAGCAGCACGATCGCATTGTTGACCACGATGCCCGCCAGCAGGATCAGTCCGATGAACACGATCACGGACAGAGGGATGTCCTGCCAGTCGAGCGTGTAGACAACGCCCACAGCGGCCAGCGGCACCGTGATCATCACGATCAGCGGCTGCACCAGGGATTCGAACAGGCAGGCCATCACCGCGTAGACGAGGAACAGCGCGAGGATCAGGGCGAAGCGCATCGAGGACTGAGCGGCTTCCATCTCGCGTTTCTGTCCGCCGATCTGGACCAGCACGTCCTCGGGCGTCTGCAGTCCGTCGAGAGCGCGGCCGATGCGCTGCGCCATGCCTCCCAGATCCAGGCTGGCACTCTCGGCGCTGACCACGATCGCGCGGGTGTTGCCGATGCGCCGGATTTCGGCGGGCCCCGCCAGCGTTTCCACGCGTGCGATCGCCGACAGCGGCACGGGGTTGGCGGAAGCCGGATTGACCTCGAGATCAAGGACGCGCTCCAGCGAGCTCAGCACGGCCTCGTCTCCGATCACGCGCACATCGATGCGATCGTCACCTTCGTTGAAGCGCGTTCCGACGTTGCCGAGGACCTGATCGCGCACCAGCGTCGAGACGGCGCGCAGATCGAGCCCGTACTCCAGGATCTTGTCCCGGTCGAAGCGAATGCGCGCCTCGGGGAAGCCCGGGCGAGCCGTGGTGCGCACATCCGAGAGGCCTTCGACGCCCGAGAGGCGCCGCTCGACCTCGCGCGCCACCGACTCGATGCTAGCGAGATCGTAGCCGAGCACTTCGACCTCGATCGGCGCCTCGAGCGCGAAAGGCGAAGAGCGCTTGATGTCGACTGAGCGCACCAGCGGTTCGCGGATAAAGATCGCGCGCACTGACTCGATCGCGCGCTCCTCCTCGGCTGCGTTGACCCGATCGGCGGCCAGTCGCACGGACAGGCGCGCTGTGTGCTTGCCTTCGATCTCGCGCGACAGCGTGTCGGGCTCGACGCCCACTGTCAGCGCGGTGAGCGCGACACCGTCGATTCCGCGGACCTCGCGTTCGATCGCGCGCAGGGTTTCGTCCGTGCGTTCGAGCGGCGTGCCCACGTCGAGGCTGACCCAGGCGGTGAATTCGCCTTGATGGACCTCGGGCAAGAGATCGAGTCCCAGCTTGTCCATGCGCGTCAGCGACAGTCCGGAGATGACCAGCGCGAGCAGCACGATTTTCCAGGGCGCCCGCAGCGCCCGCTCCAGCAGGCTCGCGTAGCCGCGCTCGACCGCCGAGTAGGCGCGATCGTGCAGCCAGTGCAGCGGAGCGAGCAGCCAGCCGATCACCCGGCCCAGGCCGCGCAGCACCCATCCGATCGCCCGCACGGTCCAGACAAGGAGGCGCATCGCCCAAGTCTGCGCTCCAACCAGCGCGCGCACGAGGAGGGGAGCGCGCTCCCTGACGCCGGCCCCTGCTGCCGGGAACTCGCTGCCGGCAGCGGGCACCTTGAAGCTGCGCGAGGCGAGCATGGGGATGAACATCACGGCGACGAGCAGCGAAACCAGCAGCGAGGTCACGACCGTGAGGGCCTGATCGCCGAAGATGCGTCCCGCGATGCCGTGCACGAAGATGATCGGCGCGAAGACCGCGACGGTGGTCAGCGTGGAGCCGCTGATGGCGCCCGCCACCTCGCGTGCTCCCTCCCGGGCGGCGTCCAGCAGCGAGAGCCCCTTTTCACGCCGCTGCATGATCGCCTCAAGCACGACGATCGAGTTGTCGACCAGCATCCCGATGCCCAGGGCCAGACCGCCTAGCGACATCAGATTCAGCGTCACGCCGCCCAAGTACATCGGTGCGAAGGTCACCAGCACCGAGAGGGGGATCGAAATCCCGATGATCAGCGTCGGTCCGAGTCTGCGCAGCGCGAACCAGATCACCGCCATGGCGAGCAGCGCTCCCGTCAGGGCCGAGCTCTGCACATCCTCGATCGCCGAGCGGATGAACGTCGACTGATCCGACAGCGTTTCGAAGCGGGCTTCCCTGCGGAACGTGTGCGCGAGTTGCGTCAACTGCTCGCGCTGCTCGAATCCCAGCGCTTTGGGATCGGCTTCCAGGCGCTTGGCGAGCGCTTGCTGCTGCTCGCTACCGTAGATGCGCTGCTTGACCCGCTCCGCCAGCGCGACGATGTTCTCGCCCGCCTCGCGGTAGACCGCGATCTCGACGGCCTCGCGGTCATCGAGGCGCGTGACGATCTCGCGGCGCGCGTGGGTCCGCTCGACCGTGGCGATGTCGCGCACCCGGATCACGGCCTCGCCGCGGCGCACAATGGCGAGATCGGCGATCTCCTCGATGCTGGTGAACTCGTTGAGCGTGCGCACGAGGTATTCGCTGGATCCCTCGCGGATCAGTCCGCCCGATGCGTTCAGGTTCTCCTCGGCCAGCCGGGTCGCGAGCTGCGCCGGATCGATGTCCTGCGCGGCGAGCTTGAACGGATCCACGCGGATGCGGATCTCCTCCTGCAGGCCACCGCGCACCTGAACGGCGGCGATCCCCGGAATCGTCTCGAGTTCGCGCTTGATGCGTTTCTCGGCCAGCCAGCGCAGCTGGATCAGATCGCGCTCGCTGCCCGAGGAGCTCTCCTTGGGCAGGGTCAGGCCGATCCGCAGGATCGGGTCGAGGTTGGGGTCGTAGCGCAGGATCAGCGGTCGGGCGGCCTCGCGCGGCAGCACCACGCTGTCCAGCCGATCGCGCACGTCCTGCACGGCGAAGCTCATCGCCGTGCCCCACTCGAAGTCGAGCATCACGTCACTCGTCTCGGCCCGCGAGAGCGAGGTGGTGCGCACGACGCGCGGCAAGGTCGAGAGCGCTTCCTGAATGCGCTCGGAGATGCGATCCTCGATGTCCTCGGGCGCGGCGCCCGAGTAGCTCGTGCGCACCGTCAGGGTCGGATAGCTGATCTCCGGCAGCAGGTCGAGGCGCAGCTTGGAGAAGCTGACGGCCCCGAAGACGGCGATCGCCAGCATGAGCATGGTGATCGCCACCGGACGAGTGGTGACAAAGCCCAGCAGGCCGGAGCTTTGGCGGGGTGCCTCCATGGCGCGCCTAGCGAGATCCCTGCGCTTCGAGTTCGATCGGCGCGCCGTCCTCGAGGTCGCGATTGCCGACCACGACGACAGCATCGCCGGCCTTGAGCGGCGCGCCGTCCTTCGGGATCACCTCGACGAGCAGATCCTCGGCAAAGCCCTCGAGCACCTCCAGGCGGCGCACCTTGCCTTCCTCGGCCACGAACAGCAGGTTCAGCTCGCCTTCGCGTCGCAAGGCGCGCTTTTCGACCACCAGCGCGTTGGGATGGCGCTCGCTCACGATCGAGAGCCGCACCAGCATGCCCGGCAGGAGCGGCGTGCGGGCATCCTCGGGCCTTTTCGGCTCGAGGCGCACCGTCACGCGGAAATTGCCGGACTGCGCGTCGATCGAAGGCGAGACCAGCTGCACGCGGCCGATGAACTGGGCCTTGGGCAGTGCCTCGGCCTGCGCGGTGAGTTCGATCGCGGCCAGGGCCTTGCCATCACCCTGAAAGAAACCGAGCTCGCGCTGCGGCCGGTAGAACACGGCGCGCAAGCTGGTCGGGTCGGTCAGCACGAACAGCGGGGCGGCTGAGCTGACGGTGTCGCCCGTCTTGACGCTGCGGCTGGCGATCACGCCCTGGAAGGGCGCGGTGACGGAAGTCCACGACAGATCCAGACGTGCGCGATCCAGCGCCAGACGCGCGCGTTCCTCGGTTGTCTTGGCGGCGCTGGCCTCGAGCTTGGCCCGCTCCAGCGCGAGCTTGGCCGCTTCATGATCGCTTATGGTCGTGTCGCGCGACAGGCGCAGCTGGTCCAGCGCCAGCTCGGTGACGACCCCTTCCGTGCGCGCATTGCGCTCGTACTCGCGAGTCTTCTGCTCCATCGCGAGCTTCGTCGACTGCACACGCACCTCTGCTTCCTGAATGCCCAAGCGCAGCTTGCTGGAAGTGTCGGCGGCTTCGCGCAGGCTGACCTCGGCTTCCGCCACCTTGGCGCGCGCGTCGCGATCGTCGAGTTGGGCCAGCACGGCATCCTTCTCGACCCGGTCGCCTTCCTCGGCCAGTACGGCCGTGACGGTTCCCGCCACCCGCGGGTAGAGCTTGATCTCCTTGTCCGACTCCACAACGGTGGTCGTCTCGAGTCGGCGCACCATCTCGCGCTGCTCGACCCGACTGACGCGCACGCGGGTGGCCTCACGGGGCTTGAGTTGTGCGGCCTGGGTGCTCGGACTCGTCTGGGTTTCGCCCGAGCAGGCTGCCAGACAGCCCGCGAGCAAGAGCGCGCCAGCGCTTCGAAGTGACATGGGGGGCATGAGGAATGAATCGAGTGGGTGGAGGATCCGCGCTTGGCACGGCTATGCTGCCAAGCATGCGTACGCCCGCCGAGGCTATTGCCGAGATTCTAGAGTGCATCGAACCGCTGCAGGACCGCGAGCATGTTTCGCTTGTGCAAGCGCGCGGACGAGTGCTGGCCGTCGATGCGCACTCCGATCTCGACCTGCCACCCTTCGAAAAGAGCGCGATGGACGGTTTCGCCGTGCGCAGCGCCGATTTTCCGGAGGCTTTGGGAAGGCTGCGGTTGAAGCTCGTCGGCGAATCCCGCGCCGGGGTGCCGCACACTGCTCCCGTGGGTCCGGGCGAGTGCGTGGCGATCTACACCGGCTCGCAGCTGCCCGCCGACTGCGACGCGGTCGTGATGGTCGAGCGCTCCCGCCCCGATGGCGCGGGGCACGTGCTACTGGAGGATCGCCCGCAGCCGGGCGCCAATGTCTGCCATCGCGGGGAGGATCTGCGCACCGGGGAGCGGGTGCTCGCGGCGGGCCGCGTCCTGCGCGCGGAGGATCTCTCGGTGCTGGCCGCGGTCGGCCTCGATCCGGTGCCTGTGCTGCGCCGTCCGCGCGTGCATCTGGCGACCACGGGCGACGAGCTGGTGCGCGCCCACCAGCGGCCCGGCGCCGGTCAGATTCGCGAGGGCAACACGCTCTATCTCGGCGCGGCGCTCGAGGCCTGCGGCGTCGAGCTCGTCGCGCACGGCATCGTGCGCGACGAGCCGCGCGAGCTCGAGCGCGTCTTCGCGCAAGCTCTGGACAGCGGCGACGCGCTGGTGACGACCGGCGGCGTCAGCATGGGCAAGTACGATCTGGTCGGCGCCGCGTTCGAACGACTGGGCGTGCGCCCTGTGCTGCACAAGATCGCGATCAAGCCCGGCAAGCCGCTGTGGTTCGGATTGGCCGAAAAAAAGCCCGTTTTCGGCCTGCCCGGCAATCCGGTCTCGTGCCTGGTCGGCTTCGAGGTGTTCCTGCGCCGCTCGCTCGCCAAGCTTCGCGGCGCCGAGGCGGCTCAGTGGCATTCGGAGCGTCTGCTGCTCGGGCGCTGGTGCGGCGCACCGCTGCATCCCAATCCGCGCGAGCAGCACCATCCCGTCCGTCTGAGCGTGGGAGCGGACGGCATGGTCGAACTCGAGCCGCTGCGCTGGCGCAGCTCGGCCGACATCGTCGGCATCACCCGCGCGGATGCGCTGGCGGTGATCCCTCCGGATACCACCTCCATGGCCGGGCAGCTGTTCCGCTGGAGGAGCCTCGCTTGAGCGTGACCCGTCGGCTGAGCTGGCTGCTCTTCGCCTGGCTGCTGCTGTTCCTTGCCAACCCTGGCGTGCTGGCCGAGGAGGGGCTGGCTCTGCTCGCCGTGCTGGCGCTGGTTCCGTATGCCCATGCCGCCCGCCAAGCGGGTCGGGGGGCCTTCTGGATCGAGTGGCTGTGCGCCGCGATCGGCTTTTCCGCGATCTGCTGGTGGAGCACGATCGTGTGGGTCGGCACGCTGATCGCGGTCGCGCTCGTGCCGGCGTTGCACACAGCCCTCGTCGGCGTCCTGCTGCGCCGCCTGAGCCCGCGCTGGCCGCTGGCCTTGGCCCTCCCGGCCGTCTGGGTCGCGGTCGAGACCCTGCGCAGCCAGTTGGAGCCGCCGTTTGGCTTCGGCTGGATGCGCGTCGGCCATGTGCTCGCCGACGCGCCGTGGCTATTGGCGGGCACGCGCGTTTGGGGAGTGGGGGGGCTGTCCTTCGCCGCTGCGGCCCTGGCTGGCGCGGCACTCGACCTCTGGGGGGGGCGGCGTGGAGCCGGAGTCTGGCTCGCCGGCCTGCTGCCGGTCAGCGCCTGCGTGCTGGGCGGGCTGCTGGTCTCCCCGCCGGAGTCCAAGAACGGGCCGCGCGTGCTGCTGGTGCAGCCCGCCTTCGAGCAGCGCCGCAAGATGCAGCGCGAAACCGGGCGCGAGTTGTGGGAGGAACTGCTGGAACTCACCCGCACGGCCTTGGCCCGCCATCGCGACGAGCGCATCGATCTGGTGGCTTGGGGCGAAACCCTGTTTCCCTGGCCGATGGTGGAGGAGGGGATCGAACAGGCGCAGGAGAACGGGGCCGCGCCCCCGCCCTGGAGCGAGTTTCCCACGCCCGATCAGGTGCGCACCATGCGGCGGATCGAGAACGATTTGGTGCGCGGCGAACTGTACGGAAAGAGCGGACGCCGGGCGCCATTGCTGCCCGCGGGCGCGTCCTTTCTCACCGGCGTGGAACTGTACGTGGTGCGCGACGGAGCCATCCGGCGCTCCAACGCGGCGGTCCTGTTCGATGCCGAAGGCCGGCGTGCGGGGCAGGGGCTCAAGCTGCACACCGTGCCCGGAGGTGAGCAGATGGCCGGGCTGGAGCGTTTCGCCTGGGTGCGCGACACCGCCTTCGCCGTGGCGGGCTACATCCCGGATCTGGTCGCCGGCGGTCGCACGTCGGTGCTGGGCCTGAATTACGGCGGCTCGCAGACCGCCCGCTTCGGGCTCTCGGTCTGTTTCGACAACAGCTACGACGATCCCTACACCGCCCCCCTGCGGCGCGAGCCCTTGGACTTCCACCTGTTGGTCAGCAACGAGGCCTGGTTCGAGGAGACCTTTGAGTACGACCAGATGCTGGCCTTCACCCGGGTGGCCGCGGTTCAGACGGGGCGTTCCTTCGTCCGGGTGACCAACTCGGGGGTGACGGCGGTGGTCGGTCCCGACGGCCGGATCCTTGCCCGGCTGGAGGTCGAGGGGCGTGACCGCATGGTGCGCGGCTCGCTGGTCGCCAGCGTCCCCGTGCCGGCCGCGGGCGCCGCGGCCCCCTTGACCCCGTACGTGCGTCTGGAGCCCTACCTGTTGTGGGTCTTTGGGATGCTGCCGTTGGGGCTGATGGCATTGGCCCGCAGCCGACCCGGTTACCGCTCCCGCCCAGTGCGGTAGCTCGGCCCGCGCACAGGACGGTCGAGAACCTCGCAAAGGACGCTTGACCCGTGCGGAAGCGGTCGCTAGACTCCCTCCCCACGCAGCGCTGTACGGTCGCGAGCGTGCCTCTAAGTCCTTGAGAAACAAGGATTTACGGCGCCCGGCCCAGCCAGCACCCCAGCCTGTCCGCAAGGCCGATCCCCCTCACCCCCCCAACGTACCTCTCGGAACCCCCCGGAACTCCATGAGCTCCATCGCCAAAATCCTCATCGCTGTCAACCTGATCCTGGCTGCCGCCTTCGTCGGTTGGGCATCCAACGCGGTCAGCACGAACAACAACTGGAAGAAGCAGTTCGAGGCCGAAAAGACTGCCCATGACAAGGCCAAGGCCGATCTGGGCACCGAGAAGTCCAAGCTGGCTGCCGACCTCAATCAGGCCAACGACAAGGCCGGTCGCCTTCAGCAGGATCTCGACACCGCCAACAACGAAGTGTCGCGCCTCAAGAACGAGAACAACGCCAACAGCGAGCGCATGGCCAACCTCGAGGCTTCGCTGCAGAAGTTCTCCAACACGCTCGAAGGCATCCAGGGCGACGCCAAGAAGGCCAACGAAGACCGCCTCAAGGCGCTGAGCGAGAAGAACGACGCCGAGAACAAGGCCAAGGACGCCGCCATGGCGCAGGCCGCCGCGGAAGCCAAGGCCGCCGAGTTCGAAGGCAAGTTCAACGACGCCACCAACGAGATCGCCGCCAAGGAGCGCGAGCTCGCCACCGCCGAGAAGTCGCTCAACAAGACCAAGACCGAACTGGACACCGTCGTTCAGGCCACCGGCTTCAAGCTCGACTCGGTCAAGGCGATGCCGCTGATCGAGGGCAAGATCCTCGCCATCGAAATGGGCACCCAACCGGGTCTGGTTTCGATCAACCGCGGTTCGGCCGACGGCGTCGAGCGCGGCTTCACCTTCGAGATCTACGACGGCTCGAGCTACAAGGGTCAGGCCCGCGTCGAGTACGTCTACCCGAACATGTGCTCGGCCGTGCTCGTCCGCAAGGTCGCGAACGAGACCATCCGTCAAGGTGACGGCGCCGCCACGCGCCTGTGATGCTTCCCTAGGAGTCAACCCACCATGGCAACCCGTCGCCCTTCGACCCCCGCCAAAGCCGCCGCCGCTGAGAAGCCGGCCCGCACGGCGCGCGCAGCCTCCGCCCCCGATGCCGGCGCAGCTGCCTCCTCCTCTAGCAGCCTCGGCTTGGCCGAGACCCTGCTGATCTTCTCCACGATCATGCTGATCGCGGCCATCCTGATGACGGACAACTACCTCGGGAAGCAATTCGGCGAGGGCATGTTCTTCAAGGGCTGAGCGCAGCAGCGTCAGCACCCAAGGCCAGAAGGCGCGGCCCGGATCCCAGACACGGATCCGGGCCGCGCTGCTGTGGAAGCGATTGCAGCTTCCTTGTGATGTGGCGACGCTCGCTTGATCGCGAGGGCACTGCCGCTACACTGCGCCAGTATTCGCGTGACCAATTCTCCTTCAACCCTTCGCCGGACTGCGGAACGAGGCTGACATGGTATTCAAGCCGCTGGAATGGGCTCTGGGTCGGTTCTCGATCGATATGGGCATTGACCTGGGCACCGCCAACACGCTGGTCAGCGTGCGGGGACGCGGGATCATCCTCAACGAGCCCTCCGTGGTCGCCGTGCGCAAGGACACGGGCGAAGTGCTGCTCGACGGCATGGCGGTCGGCAATGCCGCCAAGGCGATGCTCGGCCGTACTCCCGGCAACATCGAAGCCATCCGGCCGCTGCGCAACGGCGTGATCGCGGACTTCGATGTCACGGAGAAGATGCTGCGCTACTTCATCATGAAGGTTCACGACGGGCGCAAGAGCGTCAAGCCGCAGGTCGTGATCGCCGTGCCCGTGGGCATCACGGCCGTCGAACGCCGCGCGGTGATTCACTCCGCCGAGCGGGCGGGCGCGCGCCGCGTGTACCTGATCGATGAGCCCATGGCGGCCGGCATCGGCATCGGCCTGCCCGTGGTCGAGGCGCGCGGCTCGCTGATCGTCGACATCGGAGGCGGCACCACGGAGATCGCGGTACTCGCACTCGGCGGCATGGTGACCTCGACTTCCCTGCGCGTGGCCGGCGATGAACTCGACGCGGCGATCATCAATCACCTGCGCCGCCAGCACAACCTGCTGATCGGCGAGCAGTCCGCCGAGCGCATCAAGCTGACGATCGGTTCGGCCTGGCCGATGGAGCAGGAACTGTCGATGGAGGTCAAAGGCCGCGACAGCGTCACGGGCCTGCCCCGCAAGACCACGGTCACCTCGATCGAGATTCGCGAAGCACTGGGGCAGCCCGTGCGCCAGATCTGCGAGGCGATCCGCGGCGTGCTGGAAGAGGCTCCTCCGGAAATCGCGGCCGACCTGTGCGACTCGGGCGTCACCATCTGCGGCGGCGGAGCGCTGCTGTACGGCATCGCCAACACGGTCTCCGAAACGCTGGGAGTGCCGGCGCGGGTCGCGGACGATCCGCTGACCGCCGTGGCGCGCGGCACGGGCGTGTTCCTCGACAAGCTGGATGTGTTCTCGCGCGTCTTGGCTTCTGACGAAGACGATTCGTAAGCTGTTGGAGTTCGCGAGGGGACGGACGCGAGCGCCGCGGGCGCAGGGCCTGCGTGGTGGGTTGGATGAACCGCAACACGCTTGTTGTCATTTGGCTGGCATTGCTGGCGCTGTCGTTGCGGCCCGTGGGGCCGATCGAACGGGCGGCGGAGTGGCTGGCTGTGCCCACGCGAGTGGTGAGTGCGCTGGCGGCGCCGCTGGGGCTTGGACGCGAAACGCACGCGGATGAGGGTGGCGCGCGTGAACTGGCCAAGACCGCACGCGCGCTGCTGCAGCGCGAACAGGCTGCGGTGCTGCCGACCGAGGTCGGCCTCTGCACCGGCCGTGCGCTGATCCACGCCGAGGTCGTCGACCGCAGCGCCGCGGGAGAAGATCGACTGCTGGTGCGCTTTGCGCCCAAGGCCCCGGTGCGGGCGGGCCTGCCGGTCGTGCTCGGCAACAACTTCGTCGGCCGCGTGCTGGAGGTCGGCAGCGCCGGACGGCGACTGCAACCGGGTGAAGCACTCATTGAACTGATCACGCATGAAGCGTCGCGCGTCGAGGCCCGCGCAGGCGCGGCGGTGCTGATCCTCGGTGGGCTCGCAGCGCAGTCGGGTGCTGGCGCGCAAGGGCGTCAGTTGGCGGTGCACACGCAGCAAGGCGCGCTTGTGCCCGGCGACGCGGTCACGGTCGCCGAACGCCTCGACGCTCTGGCTGGACCGGCCGCGCTCGCCAACGGCTACACCATCGGCACACTGGTTCCGCGTCCGCACGGCGGGCGCGAGGGCTGGGCCGTGGCACCGGCCATCGACTACCGCGGCGGGCTGGGGCAACTGCTGCTCCTGGCACCGCCCGAGCGCGCGAGCGCCGCCGCATTGCTGGCCCATGATCCGCTGGAGCGGGCCGGATGGCAGAACGCGCGCCTGGCGCTGGCGGGAACGCCGGCTTTCTGGCGTGCCACGCGCCGCCTGCATGCCGGCAGCCGGCGCGGGATCGTGGCGGGCAGCGCACTGGCCGCTGCCAATCACTATCTCGGCCGCGTGGCGCGCGTCGAGTGGGTCAGCAGCGAAGTGCGCCTGCTCGAGGATCCCGGCTCGAGCGTGCTGGTGCTCGCCGATTTCGGCGGCGGAGAGGCGCCACTGCATCTGGGCCTGATGCACACGCAGAGTTTCGATCGGTCCCGTCACGAACTGGAATTGCGCTGGCAGCCCAGCGTGGAATCGCTGCGTCAGGTGGCGCTGCGCCGCGAGCGCAGCGTGCGCCTGTTCACAGGCTCGGGCGATCGGCTGGTGCCGCCGGGCCTGCTGATCGGCGAGAGCGAAGTGTCCGCCACGCGCGCGGATCAGGTGCTGCGGGTGCGCCGCGCTCCCTGGCTGCTCGAGTGCCTGGCCGTCGAAGTCTGGCAGCCGCAGGCTGCGGAGACGGATTCATGAAGCGGGCACGCGCGCGCCACTGGCTGGCTCTGTTCGTCTGGCTGCTGCTGGCCTTCCTGCTGCAAAGCCGCCTGCAGGGTGCCTGGGTGCCGGAGTTCGGCCTGGTGGTCGTGTTGTGCCTCGGTGCGCGCATGGAAGAGCGCGAGGCTTTTCTGGCGGCGCTGCTCGCCGCGCTGGTGCGCGCCAGCTTCAGCGGCGAAGGCCTCATCGTCGCCGCGGCGGGGCTGGTGGGGGCTGTGCTGCTGGTGCTGTCGCTGCGGACTTTCCTTGAACTCAGCGCACCGCTGTACGCCAGCCTGATCGTGTTCGCGGCTGTGATCGCGACCGACGCCTTCTGGTGGCTTGCGGCTGATGTACGCTCCTATTGGGCGCAATCGAGCTCCATCCCGGCGCCGCAAGCCGCGGCTCTGGCCCAGGTGGCGCTGAGTTCGGCGCTGGTGGCGGCACTCGCTTGCTGGGTCGTGCCGCGGCTGCCCGGGCTCGCGCCGCTGGTGAGCAGGAAGTGGTGAGATGGTCGCCCAAAGACGCATCTGGCCGCTGGTGACGGTGTTCGTGCTACTGATCATCGCCGTGCTGGCGCGTGCGTTTCAGGTGCAGGTGCTGGAGCATGAAGTCTGGGCCGAGGAAGCGAACGGCATGCTGCACGGCTCGGAACTCATTCCCAGCCACCGCGGCCGGATCCTCGACGCGCGCGGGACGGTGCTGGCGGAAGACGAGGATCATTGGCGGCTTGTCTTCCGCTATCGCGAGTTTCGGCGCGGCAATCCCCTGGCGCAGATCGCGCACGCGCGTTCCTCGCTGGAGATGCGCTCGGTCAGCCTGACCGAGGCCGAACAGCATCTGCGCGAGTGGGCGATCGAGCTGGTCGCCTTGAGTCCCTACGCGCTGCGGGAGTTCGCGCGCGGCAAGAGCCTGCCGGGCACGCTCGATGCGGATCTCAGCATGGAAGAGGCGCGCGAGGCCCTGCGCGAGCGGCGTGCATCGGACCTGCGCTTTTACGCCGCGGAGTTGCTGCAGGTTCCCACACGCGAGCGGCGACGGTTCCAGCCCCGGGAAGATACGCCCCAGATGCAGATGTCTCTGCTGGACCTCGCCGCGCAGGTTCGCGGCATCCAGCCGGAAGGGCTGCTCGCAGAGCTCGAACAGCGCCTGCAGGCCACACGCTCGGACCTGGCGCAATTGGCCGAATTGCTCGAGCGCGATGCGCCACCGCGAGGCGCGAACGAGGGGGCCACGCCGCTGGCCCGGCTGCTGATCGGACTGGAACGGGCCCGCGCCGCCATCGAAGATGAGACCGCGGATGCGCTCTTCGTCGAGGCTTGCGGATTCGATCCTGGTCGGCTGGATACGCGCACGCTGGTGCGCTGGATCGACACGGCCTGGATCGGACGGGTCTTGCGCTGGGATGAAGACCGCCGCCGAGCTTGGCTTTCCAGTCGGCGCGAAGCCTGGCTCGGCGCGCTGGAAGAGACACTCCTGCCGCGAGTGCTGGTGCGCGCGGAACTCGAGGAAATACCGGAACGTCGCGCCGATGCTCTGCTGAGCGAACTGGCATTGCTGTGGACCGCTCCGGGTGAAGCTCGCCGGGGACCGGACGGACGCGCTCCCTCGTGGCGCGAACTCGAGGACGTGGTGGTCCTCGAGGAACTCGACAGCCTGCTCCGCATCCCGCGCGGTGCGCGCGCACCGCGTGTCGAGGGTGGGGCGCTCGTCTTCCAGGACGCCGCGCTGCGCGAATTGGCGAGCCTCAGTAGCGATCGCTGGCAGGTGCTGGGAGCCGCCTGCGATCTCGCCCGCCACACGCTGCTCGAGCGGCTCCCGCGTGCGCTCAGCGACTGGCAACCTCCTGCTGGCCCCGTCGAGGCGGGTTTGCGCTGGCGCAAGCTCTTCGAGCGCCAGCGGCGTGTCGACGAGGTCGCTGCAGGCAAGGAGCTGCTGTGGCTCGCGCACTGCGTCGAAGCGCATTTCCAGCAACACATCGCGGCCGCGCTGGAGCGCGACCTGGGGCCGTACGCCGGTCGGCATGCCCTGGAACTCGAGGAGAACCGGCTGACGCGCGCGGAGGCCGCGGAACGCTATCTCGCCAAGGATCTCAGCACTCGCTCCTTGCTAGCCTGCGAGCGCCCAGGCTGGGAACTCGTTCGATTGGTGTCGCGCCACCAGCAGCGCTTCGAGGGATTCCAGCTCGAAGCCACGACACAGCGCGTACGGCCACAGACCGATCCGGGCGGACTGCTCCTGGCGGCCAGCCTGATCGGCGAACTGAGACGACCGACTCTCGTCGATTTGCTGGCCCAGGGCGCGCTGCGTGCACGCCAAGCCGAGTTGCGCGCCATGCTGGTGCGCAACGAGGAAGAGCAGGAGGAACTGCGCGAATTGTCCGGCCAGTTGCTCGGAGGCGAGGAGTGGGTGGGGGGCAGCGGCATCGAAAGCTATTTCGACCGGGAACTGCGTGGACAGCCTGGATACGCCGAAACGCACTCGCTGGCCGAGGAGCAGCGCGTCGAGGGGCTGACGCTGGAGCGCGCGCCGCGGGACGGCTTGGATCTGGTGCTGACGCTGGATGCGCGCGTGCAGCGCGCGGCCGAGGATTGCCTGCGCCATCCCGAGCTGCCCGAGAGCCCGACCAGCGATCCCCTGTGGGCCCGCGAGCCCGTCGGCGCGATCGTGCTCGCACGCGTGGACGGCGAGGTGCTGGCGGCGGCCTCGGAGCCCGGGCGCAAAGGCGGGCGTGCGGTGCCCGGCCGCAGCCGTGAGCGCACGCACGTGCGCGAGCGAACTCTGACGCGTCCGACCTTCAATCCGCCGGGCTCGAGCTTCAAGCCCTTCGTGGCCGCCTTTGCGCTGGCGCAGCTGGGCCTCGATCCGACGCGCCGCTTTGCCTGCGCTCCGCTGCCGGACGGAGGCTGGGGCTACAAGACGATGCACTGCCATGGCACCGGGCATGGCGATCTGGCGCTGCGCAGTGCTCTGGCGCGCAGCTGCAACGCCTACTTCGCGCATCTTGCGGAAGAGCTGTATTCACCCGAGCAGCTGATTGCGGCGGCTCATGCTTTCGGATTCGGTGAGCCGACCGGCGTGCGCCATCTGGGGCTCGCGGGGCGCTCCGGCCTCACCGAGAACGCGCGTCTGGCGCAAGCCGATGCGCTGCCCGCCGATCTCGAGGATCGCGCCTCGGCGATGCGCTTTGCGAACGGGCTCGGCCGCATGGAGGCGAGCCCGATGCAGTTGGCGCGCGCCACGGCTGGGCTGGTCAGCGGTGAGTTGCCGGAAATGCGGCTCGTGCGCAGCATCGGCGCTCAGCCTGTGCCCAAGGCCTCGCGCGCGGTGCCGATCGATGCGCGCGCACGCCAACTCGTGCTCGACGGCATGGATGCGGTCGTCAACGAACCGGGTGGAACGGCCTACGAGAAGGGCCTGGATGCCGCGAGCCTTGGCTTCCGCTTTGCGTGCAAGACCGGCAGCGCGGACTGGGCGCGCTTCGTGGACCACGATTCGATCGAGCCTCTCGATCGTGCCGACCTCGAGGCCGGCAAGCTGCGCAAGCACACCTGGGTGATCGGCTTCTTTCCGGAGGACCAGCCTCGTTTCGTTGTCGTCGTCTACCTGCACGACGTCTCCGAAACCGCCAGCCACACGGCGGTGTATCTGGCGGCCCAATTCCTCAAGACCGCTGCCGTGCGCGAACTCGTCGAGGAGCCGGAGCGCTGATGCGTCTGTCACGGATCCTCGAACCGATCGTTTCTCTCCGGCAAGTGCGCTGGGGCGCTCTGGATTGGCATGTCCTGCTGCTGGCGGCACTGCTGTTCGGCACGGGGCTTGGTTTCGTGCATGCAATGGGCGAGGCGGATCTGATCCACGAGCGCGGCGACGTCGACTTCGGCAAGCACGTGCTGAAGGCGCTCGTGGCCGTGCCCTTCCTGCTGCTGGGGCTCAGCCTGCGCTCGCGCTGGCTGGCCCGCAATGCGTGGCTGCTCTACGCCGGCACGCTGCTGCTGCTGGTGCTGGTGCCCCTCGTGGGGGACAGCCGCAACGGAGCTCGACGCTGGATCGCCTTGCCGGGCGGCTTCGATCTGCAGCCCAGCGAGCTTGCGAAGATCGGCGTGATCCTGATGCTGGCGCGCGTGCTCTACAAGAACCGGCTGGAGCGCGCGCGCGACTGGCTGCCACCGATCCTCGTCGCTCTGGTGCCGATGGCGCTGGTGATCAAGCAACCGGATCTGGGCACCGCGCTTTCGCTTGTCCCCGTGACGCTGGGGATGCTCTACATCGCGGGTGCGCGCGCCGGGATTCTGGCGCGCTTTCTGGGAGCCGCCGCCGTGCTGGCCGTCTGCGTGGTGCATTTCCAGCTGGGCGTCCACGATTACCAGTTGCAGCGCATCCACACGTGGATGCAGAGCTACTCCGCAGCGGACGTCATCGCCGCCAAGAGCGGACCAGCCTTCCACAGCTACCACGCGCGCGTCGCGATCGGCAACGGCGGCTGGATGGGCCAGGGGCTGGGCGAGGGCGTTGCCAACACCGCGGCGCATCTGCCCGAACGCGACTGCGATTCGATCTTCGCCGTCGTGGCGGAGGAATCCGGGTTCATCGGACTGCTGCTGATCCTCTCGCTCTACGCGCTCATGATCGTCTCCGTGCTCGGCAGCGCCAGCGGTCTGCGGGATCGCTTCTCGCGGCTGTTCGTGGCGGGGGTGGGTCTGTACTTCGGTGCGCACCTTCTGATCCATGCCTGCGTCAATCTGGGACTCGTGCCGCTGACGGGCATTCCGCTGCCGCTGTTTTCGACCGGCGGCAGTTCGATGATGGCGACCATGCTGGCTCTGGGACTGGCGCTGGGACTGGCTGCCAATCGCGAACCCTCGCTCGATCAGGATTCGTTCCGCTCCTGAGCCGCCAGCGACGCCATCGGCGGAGCCCCCCGGCCTCCGCCGACAGCGCCCGAGAACTCAGCGGAAGCGCAAGATCGCCTCGTCCTCGTAGACCAGCAGGCCGTTGGAGTAGGCGCGGCGCGCGATCTTCATCGGCTGGCCCAGCCAGCCGCCGGCGGGCTCCGGAACCGCCACGATGGCCTGTGCCTGACCCACGGCGGTCGTGGCGTGGTGGATCTGCGCCGGCTGGGCATCCTGCAACAGATCCAACTCGACTTCGGCGGCGGTGATCGGCAGCGGGTTCATCTTCAGCGGATTCGGAGCCGCCGCAGCCTGCATGGCGAGCATCGCCTCGGTGCTCATCGGGGCGAAGCGCACCCAGGCGATGCGGGGCGCCCGCTCATCGAGAGCGACGCTGACCTCGATCGCGTGGACGCTGTTCATCGAGCGTTCCGTCCACTTGCGCAGAGACTGCGTCGGCGCACTCGGATTCGCGGGCAAGGAGATGGCCAGCGCGCCCAGCGCGAGGGCCACGGGAGTCAGGATCAGGATGGACACAGGGATCTTCATGGTTGCCTTTCAGAGTGTGGTGGAGTGGATGTGGGTGTTGCCGTTGGCGTCGACGACCTTGAATTGCATGCTCAAGAGCTTGCGATCGCGCCCACTGAGTTCGCCGGAACCGAGGCGCAGGTTGTTCAGGGTGAAGCCGTCACTGGATTGGCTGGCGGTGAAGCTCTTGACCTCCTCTCCGGGGTCCGGCTGGCCGTTTTGATTGCGATCCTCGAAGATGGTGACCGAGGCCTCCTTGAGCGGACCTCGCACGCTGTTGATGTCGATGCGGCTGATCGAGCCCTCCAAGGCGATCCAGTTCATGTCGATCTTGCCGCTGTGGATCGTGGCGACACCGGGAAAGGTCGCGTGCGCCAGATCCGCCTCGACCTTGGCAAGGGAACTGCAGGCGCTCAGCGCCGCGCCTGCGACCAGCGCGCAGGGAACGAACAATCGATGCATGCTTCTCTCCTGTTAGCTAGGGATTTCTCCCGGCCTCTCGTACCGGGCCCGAGGAACTCCCCGGGCACCCTGAAGGACGGCATCTGGCGAGCCCTTTCGCACGGAAAAGAAAAAAAGAAGAGCGGGCGTTCGGTTCCGACGACCCTTCGGCTGCCACCCAGCACCACCTCTGCGGAGGATGGAACGAGCGAAGAGCCCTGTCCGGGGGGGCAGCGAGCTCTTCTCAGCGCCGCGCGGTCCCTACACCCGCGCGGCGCTCATTTTTCGGGCCAGGCAGCGGTCGCCTACGCGTTCGACCTCCATCCAGAAGTCGAAGCGATCCAGGGCCAGCGCGGCGCCCAGATCGGCCGGGGTGATCCAATCCACCGCGGGGTCCAGCGCCTTGCGCGCGGCGCGCGAGGCCAGCACCCGCTGCAGGCAGCGAGCCCGGTCGAGAACTTGCCCGAGCAGCAGCGCCTCGAGCAACTCGGCGCAGGCCTCGTCCTCCTCGCCCGGGCCCGAAGGCGAGCCGCTGGCGAGGATCGTGATCTCGTCCCCCAGAGCAAGCGCGCGCGCCGCCGTCGCCGAAGCGACCGTGAGGCTGGCGAGCAGGAGGGTCTGGGCATGGACTCCGCGCACGACCGCCTGGGTACCCGCGGTGGAGCGCATCACCAGTCGCCTGCCCCGCAGATCGGCGGCGTGCAGTTCCGGCGGCGAATTCCCGAAATCAAAGCCCTCCAGCCTGCGCCCGAGATGCTCGCCCACGAGCAGCAGCCCGGGCTCGGCTGCCCGTCGAGCCAGAGCCTCCTCGGCCGTCGCGACCAGCTCGATGCTGCTGGCGCCGCGATCGAAGGCGCAGGCCGCTGTCGTGAAGGCGCGCAGCACGTCGATCACGATCAGCGTGCCGCGGGCCTGCGCGGCCGCTTCCACGCCGCTGACGCGCACCAGCTTCATGCGCTCCGCCGCCGCATCAGCGACTGCCAGGGCCGGTAGACCAGCATGCCCAGCGCGAGCACGCCCAGTCCCATTCCGATCGTACCCGGATTGGCCTCCTTGAGATTGCCCCCGATGACTCCCAGGGCCACCGCGAGGTAGATCAGCGGAGCGAGCGGATACAGGGGGCTTGCGAAGGGCCGCGGCAGATCGGGACGGGTCCGGCGCAGACGCAGCAGGGCGAAAGCAACCAGGCCGTGGAAGAACCACTCGATGAACACCACGGCGTCGACCAGTGCGTGCGCCTGCCCGGCGAACCAGTACGCAAGGCAGATGCAGGCCTGCAGCAGCAGCGCCAGCGTGGGCGCGCCGGTGTGCGGCGAAAGCTCGCCGAAGCGCTGGAAGAACAGACCCTCCTTGGCCATGGCGACGTACATCCACGGTGTCGCGAGGATGTTGACCACCGTGATGCCCAGTGCGGAGACGACCATCGCCGCCAGCAGGAGCTTCGATCCCGCCGCACCCAGCATGTGAGCGGCGATCTGTCCGGCGAAGCCGCTGTTGCCGGCCAGCCCCTCCAGACCGAAAGCGGACAGGAACGCAAAATTGGTCGCCAAATACACGCTCGTGATCCCGACCACTCCCAGCACGATCGCGCGCGGCAGATTGCGCTCGGGATTCTCGACCGCGGGCCCGATGTAACAGACCATTTGCCAGCCGCCGCAGGAAAACAGCACCGCCAGCAGGGCTGCGGGGAGGCTGTGGGGCAGCTGTTCGGCAGCGGGGGGGGCCGCCAGTGCTTCGCCTGAGAATCCGACGGCCAGAGCGGCCAGCCCCAGCACCGAGAGTGCCGCCAGCTTGGCGAGCATGCACGCATTCTGGAACAGCGCGCCGATGCGCACGCCGAACAGCGCCAGCGTCGTGATGCCCATGATCACGCCCGCTCCCAGCGCTGTGCGCGCCAGGCTCCCGCCCGTGCCCAGCGCGGGAAACAGCTGCGCCAGGGTCTGCGTCAGGAAGTCCATCATCACGGCGATCGCGCCGGTGGAGGTGACGAACAGGATCACCCAGGCGAACAGAAAGGCGGGAAAGCGGCCGCAGCCCTCGCGCAGGAAGGCGTACCAGCCGCCTTCACGAGGAATGCTGCCGGCGAGCTCGGCAAAGGTGAAAGCGCCGCACAGGGCCACCAGACCGCCGAGCGCCCACAGCGCCAGAAACTCCTCCGCCGAGCCCACCTGCGCGGCGACGCGTGCCGGCGTGAAGAAGATGCCGACGCCGATGATCCCGCCCATGACCATCATCGTCGCGTCGAACAGTGACAGGCGCCGGTTCTTCACCGCGAATCAGCTTGGCACGCCCTCGGCTTTGCGCGCAAGCTAGACTCCGGCACACCGAACATGAACCCCTCCGCAGGCATTCGCAGCGCAAGTGTCCTCGCGCTGTTCGCGCTGGTGCTGCTGCTGTATGCGCCGCTCTCCGGCCATGCCTTCGTCGACTACGACACCGAGATCTACCTGACGGGCAACTCCTGGGTGCGGGAAGGTCTCAGCTGGGAAGGCCTGGTGTGGGCCTTCGAAGGGTTCCACGCCGCCAACTACCATCCGCTGACCTGGCTCTCGCACATGCTCGACGTCGAGCTGTTCGGGCTCGAGCCCGCCGGCCACCTGCTGCACAACGCCGTGCTGCATGGCCTCAACGCGTGTCTGGTGGCGGCGCTGCTGCGCGCGCTGGGGCTGGGTTATGGGCTGGCCTGGTGCTGTGCGCTGGGGTTCGCGGCGCACCCGCTGCGTGTCGAGCCCGTGGCCTGGATTGCCGAACGCAAGGATCTGCTGGCGAGCCTGTTTGGATTCGCCGCGCTGCTCGTCTGGGTGCGCGCGCGCCGTCTCGGAACAGCGGCCGGGCAGTGGCTGGCGGTGCTGCTGCTGGGCCTGAGCCTGCTCTCCAAGCCGATGTTCGTCACGCTGCCCTGCCTCTGGCTGCTGCTCGAAATCTGGCCGCTGCACCCGCAATCGCGCGCGAGAGCGAGCTGGCGGCCGAAACCCGCGGATCTGCCGCTGCTCGCGGGCTTTGCGCTGAGCGCTCTGTTCTGCGCGCTCACGGTGCTGGCCCAGTCGCAGTTCGGTGCCTTGCAGGGCATCGGCGCGCGCCCGCCGCTCGAGCGTCTGGCGATCGCGCTGGATGCGTATCGGTGGTACCTCGCGAAGCAGTTCTGGCCCACGGATCTTGCGTTTCACTATCCGGCTCCGGAGTGGACGCTGACGGGTTTGCTCCTGCGCGCCGGACTGCTCGCCAGTCTCTTGTGGATGCTCTGGCGGGTGCGCGTAGAGTCGCCTTGGATCACGCTGGGAGGATTGTGGTTTCTCGGCACGCTTGTGCCGGTGATCGGACTCGTGCAGGTCGGCGCGCAGCCGTGGGCTGATCGCTTTAGTTATCTGCCCAGCGTGGGACTGTGCGTGGCTCTGGGCTTCAGCGTGGAGCGCTGGGGCCTTCAACGGCGCGCCTGGCTGCGAGCTGGCTTCGTGGTCCTGGTCTGCGCCGCGTTCGCGGCCACGCGCGCGCAGCTCGAGACCTGGCGCGACACGGAAAGCATGGCGCGTCAGGCGCTGCGCGTGACGCAGGACAATGCACCTGCGCACATCCAGCTGGGCATCGCGCTCGCCGAGCGCGGTGCCGTGGCTGAGGCGCTTCCTGAACTGGAGCGCGCCCTTGCGCTGGAGCCGGGCAATCCCGATGCGTGCTTGAATCTGGGAGCGCTGCGACTGCGTCAGGGTGATCTGGCGGGCGGACGAGCGCTGCTGGAGAGAGCCGTGGATCTGGTGCCGATGCGCGCGCTGGCCTGGAGCCATCTGGGTGCGGCGCAACTGCTTGCAGGCGAGCTGTCGACGGCGCTGGAGTCGCTGGATGAGGCGCTACGGCTCGAGCCGCGCCTTGCGAGCGCGCATGCCAATCGCGCCGGGGTGCTCGAAGGCCTGCAGCGTCTGGAGGAGGCCTGCGAAGAGTACGAGCAGGCGCTGCGGCTCAAACCGGAATCGGAGAGTGCGCGGGCCGGCCTCGCGCGCTGTCACCTGCGCCGGGCGGATGCCGCGCAAGCGCGTGGCGAACAATCGGCCGCACTGCAGGAACTGGGGCGCGCCGAGGAACTCGCTGGAACGCGGGGGAAACTGCAGCAGGAAATCGCGCGTCGGCGCAGGGAGTGGAAGCCTTGAAGCGTTCGGGCTGGATCGCTTTGGGAATGCTCGGGCTCTTGCTCGGCGGAGGGGTGGGCGGAATGGCCGCGTGGAACCGCGCGCTGGGCCCCGCGGAACCGGCAGCGCTCAGGGCGGGAGCCAGTTTGTCTGTGGGCGCGCGCGCGTTCGTCGAGGCCGCACTGAGCGGACTGGATCGGGAGCGGGTGCTCGATCACCATGCGCACCTCGCCGGGCTTGGAAGCAATGCCAGCGGCTGCGAGCTTTCGGGCGAGCACCTTTCCTGGCTGCATCCCTGGAAACGTCTCCAGACGCTCGCGTACATGCGCGCCGGAGGCGTCAGCGATGCAAGACAGGCGGATCAGCAGTTTGCCGATCGGCTGCGCGCACTGGTGGAGCATCCTGACTATCCCGGACGCACGCTGGTGCTGGCCTTCGAACGCGCTCATCATCCCGACGGCAGCATCGATGCGGAGCGTAGCGAGTTCCATGTTCCGCTCGCATGGGTGCAAAGGCAGAGCCGCAGCTCGCCCGGTCGCATGCTGACCGCGGCTTCGATCCATCCCTACCGCAAGGATGCGCTCGCGGCGCTCGCCGCGGCGCACGCGCAGGGGGTGCGCGTCGTCAAGTGGCTCCCCAACAGCATGGGCATGGACCCCGCCGATCCGCGCTGCGATGCATTCTATGGCGAACTCGCGCGACTCGACATGAGCCTGCTGTCCCACGCAGGCGAAGAGCAGGCCGTCGACGCGGCCGATCGGCAGGAATACGGGAATCCGCTGCGGTTGCGCCGGCCGCTCCAAGCAGGCGTGCGCGTCATCGTGGCGCACTGCGCGACGCTTGGCGAGTTCGAGGATCTGGATCATCCCGGGATGCGTCGCTCGGGCTTCGAGCTGTTCGCCAGGCTGATGGGCGAGCAGGCCGGCGGAACCCGGTTGTGGGGCGATCTGTCGGCGATCACGCTGCGGAATCGGGATCCGCTGGTGGTGCGCGAGCTGGTGGAACGCACCGAGTGGCATGATCGGCTGGTGCATGGATCGGACTGGCCGCTGCCCGCCATTCGGGTGATGACGGATCTCGAAGGCTTGCAGGCGGCGGGGCTGCTGCAAGCTGGGGACCTGCCGCTGCTGCGCGAATTGTACGCCTACCACCCGCTGCTCTTCGATCTGGTGCTCAAGCGCTCGCTGCGCGGCCGATCCGGACAGCGCTTTGCGGATGCGGTGTTTCATGCGCGTCCGGAGATTCAAGCATGGTGAAAACGGTCATCTTGTGGGAGTCACCGCATCCCGACGCCGAGACGGCGCTGCGCGCGGCGGGCTTTGAGGTATGCGAGCCGGATCAGCCGGGCGCGGAGGATGCCCAGGCACTCGTGACGGCTACACGTCCGGTGGATGCGGCCACGCTCGCGCGCTTCCCAAGGCTGAGCCTAGTGGCCGTCGCCTTCACCGGCCACGATGCCGTCGATTCCGAGGCCTGCCGGGCCCGCGGCATCCGCGTGGCCAATGTCCCGGAGTATGCCACCGATGCGACGGCCGAGCTGGCTCTGGCGCTGATGCTCGCCGCACTGCGACATCTGTCCCGATCCCATGCGGAACTGATCACGGGCCGCTGGGCTCCGCGCGTGGGACGCGAGTTGCGCGGGAAGACGATCGGGATCGTGGGATCCGGTCGTATCGGGCTGCGGCTCGCTCGACTGCTGCAACCCTTTTCCGTTCGTCTTCTCGGCTGGTCGCGTACGCCCCGCCGGGAATTCGAGGAGCTGGGAGGGAACTTCTGCGCATCGATTCGAGATTTGTGCGAACAATCGGAGCTCGTCTCCCTGCATGTCGCCCTGAACGGGCAGACGAAGGGGATGTTCGGCCGGTGTGAAATCGAGGCCATGCGCAGGGATGCCTGGCTGATCAACGTGGCGCGCGGCGCGCTGGTCGATGAAGCCGCGCTGCATGCGGCGCTGGCCGAGCGCAGGATCGGCGGTGCTGCGCTGGATGTGTACTCAAGCGAACCCTACATGGGGATTCCGCCTTTTCACCAATTGGACAACGTCATTCTGCTTCCGCACCTGGGCTTTCGAACCGAGGAGGCTCTGGAACGCAGGCTCAAGACGACGGTGGAGAACCTCGTCGCCTTCTTTTCCGGATCGGAGTGCAATCTCGTCGCATGAAGTGGCCGCTGCGGATGTCGCTGCTGCTGCCGCTGGCTGGGATCGCTGCATGCGCCAGCACGCGCGAGCCGCTGGCGCACAGCGCCCGCGATGGACTGCTGGCTGTGCATGCCGTGAGCGCTCAGGATGCGGATATCGTGCTGCAGCTGGCACGCGAGCTGTATCCGGCCGTCGCCGGCGTGCCGCACATGCTGCCGATGCGTGAGGTCGAGTTGCGTGTATGGCGCGACAGTGGTCGTTTTTCCTCGGGGGCCAATCGCTGGAAAGGCGAGGTGAAGTCTAGACGCCAGAGCTGGATCGAGCTTCATCTGGGTTCCGATGCGACCCAGTATCGATGGATCCTCGCGCACGAGTTGTCTCACTACCTGCTCGGCGATGAGTGGCTGCCCCTGCCGATGATCGTCGAGGAGGGGCTGTGCGATGCGATTGCGGAGCGGCTTGATCCCGCCACCGGTGCTTCCCGCCGCCTCTCGCACGCGGTCCTGCTCTCCTCGTGGCTGGGACCAGGTCTGTATGTGACGCAGACCCAGCCCGAGACAGGGCGCAGCGAAACGGTTCACCTGCGCGTGCGCATCGATCCGGATGAGCTGCCTTCGATTGTCAGCATGCTGCGTTTCGACGAGAAGTCGTACCACAGCGTGCGCGATCCCAAGCACAATCAGCTGCTGTATGCGTTCGGGTACCTGCTGGTGAACCGGATCGGAATCGAGAAGCTCTCGCAATTGTGCTCGCAAGCCCGGACGGCGGGCGTGGAGACGGTGCCCCCGGAGTGGCTGCTGGCCGCTGCTGGAATTCGACCCGGGGATGCGGAGTCGTGGAAGCGGGCGGTGGACGGGTTGATCGGGAGCGGGGAGTTGGATGCGTTGGAGCGGAGTGTGGGGGAGGGCAAGCTCACAGTGGAGTGAACTGCTCCAGACCGCTGGTCGGACCGGCTCCCGGAAACCGGATTTTCCGCGATTCAGAGCTGCAGGAGCCGTCCTCCTGATTGCCGGGGCATGGGGCCGCGGCATCGAGGAGCCGATGA
>Ga0208361_1000029_pt1 | contig 59191 bp, 41 predicted proteins | sample LakMenEpi05Aug10_FD_150670 | JGI IMG/M metagenome (GOLD analysis project Ga0208361, IMG submission 150670) | Freshwater microbial communities from Lake Mendota, WI - 05AUG2010 deep hole epilimnion (SPAdes) | ecosystem: Environmental > Aquatic > Freshwater > Lake > Epilimnion/Euphotic zone ... | reverse complement strand
CATCCGGCCGCGCACCAACCGCGACCACCGCCCCAGCGCCGCCAGCAAGCTGGGGCTTGTGCAAAGACGCCTCAGCATGGCGGAAGCGATCGCCTGGAAAGGACGTTTCTCCCTCGCCTCCTAGGATATGGCAATTCTGGGTCGATGTCCCCGGAAGGGGAGCAGTATCGCTAGACGCCCATCACGTGATAGCCGGCATCAACGTACAGCACACTTCCAGTCATGCCGCGCGACAGGTCACTCGCCAGGAACAAGCATGTATCACCGACTTCCTCAGCCGTGATGTTGCGCCGCAGCGGCGCCTTCTCCGCGATGTGGTCGAGGATCTCGGTGAATCCGGCCACGCCTGAGGCCGAGAGCGTCCGTATCGGGCCAGCGCTGATCGCATTGACGCGGATTCCGCGCTTGCCCAGATCGTGCGCGAGGTAGCGCACGCTGGCTTCGAGCGCCGCCTTGGCGACCCCCATGATGTTGTAGTTGGGCACCACGCGCTCGCCGCCGATGTAACTCAGCGTGATGATCGAGCCGGGGCGGCCTTCCATCAGCGGCAGCGCCCGGCGCGTCACGGCGGCCAGCGAGTAGGCGCTGATTTCGTGGGCGATCATGTAGCCCTCGCGCGAGGTGTCGAAGAAATCGCCCTGCAGTTCCTCGCGCTTGGCGAAGGCGACGGCATGGACGATGCAATCGAGACCGCCGAAGTCCTTACGGAGCGTCTCCATCACCGCATCGATGGTCTCCGGCTGGGTCACGTCGCAGGGCAGCACGATCGAGCCGGGTACATCGGCGGCGAGTTCGCGGACGCTGCGCTCCATGCGCTCGCCCATGTAGGTGAAGCACAGGCGCATGCCCTGGCGCGCCAGCGATTGGGCGCAGGCCCAGGCGATGGAGCGCTTGTTGGCGACGCCGAGAATCAGACCGGTTCTTTGGTTCAGGAGGTTCTGCACGCGACCCTGCAGTGTAGCGAGTTGGTTGGGCAAAGTGGGGAATCCAAGGCCTCAGCCAGTGCGGCGTTCCGTGCTTGCTGCAAAGCAATATCCTTGCATCGGTTTGATTGAAATAGACTTGTGACTGTAATTGAAATCAAATCTCGTTCGCCGACGCCGCCGTGCCACCGAGTTTTCGCGCAGCTCCTAGACTGAACTGCGTGGGAGCGGCACAGCGCCGCTCTCATTCCCCCCCCAACCGGAGACAGTCCCCATGGAGTCCGGAACGGATCGCACCGCTCTCGCTGCCACACGTCTGCCCGAATGGTTCCGCGCGCGCAGTCCGCGCGAGATCCTGCAGCGCCTCGCCAACGGCGACCCTCTGGGGCTGCGCTTGCGCACGAGTGCCTATCTCGAGCGACATGCCTACCTGCTCGAAGCCGATGCGCTGCACTTGCGCGCCATGGCGGTCATCGCACGTGCCAGCCCCCGCATGCGGGGACCCGCCGAGGCCGAGGCCTGGCTCGAAGAGCGCATCGCCGAGGCGGCCACGGAGTTGATCGAGGAGCCCGTGCGCTATCCGTCGGAGGCCAGCGCCTTTGAACAGCTCGCGCGCCCGCTCGGACTCGATCCCTGTTCGCTGCGGCGCGCTTGCGCGCGCTTCAATCAACTGCCGGAACCCGAGCGACAGGCCTTCTTCGGCATCGTGATCCGCCGACAGTCGATCGAGGCCCTGGCCCTCGCGCGCGGTGAGTCGGCCCTCGACACCGGCCGGCGTGCGCGCCGGGTCCTCGACCTGTTTCTCAACCCGGCTGCGCCGGAGGGCGTCCGTGAAAGCTGAGCCGCCCCAGCAGAGTTTCGGGCCCGATCGATTGGAAGCAGAATTGCTGCGCGTGCACCGCCATGCCTGGGCGCGCCTGCTCCTGCGCGCGAGCCTCGCTGCCAACGCTGTCGCTCAGGAATGCGCCTGGTACCCGCCCTCCTGTCGCGAGCCCGACGAGGAAGCCCTGCGGAATGAAGTGCGCGTAGCACTGCGCCTGGCCCAGGCCGATGGTCTGCGCCCGCCCGCCGCGCTGCAGGCCTGGCTCTGCGAAAGCCTCGCTCCGCAACCCCTGATCGAGGCCGCCGAGTCGCTGCTGCCGGGCATCGGCACGCTGGTCTGCCGCGGGCTGGCCGCCTGGCCGGCGCTCGCCAGCGGCTGGGCCGAGGAATTCGTGCGCCGTACCACCGCCGGCGAGGCGCGCCAGTGGCATCCGCAACTGCTCGAGGCACAAGCCCTGCTGTGCGCCCGCGAGGGTGCTCATCGTCGCGCCTTCGATCGGTTCGAACAGTTGGCCCTGCATCTGCCCGTGAGCGCGCGCCTGCAGGCGCTGGCGTTGGCCATCGACTGCGGCATGCCGGCCGAGATCGAAAGCTGGGCCGCGCGCCTGGACGGCTCCAGAGAGGAAGCTGTGGCGCTGTCGCGTCTTCAGGCTGCTCTGCGCCGGCGCCGGCGAGTGCCGCGGGCCGCCGGTGAGGCCTGCCACAGACCTTTGCCGAAAGCGGCCCGCGCACTGGCGCTGGCTCTGGGGTGAACGATGACTCCCAATGATGATCCGCTGGAGTTGCTGCTGCCGCGCGCCGACGCAACGCTATTGCGCAAGGCGCACGATCTGACCAAGTTTCTCGGGCTGTTCGTGATGGAGTCGAAGTCGACGCACGCCGCGCGCGTGGGGCTGGACTCCGAGCGAGCCTGCGCGGAGTGGGAAAAGGGAGTGCGCGCGCGCGTCGAGTCGGCGCTCAGCGATCTCGCGCGTCACTACCTGCGCCATGCCTGCGGTCCGGACGCGATCTTCCAGTTCGGTCCCGCGCGACTCACGGCGGCTGAGGCGTTTGCGATGCTCGCGGAGCACGGACCGGAGTTGAATTTCGGTCCCTTGTTCCCCGAGCCCGGCGAGCCCGCGCTGGCCTTCGCCGAGCGGGTCCTCGAACGGTGGCAGGAAATGCCGGAAAACACCGCTCAGCGCGAATTGTGGAGCGCGCGCCGCACCCGCGCCCGGCAAGGTCCGCTCGCGGCGCTGCCGCTGCTCGAAGCCGGTGCCAGAGCGCGCGCCAAGGCGCCACCCGAGGAGCAGTGGCTCTGGTTGTGCGGCTGGATCGAATGCCTGCTCGAACGCGGCGCAGTGCGCGAAGCCCGCGCGCTGCTCAACCAGCACGCGAGCCTGATCGCCGGCAATCACAGGCTGCGCTGCCTCGCGGCCTGGTGTCTGGTGCTGTGCGGCGAAGCCCAAGCCAGTGCGGAGCTCTACTCCAAGCTGCGCCCCGAAGAGATCTGCCTGCCCAAAGCGCTGGCTGCCCTGCGCCAGCGGGTGCCCGACTGGCTGCGTTATCTGCCCGGCCGCGAAGCGCTCGACGAAGCGCCCCTGCGCCTGCACGAGCCCAGCCGCGCGAGACACTCGATCGGGGCCAGCGCCTGCATCGAGTGTCGGCTCGACGAGACCGGCGAGGCGCGGGTGGTTCGTGCCGATGTCGCTCCCGCCTTGCGCGCGCGCCTGTCCACCTGGACCGCCGAACGGCCTGCCGCACATCAGGAGACCGGCAGTCTGGAGCAGCGCTGCGTGCTCGAGGATCGGGTCTGCATCGAGCATCGCATGGCGGGCCTGCTGCGCGGCGATCCCCTCGGCGGTCCGCAGACACGCGCGATCGCGCTGGTGCCCCTGCACGACGAGCGCGCTCGCCTCTGCGGCTGGCTGCGCCTGGAGTTCGAACATCACCTCGTGCCCCGCGCGGAATACCTGCTGGTCTGGTCGCGACAAGGGGAGCCGGAACGCCAGGCTGAGCGCACCCCGCTCTGCATCGAGCGCGATGCGGAACTGCGCGAGGCCGTGTTTCAGGACTGCATGCGTGCCTTGGCTCTCGAGAGCCCGCAGCGGCGCTGGTGGGGTTTCGCGCTGCGAGGTCACGAGCCCGTGCTCGTGGCCGGTTCGCTCGAAGACGAAGGTCCGCTGGGCCAAGGGCTCGAGTTCGGCAGCGCGCTGCGGCGTGCCGTGGATGCTGCCGGTCACGTGCGCTTCGACGAGGCTCAGCCTGGCTGGAGCCTGCATCCCGATTCGCAGTCCGGGCTCGTGCTGCAACTGCGCTTTGCGGGTCGCGGCATCGGGCTGCTGGTCGTGGAGTCTCCGCGCCGCCGCGAATTCGCGCGACTGGACTGCGAACGACACGAAGCCACGCTGGAGGCCCACGCGCTGGCACTGGAGCTGGCTGCCTTTCGCGAGGCACAGCGCCGACAGCGGCGCGCCGAAGCCTACTTTGACGCGCACGCACCCGGGTTTCGCTCCTTCGCCGAGCGCTTGCTGCGGGCCGCCGAGCGAGAGCAGTGCATCACCTTGTGCGGCAAGCTCGGCAGCGGACGAAAGACCCTCGCGCGCTGGCTGCATGCTCATTCGCCGGCCGCGCAGGCCGAACCCGGCCTGCTTGGTCCGGATGCGGATCCTGACCCGCGCCGCCTGACGGAGCAACTGGAACTCCTGGCCGGTTCCACGCTGCTGATTTGCGAGCTGGAGCGCTGGAGTCCGGCTGCGCAGCGGCGACTGCTCGAATGGCTGGAAGAGCGCGAGGCGCGCCCGCGCGCCGACTGGCCGCGGCCGATCGTGCTGATGGGCCAGATTCCGGCGCAGGCCGAATCGCAGGGGCGCATGGAGCCGGCGCTGGCGCGTCGGCTCGAACGCATGTGCTGGCGTGTGCCCTCCCTCCATGAGCGACGCGGCGAGATCCTCAAGCTCTTCGCCGCACTGCTGGAAACGCTCTCCCGACGGGAGCAGCTGCGGGCTCCAGAACTCGACGATGCGGCCTTGGCTCTGCTGTGGCGGCAGCGCTGGCCGGGCAATCTGGTCGAGCTGGAAAGCGTGGCGCTGCGCTGTCTGCTGTTCGCACCCGGCCGGCAGATCGACGTCGAGACGCTGGCGCGCCTGCTGCGCGAATTCGGCCTGCGCCCGCTGGAGCGACTGCCCTCGCGTCACCCCGACCGCGCCGATCTGCTGGCGGCGCTGGGCACGACGCGGCTGGGGACAGGCCGGGTCAACAAGACCCGCGCCGCGCTGTACCTCGGCTGGGATCCGGACACGCTGGTGGCCCGGATGCAGGACCTCTCCATCCCGCAGGAAGGGCCCTTCGAAGTGCCCAGCTGGAACGCGCTCGATTTCCCGGTGGAAGCGGCGCACCCGGGTTCCAACCCTGGCTCCCATTCTGGCGCCCACCCGGACGGATGAAAGGGCAGGACCGTCGGCGGTCTTCCCTCGCCGACGGTCCTGGGAGCGCCTCTCCGCAGGGAAGAGGTGTGGATCGAAGCCGGGGCCCCCCCGGGCACGGCATTGCGATCCACGAGGTCGTTTCCAACCTCGCCCTTCTCATACGACGGAACTCGCCGGATGTAGAAGGGCAGAAACGATTTTCGCGCCTAGAATTCGCCGCCCTTGGGAACCCTTGGGTAAAGCCTGCGTGAACACCTCCGACTTCGACTACCACCTGCCTGAGTCCCTCATCGCTCAGCAAGCGGTCGAGCCTCGCGACCATGCCCGTCTGCTGGTTCACCGCCTGCGGGCCAACACCACCGAGCACGCCCAGGTGCGGGATCTGCCGCGCTTGCTGGAGCCCGGCGACCTGTGCGTCTTCAACAACACGCGCGTGGTGCCCGCTCGGCTGCTCGGCGAGCGAAAGAGCGGCGGCAAGGTCGAGCTGCTGTTGCTCGAGCCCGTGCCGACGCGCGGTCCGCGCGCGTGGCGTGCGCTGGCTCGACCGGCGGCGCGTCTGGCGGCGGGCGAGGAGCTGTGCATGGAACAGGGAGCGATCGTCGTGCGCCTGCTCGAACGCCTGCAGGAGGCTGACGGTCGTCCGAGCGCGCGCTGGGAGATCGACTTTGCGGGAGACCAGCCCGTGCTGCAGCTGCTCGAGGCGCACGGCCGCATGCCGCTGCCGCCCTACATCGCGCGCTCGGCCGGCGATCCGCGGCACCAGGCGGACAAGCAGCGCTACCAGACGGTCTATGCCCGGCAGCCCGGTGCCGTCGCCGCACCCACGGCGGGACTGCACTTCACGCCCGAGCTGCTCCGCGCGCTCGATGCGGCCGGTGTGCCGCGGGCGGAGGTGACCCTGCATGTGGGGCTGGGCACCTTTCAGCCGGTCAGCGCCGAGCGGCTCGTCGACCACCGCATGCACAGCGAGCGCTACGAGCTCGATTCCGCGGCGGCGCAGGCTGTGGCGAGCGTGCGCCAGCGGGGCGGGCGCGTCGTCGCGATCGGCACCACCAGCGTGCGGGTGCTCGAGAGCTGTCATGACGGCCACCGCGGCGTGCGGGCCGCTTGCGGCGCGACCGAGATCTTCCTGCACCCCGGCAACCCGCCGCGCGTGATCGATGCGCTGTTCACGAACTTCCATCTGCCGAAGAGCACGCTGCTGATGCTCGTCAGCGCCTTCGCGGGGCGTGAGCGCGTGCTGGAGCTGTACCGCGAGGCGATCGAGCGTGAGTACCGCTTCTACAGCTACGGCGACGCGCTGCTGCTGCTGCCCTGAGTGGATCCGGCGAGCAGCGCGCGCAGCTCGCGGGCCGCTGCCGCAGGATCGGCGGCGCACAGGATGCTCGAGGAGACGGCCGCGCGGCCGATGCGCGCGAGCTCGCCTGCATTGCAGCGGTCGATGCCGCCGATCGGAAAGAGCGGGCGGGTCGCGGCCGAGCCGGCGATCCAGGCCAGCTCGCTGCCGAGCCCCTGCGTGTAGCCCTTGGTGTCCGTGGCGTGGACCGGCCCGAAGCCCAGATAATCCACGGGCGCGTCCTCGGCCTCGATCACCTGATCCAGCGAATGGGTGGACAGTCCCATGAGCGCCTCAGGGCCCAGCAGGGCTCGCGCGCGCGCGGGGTCGAGATCGCTCTGCCCCAGATGCACGCCAGCGACCCCGCGCTCGGCGAGCGCCATGGCCACATCGACCCGATCGTTGACGGTCAGCACCAGCGCACAGCCGGGGTGAGCTGCCAAGAGGTCGAGCACGCGCAGGGCCCAGTCGTGGGTGGCGCGGGCCTCGGCGCAGGCCTTGGACCCCAACGGCTTGGGTCGCACTTGTAGCAGGTCCACGAAGGGCAGGGCCGCCTCGAGCACTTCCAACTCGCGGCCTGCGGGCGCGAGCTCGGGCGTGAACAAGAGGCACAGGCGGGCCGTGGCCAGCTGCCGGCGGGCTGCGGCGCCGCACAACAGGGCGGAATTGGGCATGGCGGGGATCCTAAACGATACCCGGCCCGTCTGAAGGCGGTGATTCTGTCCCCTAGGCAGCCCCCGTGCGGGTAGACTGCCAAGGAATCCCCTTTTCTCTCGAAGGATCTCTCCGACTCCATGCACCTCCACCGCTTCCTACCCTCGGCCGTCGCCTTGGGCTGTCTGTCTTCTTTGAGTCTTGCCCAGCAGTTCCAGCAAGTCACGGCCTTCCCGGGGGCGGCGGTCTGGTCGGAAGGGGTCGAGTGCGCCGATGTCGACAAGGACGGCGACCTCGACGTCTTCTTTGCGGATGGAGATGGCTTTTCCAGCGCGGGGACCCAGCGCCAGAGCACGCTCTTCATCAACCAGCTGATCGGCACCGGTCCCGCCTACACGTTCACCAACGAGAGCGTGGCGCGTCTGGGGACCAATCTGTCGGTCGGCAAGGGAGTGATCACCGCGGACATCGACGGGGACGGCTGGGTGGACGCGCTCTTCGCCAACGCTTTCCTGACCGATCCGCCCTTCCTCTACCACAACCGCGGCGCCGCTCAACCCGGCTTCTTTGACCAGGAGGCTGCGGCGCGCGGCCTCACCGCCGCCTATTCCTCGGGCAATGCTCAGTTCGGAGATCTCGACGACGATGGCGACCTCGATCTGATCCTCAACGACGCCTACCTCGGGGCTGCGGCGGGCAAGCCGCACCTGTTCTTCAACGACGGTGCCGGTGTCTTCACCGAGAACGCCGCGGCGCTCAACGCGCCCAACAAGAGCGCGCAGATGGACGTGCAACTCGTGGATCTCGACAACGACTGGGATCTCGACTTCGTGGGCGTCTGCCGCGCGGTCAACGCCGGCGGCAATCACTACGTGATGCTCAACAATGGCGCCGGTTCGTTCACGGACGTTTCCTCGCTGCTGACGGCCGGCAACGGCAACACCTACGAGAACGATCTTTGCGATCTCGACGGCGACAACGACGCCGACATGTTCTTCGTGTCGCTCTCCGGCTTCGCCGAGGGTGCCGTGCGCAACAACATGGTGCCCAACGGCAGCCTGAGCTTCACCGCGCAGGCGACTTTCGGAACGAACGACGACAACGAGGTTGCGTTCTGCGACTACGACAACGACGGCGATTACGACGTCTTCATCGGATCGCTGGGCGCCAGCGAGGCGGTCTACCGCAACAACGGCGCGCTCTCCTTTACCGCCGTGACCGGCACGGCAATTCAGGCGCAGGCCGACTCTTCGCTCGATTGCACCTTTGCCGACCTCAACAACGATGGCAAGTACGACTTCATCACGGCGCAGGGCGAATCCGGCGCCTTCACGAACAAGTTCTATCGCAACACGGGCACGGCCGACACGCTCGCGCCCGTGATCACGGCGGAGCAGATTCCGGCCAGTCTTCCGACCACGGGGCCCTGGACGATCAAGGCCAAGATCCGCGATCAGGTGCTCGACGATGGGATCAACTACGTGCGCTCCAGCGCCGAGTATGTCGTGCTGCCCGTCGCGTTGGCGGATTCCGTGACGATCCAGGCGGGTTCCTTCTCGCCCGCGGTGCTGAACATCTCCGCCGGCACCACCGTGACCTTCAGCAACGCCTCCGGCGGCGTCGAGAGCGTCACCAGCGCCACGGCTCCTTACGTCTGGTCGTCGGGGAATCTCAACAACGGCTCCACCTACAGCCGCACCTTCGTGGCACCGGGCACCTACAACTACACCAGCGCCGGGGGCGGCTTCTCTGGCCAGATCGTCGTCACGGGCACCACGACCACGGTCGGCGGCCTGCACATGGCGGGGCAGTTGTACCGCTTCCGCATGAGCGACAACAGCGGTGCGGCGGGCGTGCAGCTGTGCTACGAGCTGCGCTTCACCGATTGGCCGGGCAATGTGCGCGTTTCCGACGCGCGCGCCATCCCGCTGGCATCCAACACGCCCGGGACGGCCTTCTGCTTCGGCAACGGTTCGCTGGCCACGGCCTGCCCCTGCGGCAACACCGGCGGCCCGGCCAACGGTTGCGCCAACTCGGCCAATGCCTCGGGCTCGCGTCTGTGGGCGCTGGGCTCCACCACGCCCGACACGATTGTCTTCAACGCCATCGGCGAGCTGCCGACCGCGCTGACGATCTTCCTGCAAGGCGACGCGATCAACGCCAGCGGTGCCGTCTTCGGCGACGGCGTGCGCTGCGTCGCGGGCGCGCTCAAGCGCCTGTACGTCAAGAATGCCGTCGGCGGCGCGGTCAGCGCTCCCGCCGCGGGCGATCTGTCCGTCAGCGCGCGCTCGGCGGCGCTCGGAGACACGATCGTCCCCGGAACGGCGCGCCACTACCAGGCTTACTACCGCGATGCCAACCCCGGCTTCTGCCCCAACCCGCCCGGCAACACTTGGAATGTTTCCAACGGCTGGACGCTGAACTGGTAAGCCTCCGCAGCGTACATTCGGCCATCCAGGAGCCGCTTGAGGCTCAGGATGGCCGAATGCTTTTCATCCAGAACCCGCCGCCCTTCGTCGACATCAGCGCGCGCGCGCTGCCGGGGGTCGTCACGACCTGCGGCAGCCCCGCCAAGGACTACATCCTCGAGGTCAATGGCGGCGGCGTGCTGCTGGCAGACTTCGACGGTGATGGGCGCCTCGATCTGCTGCTGGTCGATGGCTCGACCAGCGAGCGCGCCAGAAAGGGGGAGCCCGGTCTTCCGCCGCGGCTATTCCTCGGCAAGGGCGATGGAACCTTCCAGCCCGCCTCAGACGCCTGGAAGCTCGATGGCGGGCGCTTTGGGATGGGCGGCGCGGTGGGGGACATCGACAACGACGGCTGGCCGGACGTCGTGCTCACCCAGTGGGGCCCGACGCGGGTGATCCGCAACCAGGAAGGCCAGGGCTTTCGCGAGCTCACGGCAGACGCCGGGCTGGGCCCGGGATCCTGGGGTTCGAGCGCCGCGCTATTCGACGCCGACCGCGACGGCAACCTCGATCTGTTCGTCGCCAACTACCTCGACTTCGATTTCGCGCGCATCGAGTCGCGCATGCAGGGCAATTGCCGCTGGAAGGGTCACCCCGTGATGTGCGGACCCGAGGGCCTGACGCCGCTGGCCGCGCAGTTCTACCGCGGACTCGGCGACGGCCGCTTCGTCGAGCGCAGCAAGGAAGCGGGCATCGCTGCGGTGAAGCCCGGTTTCGGCCTGGGAGTGATCAGCCTCGACTACGATCGCGACGGCGACGCGGATCTGTACGTCGCCAACGACTCGACACCCAACCACCTGTTCGAAAACCGTGGGGACGGCAGCTTCGCCGAAGTGGGTTTCGCGCGCGGCGTCTCGCACGACGCCAACGGCCGTGAACAGGCCAGCATGGGCATCGCCTGCGCCGACGCCAACAACGACGGGCGCGAGGACCTGTTCGTGACCAACTTCTCGGGTGAGAACAACGTGCTGTATCTCTCGGCCGCCAAGGGTCCGGGTTTTCGCGAGCGCTCGGGACAGGCCGGGCTTGCGGCGCCGAGTCTGCCGCTGCTCGGATGGGGCACGGCTTTCGGGGACTTCGATCTCGACGGCCGGCTCGATCTGTTCGTGCTCAACGGACATGTGTACCCGCAGGCCGATCTGCCCGGCACCGATACAAGCTACGCGCAGGCGGATCTGTTCCATCGCGGGCTCGAGGGCGGCAAATTCAGCACGGAACCGCTCTCGGGCAGTGCGCCTGCGGTCTCGCGCGCGAGCGCGGTCGGCGATCTCGACAACGATGGCGATCTCGACATCGTCGCCGTGGTCGTCGACGGCCCCGTGCGCGTGCTGCTCAACCAGTCCGCGCACGGCGAGGGGCGCGGCTGGTTGCGCGTCGGACTGCGCCAGCCGCGGCTCAACCGGTTCGCGCTGGGCGCGCGCGTGACTCTCGTGTGGAAGGACCAGGAACGCAGTGCCGAGATTCGCACCGCCGGCGGCTACCAGTCCGCCGTGGCGCCGGAAGCGCATTTCGGGCTGGGCGTGCGCGGGAAGCCCGAGCGCATCCGCGTGCGCTGGCCCGACGGTGTCGAGCAGGACTTCGAGTGCGCGGGCACGGACCGCGTGCTCGTCCTGGAGCGCAAGCCATGATCGGTGCCGCGCTGCTGCTGCTGGCTTCGAGCGCGCAGGACGCGACGCCGACCCTGGATCCGCGCCGCCTGCCGCGCGCGGAACTTTCGCGCTGGAAGGACTTCGATCCGGCCAAACTGGATCGGGCCTCGCTGCCGCCGGGCATGGAGTCGGTGCAGCGTGCACTGCTGGCGGCGGACTATCCGACGGCGCTTTCGGCCCTGCATGCGGTGCTCGAAAAGACCCCGGACTTTCCCCCGGCCTGGCACCAGCTGGGGGTGCTCTACTTCCGTCTGCAGCGCTACGGCGATGCGGTTGTCTGCCTGGAGCGCTATCTGGAACTGGCTCCGCAGCGTGTCGGCGACACGCGCGTGCTGGCCCATGGCTACTACTCGCTGGGCGACTATCCGCGTGCCAAGGCGCACTACGAGCGCGTGCTGGAGAAGAACCCCGGCGAGGTGGAGGCCCTGCGAGGTCACGCACTGGCCTGCATGCGGCTGGGCGAGAGCGAACGGGCTCTCGCGGAACTCGAGAAGGTTTTGGAACTCGATCCGTCGCATGAGGATGCTGCCACCTGGCGCGCTTCGCTGCTGTACGAGCTGGAGCGGCTGGAGGAGGCGCGCAGCGCGGCGCTGGCGGCGCGCGACCTCGATCCCTTCCAGCCCAAACCCTGGTATCTCCTGGCGCGCATCCTAGGGGACCTGGGGCAGGAAGCGCCGGCCCGCGAGGCACAACGGCGCTTCGAGGAACTCGCCGCCATCGCGCAGGAGTTGAGGGCGGTCGAGAATCGGCTGATGTACCGGCCTGTGGATCTTGGGCTGCTGAAGACGGCCTGCGCGCTGCACCGGCAGGCCGGCAATCGAGTCAAGCTGCGGGAGAGCCTCGCGCGCCTATTCCGGGCCGATCCTGAGTCCGTCGATCTGCGGCTCTTCGGTCTGGAGCTCACCATGGGTCTCGCCGACGAGCCTGCTGGGCGCCTGCTGGCGGAGAAGTTGGCCCAGATGGCGCCCGAGGAACTGCGCGTGTGGGAGCGCCTCGAGAAGTTCTATGCCTCGATCAAGGACCGCAAGCGAGAGATCGAGGCCGGAGAGCGGCGCCTGCGCCTGTCCGGCAGGTGAGCTCAGAAGGCGATCCCTTCACCCCGTGCCGGGAAGAAGGGATCGCAGGTTCTGCACCCAGCGACCGGGGAACGCTGACCCGGTGCTGCAGCAGGTGTGCCCTCAGGCCGATTCCTTGCCCTTCTTGGGGCGGCCGCCGCGCGGGCGATTGCGCTCGAGCTTCTCGTGGAACTCGGACCAGTCGTTTTCGGAGAACAGGCGCACCCGCGAACCGCACTCGCAGCAGTAGGAGTGGTCGAGCGACACGAGGTAGCTGACGTACTTGAGGCACTGGCCGCAGAACTTGCGATCGCTGTAGAAGTTGCCGTTGTCCATGTCGGAGGATCAAGCAAGAGCAATGCCGCTGGCAGCCGGAGCGGCTTAGAAAGTTGCAAATATCGGATCGGACACGACTTAGAGCGAGGCTGCCTTCGCTCCAGTGCTGGTCCCGCCCTCAGGGATGTCAAAAGCGATCAACATCCAGCGGGCGAGGACGTCGTGTTTCGGTCCTAGTTTATAATGCAACATTCTAGGTTGGCAGGCGCTGCTCCCAAGCATGGATCGCATAAAAACATATTGGGCATATAGTTATGTGCGAGCGTCGATCTGGTTTGACACGCCCTGCCCGGTGTCTATCAGACTCGACGCTGCTGGTCCAAGGCCTTCTGGACCTCCTGATCCAGAGAGAAGGCCCGGCGCAGGCTCCAGGCGGCCGCATCGCGCACCAGCGGCTCGGCATGCGAGCGCAGGGCCTTCAGCAGCGCCCGCTGGCTGGCGTCCGTCTGGACGCTCGCCAGAGCGATGGCTGCATTGCGGGCGAGGCCTGCCGCGCCGGCTCGGCGCAGGGCCGTACCCTCTGTCCAGCCCTCGAAATCGGCCGGAGCCTCCAGCCAGCGGACCAGCCCGCCCTCGACCACCCGGTTGGTGCCCCAGCGTCCGGAGAGATCCGGGGCCTTGCGGGTCCAGGGGCACACCTCGGAACAGACATCGCAACCAAAGGCCCAAGGCCCGATCTCGCTGGCGATCGCTTCCGGAATCGGGCCGCTGCTCTCGATCGTGTGGTAGCTGATGCAGCGGCCCGCATCGACGCGCCCCGGCTCGAGAATGGCCCCGGTCGGGCAGGCCTCCATGCAGGCGGTGCAGGTTCCGCAGGAACCGGCCAACGGGCCAGCGGTCGGCTCCAGATCGAGATCCACCAGCAACTCGGCGAGGAAGAAGAAGGGCCCGAAGGAGGGGTGCAGCAGATTGGCGGCCTTGGACAGGAACCCCAAGCCCGCCTCGGCCGCATGGGAGCGCTCCAGCAGCGGGGCCGCATCCGCCATCGTGCGGGCCTCGCGCACCAGGCCCTCGCTCTTCATGCGCCGCAGCAGCCGGCGCACGCGTTTGATCAGCAGGTTGTGGTAGTCGCGTCCGGCGGCATAGCGCGCGATCCGCCCGCCACCCTCCATCTCCACGGCGGGGCGCGAGTGGCCCATGCCCAGCACCACGATGCTGCGACCTTCGGGCAGGACCTTGCGTGGGTCGAGGATGCGCTCGCGCTGCTGCTCCAGCCAGCTGAGCCCCGCATGATGGCCGCGCCCAAGCCAATCCTCGAAGTGCGCCGCGTCCCGCGGGGGGCGCAGAGGGGCGATCCCGAACAGGTCGAAGCCCAGTTCGCGAGCCCATTCCTCGAGGCGCTGTTCGGTTCGCATGCCCGCGATGCTCGCCGGAGAGCCTGAAAAAGAAAATGAAATCTTCGTGAGGTTCGGGGGTTACCGCAGGCCGGAACGCGGCTAGGATCGAACTAGCCCCCTCCCTCCTGCTCTCCCTGTCGATATTCTCCATGCAGGTAACGGATCCCCTCCAGTCCGAGTTCTCCATGCCCATCGATCTGGGCGGAGCGCGTCTCGCCGCGCGATCCGGGGAATTGGGCAGCGAGCTCTCCCGGCCGGAGCTGGAGGCGATCCAGGCGCTGTGCGCCGACCCCGCCCGACAGGGCGAGAACCTGCGCGACAGCGTTTCGACTCGGCTGATGGAGGCCTTCCGCCTGCGCCAGGGACGGGGAGTCTTCGGTCTTTTGTACGAGCTGAACTCCCAGCATCTGCTGATTCAGGTCGCCTCGCGCCTGCGCCGCTACGGCAGCAAGGCGGACCCCCGGGACGTGCTGCAGGAGGTCTTCTTCAACGTCTACCGCTACCCGCATCGTTTCAACGCGGAGCGCGAGGACGCCTTCCGCGTCTGGTCGGCGATGATTGTGCGCAACACAGTGCTCAAGCACCTGCGCTCCCTTGGACGCGGCGGTCGCACGGAGCTGGCGATCGAAGACATGGTCAGCGAGCCGCAGGCCGCACCGAGTGCTTCGCCGCTGGCGGGCGCGGTCGAGACGGAGAGCCGCCGCGAGTGCGCGCAGGTCTACCTGACCTACCTGCACTTGTACTTGCGCTTCTACACGATGCTCTCGGAGCGCGAACGCCGCGCCCTGCACCTCGTGGAGGTCGAGGAAGTCAGCTACCGCGAAGCCGCGGAGCGTCTCGGCATCAAGCTCGAGAATCTGAAGATGGTCATCTTCCGCGCGCGCCGGAAGATCCACCGTTCGATGCGCCGTGTTTTCGAGGGCCTCAGCCCCGATTGCCGCCCCGCACGCGGCTCCAACCCCGAATCCGATGCCCAGCAGGCCTGGGTCGAGGAGGACAGCGATGAGCTCTGAAATGTGGAATGCCGGCGACCCCGCTGGAGAGGCCTGTACGGGCTTCCAGATGGATCTGTCGTGCCTGCTGGACGCCGAACTCGACGAGGGTGCCGCCGGCCGGGCGATGGTGCACATGGAGGCTTGCGCCTGCTGCCGGGGCTTCTTCGAAGATGCTCGCCAGCAGCGCGAGATGCACCGGGACATGGCTACGCCCGAGCGTCTGTTCGCGCGTTTGTCGATGCTCACCGGCCGCAAGCTGCCCGCCGCTCACGAGGAGCTCGAAAGCCTCGATCTGGTGCACCGCCTGTCGTCGGTCTTCTACCAGCTCGGGAAGGCCTACATCCTCGCCTCCATCGATCCGGGCTATCGCGAGCGGGTCTTCCAGGCGGCGGTTCCGCTGGAGAACGGGCACTCCAGCGGACGCGGCTTGGTCGACGGCGTGCTGGCCTCAGGCCGAGGACGCTCGGGAGGACTCGACTGGCAGCGCGCACGCGCGCTGTTCAACGGACGGCTGGAGCGCATCGAGTTGCCGCTCGAAAAGGGCCGCAAACTGCTCGAAGAAGCGATCGCGATCGATCCCAGCCACGAGGAGGCGCGCCTGTACCTCGCGTTCCTCCACGGCCATGAAGGCAAGCGGCTGCTCGCTGCGGACGAGTACCTCGACATCTTCCAGACAGCGATCGACGACGCCAACCGCGGCCACGCGGCCATCCAGCTGGGACGCCTGCACTCCGCCGAGCAGAGCTACCGCAAGGCGCTGGCCTGCTGGCGCTGGATCACCATCAGCGGACTTGCCGATCGCGATGACCGCTTCTTCGTCGCTCGGTTCAATATTGGTATGGTTTACGCGCTGGAGCGCAACTCGCGCCGCTCGCTCGACTATTTCCGCCAACTGCTCGATCGGCATCCGAATCGGGTGGCGGAGGTGGCGGAGCTCTTCGCCCGCTCACCCAAGCTGCGCGAGGCCATCGACGAACAACCCGGCTTTGCCGAAGCGCTGGTGCGAACCTGCCCCGAGCTCTTCAGCGTGGCCGCGGACGAATCCAACCCCATGGGGGGCCTGACATGAACGCCATGATCACTTCCTGCCTGCAACATTGGATGCGCTGCGCCCTGCTCGCGGCGCTGGCTTTGATGGCCTGCCTGCCGCTGGCCGTCGGTTCCCAGAGCACCGGAGACTCGATCTACACCAGCGACGACGAGACCATCGGGACCCTGCCGATGGTCAACGGCGGCGGCTCGATCGCGATCCAGCGCAATCTGCAAAGCAACAAGCCGGCGCTGTACCTCGAAGGACGCTACGACGAGATCTGCGCCGTGCTGGTCCACTCCCAGGGCCAAGGCGCGATGTCGGTGCAGTCGCTCGGCGGCGGTCGGGTGCGCTGCACCTTCCACGGACGGCTGGCGATCGGTCTCGACCAGAACCTGCTCTCGATGACCCGCATCCAGATGGGCATCCACATCCCGCAGGCCTTCCGCGGACAAGCGGCGCTGCTGCCGCTGATGAACCAGTTCCGGGCGCACTCCAGCCTCCACGGCAGCTACCACTTCCGCAGTTGGAGTCAGGACGGCCGCTTGATGCTGGCGCAGTACTGATCCGCCTCCTCAGGGAGCGAGGATCGTGTCACCACCCTGCCCCTGGCAGGGTGGTTTCTTTATGCTGCGAGGCAATGGAGCAGCCTGCGATTGCGCTGACGCTGGGGGATCCGGCCGGAATCGGCCCGGAGATCGCGTTGGCGGCGCTGCGGGATGCGCGCGTGCTGCGCGAGATGGAACTGATCGCGATCGGTCCGGCGCGCTATCGGCCCGAGGATTGGCCCGTGAGCCGCTGGCTTGCGAGTGAAGACCCGGGAACCTTCCGGATGGGAGAGGCGCAAGCCCAGTGCGGCCGTGCGGCGCTTTCCGCATTGCGCATGGGACACGAGCTGGCGCTTTCCGGACGCGTGCGCGCGCTGGTCACCGGTCCGGTGAGCAAGCAGGCGCTGCACCTCGCAGGCGAGCGAGTCGAAGGGCAGACGGAACTCCTCGGGCGCTGGTGCGCCGTGACGCGGTTTGAAATGCTCGCCATCGCCGGCGCCCTGCGGGTGATGCTCCTGACCCGGCACATGCCGCTGCGCGCGGCGCTCGACTGCGTCACCACCGAGCGCGTGCTCGACCGCTTGTTGTTGTTTCAGGAAAGCCTGATCCGTCTGGGAACTCCCCGGCCGCGCCTGGCGCTGGCCGGCCTCAATCCGCACGCCGGCGAGCATGGTGTCTTGGGCCGGGAGGATGGAGAAATCCTCGCGCCGGCGGTGGAGCAGGCGCGCCGGGCCGGTCTGGATGTGCAGGGCCCGCTCTCACCCGACACGGTTTTCCTCCAGGCCTCCCGCGGCCAGTACGACGGCGTTCTGGCCCTGTACCACGACCAGGCCTTCATCCCCGTCAAGCTGCTGGCTGCCGATGGGGGGGTCACGGCTCTGGCTGGGCTGCCCTACCTGCGCCTCAGTCCGGTCCACGGGACGGCCTTTGACATTGCGGGGCAGGGGCGGGCCTCGCCCGAGAACCTGATCCAGGCCTTGCGGCAGGCCGCGGCCTGGGTGCACCGGCCCTGAAGAAAGTTCTCAGGCTGCGAGGCCTCCCCGGTCGAAGGAGTCTGCGTGTCCGCGCCGGCCCCAAATCTCACCTGCGCGTCAGGTTCGCTGGTAAGCTGATAGGGAGTCCTCCGCCATCATGAACGGTCGCAAGAAGAAGATCGTCCTGTACCAGCCCCAGCAGGTGGATGAGAGCCTCGGCCTGCCCTCCAGCAAGGACCTGCTCCCGCTGGAGATGCTGACCATCTCGGCCTGGCCGATCCACGACGGCTACGAGGTCGTGATCATCGACGCCAGCATCATGGACGCCGAGGAGGCGCACCGCAAAGTCGTCGAGGCTTGCGAGGACGCCCTCCTTTACGCCACAACGGGCATTTTGGGGTACATGGTCTATGACGGCCTGATGTGCTCGCGCAAGGTGCGCGCGCGCTACCCCAAGCTGCCCATGTTCATCGGCGGCTGGTTCGCCAGCGTCCGCCCGGATCTGCAGCTGACCCAGGCTCCCTACGATGCGGTGGTGCTCGGGCAGGGTGAACTCACCTTCCGCGATCTGGTTCAGGCCGTCGAGGCCGGCACGCCGCTGGAGCAGGTGCAAGGCCTCGCGCTGCTGCGCGACGGTCAGGTGATCAAGACCGAGAAGCGCGGGGTCGCCGGCTGGGACAAGATCATCCAACTGCCCTGGCACCTGATCGACATCGAGCCCTACCGCGCGCACCAGATGCGCGCGCAGAGCCACCGCGACGTGCTGCGCATGCCCACGCCGGAGGCGATCGGAGACCGCAAGCCGTACTTCGGCATCACCTACTTCTCCAGCTACGGCTGCCCCGAGCCCTGCACCTTCTGCTGCTCGCCTTTCGTCACGGATCGGCGCTGGAAGGCCATGCCGGCGGATCGGATGCTCGACGACCTCGCCGAACTCAAAGAGCGCTGGAACTTCGATGTCGTACGCTTCCACGATGCCAACTTTGGCGTGATGGAAAAGCGCACGCGCGAGTTCGCTCAGGGCCTGGTGAATCGCAACATCAAGTTCTGGTGGAATGCGTTCATCGAGACGCACTCGATCCTGCACTACAAGCCCGACACGCTCGATCTGATGATTGCCTCGGGCATGTACGTCGCCGAAATCGGCGCCGAAGCGGGCACGAACGAGATGATGAAGAAGATCGGCAAGCCGATCAAGGACGACGACAACGTCCTCGGCGCGATCGAACTCGACAAGCGGGGCATCTGCGCCAATCTGACCTACATCATCGGCTATCCCGGCGAGCCGCGCGAATCGATGCTCGCCACAATCGACCAGTGCCGCCGCGTGCACGTCGCCTGCCCGCGCTCGCGCGCCACGGTCTGGCCGTACCGCCCGATTCCCGGCACCGCCATGTGGGATCAGGCCATCGAACAGGGCTTCGTGCCTCCGACAAGGCTTGAGGACTTCGGCAAGCTCGGACAGTACCACCTCGAAGAAACCTGGGAAGGCCGCATCCCCGATGACGTGATGCTGGCTCGCAAGATGTACCACCACTACGCGACGCTCAACTACGGACTCGCGCGCGGCAAGAAGGGCTGGTGGGAGAAGCGGGCCAAGGCGCGTCTGGAACGCGGCGAACTGCTGGGTGGCTTCCCGCCGGCGCGCGTCGAGGCCAAGGCCTTCGACGTCTACAACCGTGTGACGAAGAAACTGTTCGGCACCAAGGAGCTTTCGCGCTCGTGGGTCGATCCCGGCCACAGCACGGGCACCTCCGCCACCAAGGCTTCGCAGAGCCGCGAGGCGATGACGGGCACCACCGCGGGCAAGGAAGAGAGCTAGAGCTTTTCCAGCGCCGCCCGCGCCGTCTGCGCGCCTGCGGCATCGCCCAGACTCTCGGAGAGTCGTAGCAATTGCTGCCAAGCTTCGCGCGACAGCGGCGTGAGTTCTGCGCACTGCTGCCAGTGTCCGCGCGCCTCCTCGAGCCGGCCCTGCGCTTCGCAGGCGCGCGCGAGATTGGCCGCTGTCGTCGTGCGCGCACGGCCCGCGCGCGCAAGCGCCAGCAACATCTGCTCCGCTTCCGCCGCCCGGCCGGCACTCAGCAGCGCCGCGCCGAGGTAGTCGGCCGCGGCGTAGTGCGCCGGATTGGCTGCGACGATGCTCTGCAAGGCGCGGATGGCCTGTTCGCGCTCGCCGCGCGCATCCGCGAGCAGTGCTTCGTAGTAGGCGCGCAACTCGGGCATGGAGTCCTTGGGACGCGGCAGGCCCGTCGGCGTAAAGGGTGCGGGAATCGCGGCGCCTTCTTCAGCGGCGCCGGCATAGCCGAGTGCTCGGATGCGCTCGCGCTGCGCTGGATCGATGCGGGTGGAAGCGTCCGGACGCAGCGCAGGCCCGCGAAACTGCTGCATCAGCAGCTCCGCCAGCTGCCGGCAGCGTTGCGTCCGCGAGGGGCCCAGGTCCTCCTTCTCGCGCGGATCCGTGCCCAGATCGTAGAGCTCGTGTGCTTCGCTCCACAGGTACTTCTCGCGGCCTGTGGCGACGCCGATCAGCGGGCTCCAACCGTGGTTGAGCCAGCCGGAGCAGGACTCGAAGTAGACGGCGCGCGCCGTGTCCGGCTCAAGCAGGCTCAGGCCGTCGATGCGCTCCGGCAGTTTCTCGCCGGCCAGGCCGAGCAGCGTGGGGAAGACATCGGCGACGCTGACGAGCGTGTCCTCGACGCGGCCGGCCTGCTCGCCAGCGGGCAGGCGCAGGATCAGCGGCACGTGGATGGTCGGCTCGTAGCACAGGGCCGAGTGCGTGGGCTCGCCGTGCTGTCCCAATGCTTCCCCGTGATCGGCGACCACCAGCACAGCCGAGGCAGCAAAGCGCGCCGAGGCGCGCAGTGACGCGAGCAGTCGACCCACTTGGCGATCGGTCTCGACGACCTCGCCGAGGTAGGCATTGCCGCCGGCGCGCGCGAGCGCATCGGCCGGCGGCTCGTAGGGCGCATGCGGATCGAACAGATGCACCCACAGGAACAGCGGACGCTTTTCCTCGCGCGTCGGCAGCCAAGCCAGCGTGCGGTCGATCACGTCGCGGCCGCTGCGCTCCCCGACATGGGCGCCGGAATCGCCGCTGTTCTGCGGCGCATCGAAGTACTGGAAGCCCTGCGCGATGCCCCAAGTTTCGTCGAGCACGGCCGCCGACACGAAAGCAGCCGTTTCGTACCCGGCATCCTCGAGAATCTCCGCGGCGGTGCGCGCGCTTTGCGGCAGGACCGCCTGCCCATTGTCGCGCACCGTGTGGCGCGGCGGATACAGGCCGGTCAGCATCGAGGCGTGTGCGGGCAGAGTCAGTGGTGCCACGCTGCGGGCCTGCGTGAAGCGCACGCCCTCGCGCGCCAGCGCGTCGAGGTGGGGCGTCGGATCGCCGCTTCGCCCGTAGCAGCCCAGCGCGTCCGACCGCGTGGTGTCGAGCGTGATCAGGATCAGGTCCGGACGCGCCGCTTCACGGCTGCAGGAGGCCAGCGCGCCCGCGATCATCACCAACACAGGCAGGGGTGCATTCAAGCCTCCCATGATACGATGGAAAACGGGAACGGGGAGCCCGAGATCGGGCTCCCCGTCGGCTGCTAGCCACCGGATTCCTCAGGCGATCAGTTGGGGAACAGGCTCAGGTTGACGAGGCGCCCCTTGTTGTTGACACCCTTGCCATAAGGCAGCGTCGCGGTCGTCTCGCCGGGGAAGTTGCCGCCGAAATCCGGCGCTGTGCCGCCGAGCAGCCGACGGTTGACCAGCAGGCTCAGCAGCGCCGGGTTGTCCTGCGTCTGGGCCGTGCTGTTGGCGGTTGCGCCGACGATGCGCAACAGACCCGTCTCGATCTGACCCGCGCTGCGCGGCCAGACGAGGAACTCGGCGTCGTTGTCGCCGCTCGAGTTGGCGAGCCACTCGTTGGATGTGGCGCCCGACAGCTGGAGCAGCGGCAGGGTCGTGTGGCAGCGGAACTGCGTCTGGGCCGAGTAGGGCTGCTCGTTGTCGTTGATGATCAGGAAGTCGACCACGACATCGAACTGGCTGCCGACCAGCGACAGCAGCGTCAGCTGCGACGCGAAGCCCGGACCGCCCTGCGTGGCCTGTCCGAAGAAGCGCGGGTAGATCTGGATGTTGGGAACGGCCTCGTACTCGGTCCCGTTGAGGTCACGGATGCCGTCACTGTCGGTGTCGGTGTTGGCGAGGTTCGCCAGGCCCGTGCCCGCCTTGAAGCCGTACGCGTCGATCTCGTAGGCCGAGGCGTTGATGCCATCGAACACGTACTGGGCTGCGGCAAGGTTGTCGTACTTGACAGCGGCCGCGCTCGAACCGGTCGCCTCCGCGTAGACGTAGGCAAAGCCTTGGAAGCCGTTGGGCAGGGTCCCGGTGCCGTTGACGCTGACCGAGACCGTGTCCAGCGGGGTGAGGGCCCGGCTGAAGTTGGTCGTCTCCAGGCAGGTCTGACCGTTGCGGAACACGAAGTGCGCGTCGATCGAGGCCGTGCCCTGTGTACCGCCCTCATCGAGGTTGGTGATCGAGAGCACGCTGAGGCTGCCCGGAGTCTTCTGGATCAGCGGGAAGACATAGAGGCTGTTGCCACGCTTGTTGTTTTGGGTGGCGTCCTGGGCGAGCGCGTTGCCGGCGAAGGCGAGCGCCGCACCCATCACGAGGAAGTGCTTGCAATTCATGGTGAGTAGCTTTGGTGGTTGGATGCGTCCGCGCGGCAGCAGGGCAGACGCGCCCTGCGCAAGTCCTCGCGAACGAGCGCACGGTAGCGGGCTCGGCCTGGTCGGCAAGTGCCAAGGCGAGGGGCCCGGCGGCACCCGCTCGCGGATGCTTTTGCGCGCTCCTGAGCGCTAGGAAGTCGGTCTCTTCCCCCCTCGGCGCGTTCGCAAAATCGGAATTGGTAGATTGCTCATCAGGATCGAGCTGTGGGGAGCGTGGGGGGCGCAGCTTGGCGCGGCCCTCCACGGTCGATCAAGGGGGGCGCTCTCGCGGAGCGCCGGGATTTGCCTCGGTGTGCCTCGGCGTTCGAGGCCGGGCCGGTGCGATGGTCAGCGTGGGTCTCGCCACGGAGCACACGCTGTCTGTGGTCGCGTGCAGCCGGGTCGATCGCGGAAAAAACCAAGCACGGGTCTGGAGGCACGCGCTTGCGCGCTCCTGAAGAATGCAGCATCCAAGGATTGCGCTCCAGGGCAACGCCGGCGGACCGCGTCCGGAGCGACGGGAAAGTCGGCTGCGTCCCCGTTCATGGGGGGTCCGGCCCAATTTTGGGAAGTGGTCCAAAAAAACAGGGGCCGCCCCCTCGCGGGAGCAGCCCCTTGACGGACCTCAGGATCCGGTTGGAATCAGTTGTTGTCCGCGAACAGGCTCTGGTTGACCAGGTCGCCGTTGTTCTGCGTGCCAACCGCGTAGGGCAGCACCGCGCCCGAACCGCTGTAGACGGTCTCCACGAGGCAGGCCAGGACGGCGGGGCCTTGGACCGAGGCCGCGGTCGAGTTGGCGATCAGACCGTTGATCCAGAACAGACCGGTCTCGATGCCGTTGAAGGACTCACCGGTCGTGTGGTTGGTCGAGAGCAGGAACTCGTTGTTGAAGGCGCCGCTGATGTTGCTCAGCGGGGTCTTCTGCCAGCAGTCAACGGTGTGTTGACCCGAGAACACTTCCTCGTTGTCGTTCCAGATGAGCAGGTCCACCGTGGTGGTGAACTTGGTGCCCGTCAGGCCGATGAGGATGAGTTGCGAGGACGCAGGGCCTTGGCCCAGGAAGCGCGGGATGAAGATCTGGTCCGGAGCACCTTCGTACTCGGTGCCGTTCAGGTCACGGTAGCCGTCGCCGTCGACGTCCGTGTTGGCGCCCTCAGCGCCATTGGCGCGGAAGACGAACGGGGCGATTTCCATGTCGCTGCCGCCGTTGCCGCTGACGACGCGCGAGGTGCCGACCAGGTGGTTGAAGCTGGTCGCGGCGCCGGTCGTCTTGTTCTTGGCGAAGACGTACAGGTAGCCGGAGACCGCGTTGGGGTTGTCCATACGGGTGTTCACCGTCAGCGTGTCACCCGGGGTGAGGGTGCGCGTGCGGTTGAACTCGAGGCAGGTGGTGCCGTTGATGTACACGTACTCAACCTTGATCGTGCCGTTGTCGGGGTTCAGGTTGATGTTCGAAACGGTCACGTAGGTGTCCAAACCCGAGGCGGCGTTGCGGCCGCTCTCGAAGTAGGGGAACACCAGCAGCGAGCCAGCGGTTTGGACGCCAGCGGAGGCGCCGGCGGTGAGACCCAGCACGGCGGCGCCGGCCAGGGCGAAAGTCGAGAACTTGATCATGATGTCTTTCTGAGTAGAGTCCTGAGGGGTTGGCCGGTTCCCTGTGGCTAGCCCTAGGGGTTCCGGTCCCCTCGGTGGGGGATTGGAAGTGGCTCACCTCCCGACCAGCGCCGACCACGCGAATGCGGAGCGGATAGAGCGATGTTCCGGGGGCAATGATAGGAACTCTTTTCCAGAACGCAAGATGCAGCTTCCTGAAAAATACAAATTTCGCGGGCTGAAGTCTGCGGCCAAGGCTGCGGATGGCCGACCGATCCAACCCCTTTTCAGGAAAGGTCTTAGGGGCTCGCCAGCCTCGGGTCACTGCCCGTTGATCGAGTGGGATAGCAGGCTGGCGTTGGCTTGCTGGCCCTTGGTAAACGGCAAGCTGGCCGCCGGGCGGTCCTGCGCGTTCTCGATGCGGACCGCCAGGATCGCGGGGTCGAGCAGCGTGGTCAGCGTGGAGTTGGCGAGGTTGCCGTTGATGCGCAGCCAACCGGTCTCCGGCAGCATCAAGGGCAGCGTTCCCGTGCTGACCTCGTTGAGCGCCTGATTCGTCGAGGCGAGGAAGGCATCGCTGAACGCATTGCTGATGTCCGACAACCGCACGCGCTTCCAGCAGCGGAAGCTGTATTGGCCGGAGAAGACTTCCTCGTTGTCGTTGTAGATCAACAGATCGATGAGTGCATCGAACTGCGCTCCACCGGTCAGGTTGATCAGGATCAGTTCCGAATCAAACTCGGGGCCCTGCCCGAGGAATCGCGGGATCAGGATTTCCGCAGGCGCTGCTTCGTATTCGAGTCCGTCGAGATCGCGCAGACCATCGCCCACGCCGCCGTTTTCCAGATCCGTCGCTGCACCTTCGGCCAACTGCGCTCCTGCTCGGAACACGAATGGATCCAACTCGAAATCCGTGCTGCCGAGGCTTAGCGCGCTGCCGATCAGGTGGTCGAACTTGATCGCCTTGCCGGTCGTGAGGCTCTTGGCGAACACGTAGACGTAGCCCTGCACCATGTTGGGGTTGTCGAGCTTGGTCACCACGCTGAGCGTGTCGTTGGGCGTCAGCGTGCGGCTGCGGTTGAACTCCTGGCAGCCGACCCGGTTGATGTAGACATACTCCAGTCGGACCGTGCCCTGCAGCGGGTCGGTGTTGGTGTTGGTCACCGTCAGGAGCGTCTGGCGTCCGCGGGTGTTGTCGAACAACGGGAACAGCAGCAGGCTGCCGGCATCCTTCTGGTGGGCATGGGCCGCCGGGCCCGCGAGGGCGAGGAACAGCAGGGAGAGGAGGGTGAAGCGCAGCATGTAGGGGACTCTTGCGAACCGTACCCCCAAGAAAGTGCTTTCGCGCAAGGCCCTGAGTCAGTTTTTCCTTGTGATCTGCAAGTTATTGATTGACAGCTATTTAAGTTTGTACAACCGGAACAGCTTCGAGGGGCTTCCGTCCGAGAAAAGCAGCGTAGGGGGGCTTTCGTAGACCAGCTCCCAACCGGGTAGGGACGGCTGGGCCCCCGCGCCGAACTGGCCCAGCAGGGCTGCCGGAGAGCCGGCGGGCAGCGCCGCCGTCGGCGGGAGGCCCGCCGCGTAGCGCATGCCCAGCGTCAAGGTGGCCCGGTCCACCAGCAGGTACTCAGCGCCCTTGTCCCGCATGAACCGGCTCAGCTCCTCGGGCTGTCCGTAAAAGTAGAGCGTGAGGAACTCCATGATCCGGCTTCGGCTGCGCCGGGTCTCCCACTTAGGCTGCAGCAGGATTCCGCGCCCGGTGTGGGCGAGCAGCGCCGGACCATTGACGAAATCCGTCAGGATGCGCGCATCCTTGGGGGTCAGGCGCTCGACCGCGGCCAGCGCCGAACGCAATTCCGCGCGTCGAATGGGCGGCTGGTACCAAGGGTTGCGCCACGCGTGGAAATGCGCCAGCGCGGCGAGCACCTGCACGCACAGCAACGCCAACAACCAACTCGGTCGCTGCGCCAGCGTGCGGACCAGCAGCACGCCCGCCAGGGCCGCTGGCAGGATCACGACGCGCTCGATCGCGAGGGCCAGCAGCACCCCCACGAAGAACAGGCTGCCCAGCAGAGCCAGTGCCGGATCGCGCCGCCCGTCCCGGATGGCCTGCACCGTTCCGCGCGCGCTCGTCAGCAGCGCCAGAGAGCCGACGCCCAGCAGGCTGAGGAGGGTCAGCGGACTCAGGCTGGCGAAGGGACCCTGCCACATGAGTCGCACCTCAGGAGCGAGCTCGCGCGGGTCGGCCGGCAGTTCGAACAGGTGCCGTGCCTTGGCCGCGAGCAGGCCGAACACGTGGCTGTACTCGCCGCTGCCCGCCCCGCTGCTCGCCGCCCACAGCAGTCCCGCCCCCAGCACGGCGGCGACGCTGAGGGCCTGTCGGATCCGGGTCCCGCCGACCGCCATGCCACAGGCCAAGGCCATCGGCAGCGAGAGCGCGAAGGCCGTGTGGCGCAGCATGGGCACGGCAAGGCTGCCGAGCGCCACCAACGCGACCGCCGTGCGCCCGTTGCGCGTGGCGAGCGGTTGGAGTCGATGCGCCCAGCACAGCGCGAAGGAGAGCCCCAGCTCCACGCTGAGAAAGAAGCTAGCCGCATGCCAGCTGGCGAGCGAGCCGAGCAGCGTCAGCGCGCTGGCCAGCGCCATCGAGCCGCTGCGCGTGCGCACGGCGCGCAGCGCCAGGCCCAGATGCAGCAACCACAGCGGAAAGCTGTAGTCCTCGCCGACTAGCAGAAAGCCCAGCGTGCGCTGGTTGCCCGGGAGCAGCAGCGCGAGCCCCGCGGCGAGCAGGGCCTGGTGACGGGCCAAGCCGCATTCCCGGGCCAGCAAGGCGATGCCAAAGACCGCGCAGGCCGCCGCGATCGAACTGAACCACAGGCAGCTGATGTGCAGCGGCTGGTCGGCGCCGAAAGCTGCATGGAACAGCGCGATCAGGAACTCCGGACCCAGCGGAAACAGGGTCGGGATCGACATCGGATCGGGAGCTTCGAGGCGCGCGTGCGCCGGAAACTCCGCGGGCAGGCCGCCAGCGCGGAGGATGCTGTCGACGAAGTGGAACAGCACCGCCGGATCGCTGCGCAGCAGTCCGCGGGCGTCGGCGGCGTCAAAGCCGGGATCGGCCAGTGTCAGGGAAACTCTGGCCCACGCCACCAGCGCCACCATCAGGCACAACCCCAGCCAGGCTTTCATACGGCTCAAGCTCACCCGCGTGATCCTAGCGTCGCCCTGTGCGATACTGAGGCCCCAGATGATTCCGCTGATCTTCGCCTGCCTGCTTTGCAGTTCTAGCGCGGCCCAGGAACCCTTGCGGCCGCTGATGCCACCTTCGGGACCGAGCGCCGAGGTGCCCGCGGATCTCGTGGAGACGGCGCCGGCACTGCGCATCGATGGTCAGGAGGTCCAGTGGGGTGAGTTCGCGCGCTGGCTCGTGCGCTTCACGGGTGAGTCGCGGGCGCGCGAATTCGCGCTGGAAACCTATGTGATCGAGCGCGAGGCGCTGCGCCGCCAGGTGGAGCTCCAGCCCGGCGCGGTCGGCGCGGAAATCGACGCCTTGCTGACGGAGCGCATCGAAAAGACCTTCGCGGGCCGCAAGGAGGAGTGGTTGGCCGAACTGGAGCGCACGGGCCGCACGGAGTTCGGCGTGCGCTCGGAGTTTTCCAATCGCCTGCGACCGGAACTGCTCAGCAAGGCGCTCGCGGCCATCGACCGCGTGGTTCCGGAGCACCAGATCGTGCGTGAGTGGGAGCTGCTGCACGGACGCCATGGCAAGCGCTTTGACCTGCGCGGGATCTTCGTGCGCGTCGTGGTTCCCACGCCGGACCAGCTGGACCGAGCCAAGTTCCTGGCCGCCACGGAGCAAGCCAAGGCCGAGGGTCTCAACCGGGCGCAGAAGCTGCGCGAGCGCCTGCTGCAAGGCGAGGACTTCGAGGCACTCGCCGCGCGCGAATCGGAGGATGCGCCCACCAAGGCGCGCCGCGGACAGTGGGCTGGCGGTTTTCGGCACCCAGGATGGCCCTGGAACTTCCTGGATGCGCTCGAAGCGCTCCGGGTGGGCGAGATTTCCCAGCCGCTCTACGCCAAGGGCGGTTACTGGCTTCTCAAGGTGCTGAAGGTCGATGAGACCCCTCTGGAAAAGGTCCGTCGCGAGCTCGAGGTGCGACTGCTCGCGCGCGGCCCTCAGGCGGACGAAATCGGCGCGGTTCAAGAGCGCCTGCGCGAGAACGTGAGCGTCGAGGTGCTCCCGACGCTGTGGGGCGAGCGATCCAGCCCCGAGCGTCCGGATCTCGCCGAGCCGGTCATCACCGTGGACGGCGAACCGGTTTCGCGGGCCGTTTTTGCGCGCTGGATGTCCCAGCGCATCGGAGAATCGCTGGCGCACACCTTCGCCGAGTCTTACCTGGTGCACAAGCGTGCGGAGGAACTCGGCGTGAGCGCGACGCTCGAAGAGGCTGAGCAGCGCGCGCGCGACTACATCGACGAGCTGGTGCGCGATTCCAAGGGCGGCTCGCGCGAGGCCTGGCTGGAGTACCAGAGCCGCGGGGGCCGCGATCCCAAAACCTTGTACCGCGAATGGACATTCCGGTCCCAGACCGATGTCCTCGCGGAGAAGATGATCATCGCCGAGCGCAAGGTCAGCCCCGAGTCCGTGCGCTTTCGCTACGAGGAACTCTACGGAAAGACCGGCGAGCGCCTGGAGGCGCGCGTGATCGCCTTGCCGATCCTGCTGGAGAACGTCGAGGAAGGCTGGTCGCGCGAGGAACTGGAGGCGCAGGTGGCACTGGCGGCAGACAAGGCCCGCGCCCGGTCCGAGGAACTGCTCGCCCGGCTGCGCGCGGGCGAGGACTTTGCCGAGCTGGCACGCATGGAGAGTGCGGATGCCAACACGCGTGCGCTCGGCGGCCGTGTTGCCGGGCGCTTCCGCGAGGATCGCTACACCCCGGAGATCTACGCCGCCGCTCAGGCGGCCAAGGTGGGAGAGCCGATCGGTCCGTTCCGGCAGGCCAACGCCTGGTATCTCGTCGAAGTGATCGAAAGGCGCAAGGTGGCCTTGGATGAGGTTTCCGCGGAGATCGCCGAGGAACTGCGCACGCGCAGGCCAAGCCTTCCGGAGCTGATGACCTGGCGCAACTCGCTGCGCCAGAAATCAAAGCTCGAAATCCTGCCCGGCCTCGGACAGTAGGGGGGATCAGGATTCCGAGATCCCCATCCAGCGCTGAACCGGCTCCGGTTGGAAGCTCTCCAGCTGCTGGAACAGCTGATCGAGCGTGGAGGCGCTGGTGAGCAGCGAACGCATCGACGGATCGACAAAGCCCTCGCGCACGCCGACATCGATCTGGGCCATCAACGGCTGCCAATAGCCGGCGACATCAACCAGCACGCAGGGCTTTTCGTGGATGCCCAGCTGTGCCCAGGTGACCACCTCGCAGAGCTCCTCGAAGGTGCCGTAGCCGCCCGGCAGGGCCACGAACCCATCGGACAACTCGGCCATGCGTGCCTTGCGCTCGTGCATGGTCTGCACCACCTCGAGGCGCGTCAGACCGGTGTGCCCGACTTCGCGCTCCAGGAGACCCCGCGGGATGATGCCGATGGCGCTGCCGCCGTGCTTGAGCACCGAGTCGGCGAGAACGCCCATCAGGCCGACCTTGCCGCCCCCGAAGACCAGTTCGATCCGCTGTTCGGCCATGCGGCGACCGAGCTCGCGCGCGGCCGCCGCGTATTCCGGCCGGACTCCGCTTCGCGATCCGCAGAAAACGCACAATCTGCGCGGCTTCATTTGGCTTTTGCGGGCTTCAGCAGGAGCTCGATCGTGCTGTCCTGAAGACTCGCCGGGTGCTCGTGCCAGCGCACCTTGCCCTCCGCATCGATCAGCACCAGATCGGGCAGCGCCTGAGAGCCGAAGGCCCGCGCCGTGTTGCCCGTGAGCTCGCCGCTGTCCTGCAGTAGCGGGAAATCATGTCCGCTCTGGGCTGCGAAGGTCAGGAAGCTCTCCTCGGTGTGGCGATTCTTGCCTTCCTTCTCGCGCCAGGGGTGCACCACGCCGACAAAACGCAGGCCACGCGGCCCGTAGCGCCGCTTCAGATCCTGAACGAAGTCCTTTTCCTTGGCGCACTTCTCGCACCAGCTCGCCATGAAGCTGACCAGCACAGGCTGGCCGAGCAGTGCTTCGCGGGTCTGCGGGTCGCCCAGCGCCCAGCGATCGGTGCTGAAGGCCGGGGCGGGGAGCCCGCACAGAGCGGTGTAGTCGCGGGCGCGCCGCACCAGCGCGGCATCCTTGTCCTGCGGATAGCGCTCGAGGAACAGCTTGTAATCCTGCATCGCGGCGGAGTGGTTCAGCAGCGCGCGCGAGCTGGCTGCGCGGCGTTCGAGGCACTTGGAGTGGTAGGCAGCGTCCGAGGCATATCCGCGCACGCCCGCGTCGTACGCGGCAAAGGCCGCCACCATATCGTCCCGATACCAGCTCAGCTGGCCCATCAGGTACTGCGCGCGCGGAGCGAGCTCCTTGCCCGATTCGGATTGGAGCACTTCGGCAAACAGACCCTCGGCAGTGGCGTAAGCCTCCAACGCCTTGGGTGTCGGACGACGCAGCACCAGATTGTTCTGCGCCTCGCCGATCCAACAGACGCCGATCTCGATCTGCGCCTGCAGCGCGCGGTCCGTGCCCGGGTACCGCTGGCGGAATTCCTGCAGCGCGCGGACCGCCGCGGGCCACTCGCGCTTCTGCTTGATCGCCATGGCCTTGGACCAGGCCGATTCCATGTCCTGATCGACTTGCGCGAAAGCGCTGGCCGTCAGCAGCAGGAGGGCAAGGATGCGGGTCGGTTTCATGCTCTGGAAGCATAACCCTGCGCGCTAGGCTGTGACCATGCGATACAGATTGCTTGCCCTGCCTCTGGCCTTCCTGTGCTCCTGCGCGACTCAGGATGCCAGCCAATCCAACCAGCTGGCTGCCGATGCCCGCCTGTGGCTCGAGCGCTACAACCGGAATTACAGTCAGCTGGCGGCGGCTTCCGCCGAGGCCGAGTGGCGCTCCCAGACGCACATCGTCGAAGGCGACGAGACCAACTCCAAGGCGACGCGCGCCGCCAACGAAGCGCTTGCGGCGTTCATCGGTTCCGTTGAGGTCATCGAGGCCGCCCGCGCCTTCCTCGCACAGCGCGACCAACTCGGCGCACTGGAGGTGCGCCAGCTGGAAGCCGTGCTCTTCAAGGCGGGCTCCGGGCCCCAGACCGCGGCCGAACTCGTCAAGCGCCGCATCGCAGCCGAAGCAGCGCAGACCGAAAAGCTCTACGGTTTCCGTTTCGAGCTCGACGGCAAGGAGCTGACGCCCAACGAAATCGACGGCTGCCTCAAGTCCGAAAAGGACCTGCAGCGCAGGCTGCGCGTCTGGGAAGCATCCAAGGATGTCGGCCGGGCGCTCAAGCCGGGGCTCGTCAATCTGCGGAGCTTGCGCAACGAAGTCGTGCAACAGCTGGGCTATCCCGACTACTTCTCCTACATGGCTTCTGAGTACGGCATGACCACGCCCGAGCTGACCGAGAAGATCGTCGAGATCAACCGCGAGCTGCGGCCGCTGTTCCGGGAGCTGCACACCTACGCGCGCCATGAGCTCGCGCGGCAATTCGGCCAGCCGGTTCCGGATCTCATCCCCGCGCACTGGTTGCCCAACCGCTGGGGACAGGACTGGTCGGAACTGATCGAAGTGCAGGGCTTCGATCTCAACGCGGCCATGGCCAAGCACCCGCCTGAGTGGGTGATCGCGCAAGCCGAGCGCTTCTATGTCTCCTTGGGTTTCGATCCGCTGCCGCAGAGCTTCCACCAGCTTTCCTCGCTGTACCCCGTGGCGAAGGACGCAGGCTACAAGAAGAACACGCACGCCTCCGCCTGGCACATCGATCTTGACAAGGATGTGCGCTCGCTGATGAGCGTCGAGCCCAATCAGGAGTGGTACGAGACGACGCACCATGAACTGGGGCACATCTACTACTACATGTGCTATTCCAACCCTTCGGTTCCGCCGCTGCTGCGTGAGGGCGCCAACCGCGCCTACCACGAAGCGATGGGGTCCCTGATGGGGTTGGCGGCGATGCAGCCGCGCTTCGTGGAGCGCGTCGGGCTCGATACGGGCAGCGCCAAGCCCGATGCGATGCGCCTGCTGCTGAAGGAGGCGATGAACTACTGCGTGTTCATCCCTTGGTCGACGGGGACCATGTACCACTTCGAGAAGGAGCTCTATCACGACAAGCTCGATCCCTCGCGCTGGAACGCGCGTTGGTGGGAGCTGGCGGCCCGCTATCAGGGCATCGCCCCGCCGTCCGCGCGCGGCGAGGAGTACTGCGACGCAGCGACCAAGACGCACATCAACGACGACCCCGCTGGCTACTACGACTACGCGCTGTCCTTCGTGCTGCTGTTCCAGCTGCACGATCACATCGCGCGCAACATCCTGCACGAGGATCCGCGCGACACGAACTACTACGGCCGCAAGGAAGTCGGCGAGTTCCTGAAGTCGATCATGACGCCCGGCGCGTCGGCGGACTGGCGCAAGCTCTTGCGCGAGAAGACCGGCTCGGATCTCTCGGCGAAGGCGATGCTCAACTACTTCGCGCCGCTGATGGAGTGGCTCCAGCGCGAGAACCAGGGCCGCACCTGCACGCTGGGTGAGCTCTGAGCGGCGAGCGCGGAAGCACGGCGGCAGGCTATTCGTGGCCGCGTTCGGCCGCTTCGCGGTGGCGCGCGGCCTCTTCGGGCTTGCCCTCGATATCGCACAGCGCTGCCAAGAGACGCAGCGCCGGCGCTGAACGCGGGTCGGCGCGCACCGCCGCCTCCAGATGGCCGCGCGCGCGCTCGTTCTGCTGCAGATAGAGGCAGGCCTGACCCGCGTAGATGCGCAGCTCGACATCGTAGGGCGAGCCAGCGATCAGTTCTTCGAGCAGCCCCAGCCCGGTCGTGAAATCGCCGTTGCTGCAGGCGAGCAGCGCGGTCTCCTTGGTGCGGAAATCTTGCACCAGCGTGCGCTGTTCGCGCGCGGCGAGCGCCCAGCCGCCGAGCGAGGCAAGCACCAGTGCGCCGAAGAGAGCACCCGCGGGCGTGAAGCCACCCTCGCGCTTCAGCCGCCAGTTGCGCCAGCTGAAATCGCGGCGCGCCATCAGGCGCCAACCCTGCAAGGCCACCCACGCCGCGATCGCGGCGACACCCATCGCCATCAGCAGCGGCACCCAGCCGTGCAGGCCGCGAAACGAAATCAGGGCGGCGAGGAACAGCACGCCCAGCGCGATCTCCTCGAGCGGCGAGTAGTCGCCGCGCGCCGCCGACTTGGGTCGGAAGACGAAGGCCACCAGCCAGGATCCCGCCGCCAGGATCGCCGAGAGCTTCCACTGCGGGGCGTTGAGCAGCGCGCCGAAGCGTCCGTCGTGCAGCGTCAGCGCCAGGTAGCCGCCGAAGAGGAACAGCAGCGTCAGGAGCTCGCGAATCCAGTTGCGCAAGCGCTCGCGCAGCGCCGTCCGGGCCTTGGCGAACAGCGCGGGCGCGCCCCAGCCGACGTACAGGGCTTCCTTGGGGCAGACCTGCACGCAGTCGAGGCACTTCATGCAGCCCGGGTCGACCACCATGCCGTACTCGCGCACTTCGCGGCTGACGTTGACATTCGAGGTGCAGGCCACCGTGCAGTGCCCGCACTGCGCGCAGGCATCGGTGACGCGGATGCGCAAGGGAGCGAGCTGATCCGCGATGCCGAAGATGCCGCCGTAGGGGCAGCCGTACGAGCAGAAGGCCTTGCCGCCGAGCAGGTACACGATCGCGAAACCGCACACGAAGAAGGTCAGCAGCGCGACCTCCCAGCCGGGAAAGGTGCGCCAGAAACTGTCGGTCTTCAGGTGCACCGCGGTGACCGCGAAGCGACCGCCCTCCATCCACGTCAGCACGAGCGGCGCGAGGAACATGTAGACAAAGGCCATCCACGGCACGAGCTTGAGCACGCCCAGATCCACATGGCGCGGCCGGATGCCGAGTTTCAGCATCCAGTGGCGGCACAGGTCCTGCAGCGCGACCACGTGGCAGGCCCAGCCGCAGAACCAGCGGCCGAGCACCAGCGTGCTGGCGATCGCCAGACCGAAGAAGATCAGCCCGGCGTTGACGATGCCCGAATGCGTGAAGGCCATCGACTCCGAGGGCTCCAGCGGCGAGACCGTCTCGCCTGTCGCCATGTAGTGGCCGACGTGCAGCGCGATCGCGACATGCACGAGGATCAGCACGATCGCGCGCCAGCGCCCGGCGCGCGAGACGCGCGGTGTGAGCTGCTTGCCGGCGCTGCTGCAGGAACTCATGACCTTGGACACCATACTATGCGCGGCGGGCGCCGTTCCGCTTCCGGAACGACGCCCGCCGGGGACTTTTCTATTCTGCCTGGATCACCAGGTGATCACGTATCCGCTCGAGGCGTTGAAGACCGCCGCCGTGCAGAACGCAGCCGGGTCGCGGTACTGCACCTGGTAGTAGCGCGTCGAGCCCGGCAGGAGCACATCGCCGAGCGCCGCGGAGCGCGTCGTGATCGAGGGCTCGAGGCCGACCGGCGCGCTGACCACGCCCGCCACCGCGTTCTTGACGTAGAGGCGGCGCAGTCCACCGTTGATGCAGCGCACGCCGTCACCGAACACTGCCCCCGCCGGAATCACACCCGTCGCCTGGATGAAGATCGAGGTGGAGGTCGCCAGCTCGCCCGAGCTCGTCAGGACGACGGTGTCGGGGTTGGTCGAACCAGTCGCCGTCAGCGTGGCACCGCCCGTGGCGGCCGAGTTGTTGCAGCCGGCACCGGGGTTGCCGACGTTGCCGCAGGGGCAGGCGGTCGGCAGGGAGCCGTCGCCCGAGCAGAAGGCCAGACCCGGGGGTGCCATCGGAACTTCGATGTCAAGCGCGTCGAGCTCATCGCTGACGATGCCCGCAGTCACGCGGAAGGTGTTGAGGCCCAGCCACTCGGCCGCGATGAAGATCGAGGGCGGCAGACCGGGTGCCGTCGGGACCGTCAGGAGATCGCCTTCGCAGATCGGCAGGCCGAACAGCGAGTCCGGAGTGCCGATCACAGCCGAGCCGCGACGGACGGAGAAGACGATGCGGTCGCCGACCAATCCGCTGCCGTTGACCGGCTGGAAGCCGGGCAGGCCGTTTTCCTGCAGCGCCAGTGCATCGAGGTCATCCGTCGCCTGACCCGTGAGGTCCAGACCGAGTTGGAAGGGCATCGCGTAGACCACAGGCGCGCCGCCACCGTTCTGGACGAGCACCGCGCCGGGCAGGAATCCGTTGACGAGTGCCGTGTTGGTGTTGGGCACGCCGCGCAAGACATCCGGGAAGCCCGCGTCGAGCGAGAAGTAGATCGGGCCGACTGTGCCCGCCGTGTTGATCGGCAGCTTGCCGAAGTCCAGGGCGTCGATGTTGTCGCCGGTGCGCGGGCCCGGACCGAAGACCGGCAGCCGCGGTTCGCGGATGCCCACGCCGGCGTAGATGGCGCCGGAGCCGCTCGGGTTGGCATCGCCGTCGATCACGCCCTTGTTGCCCGCCGTCGCGGGAGCGCCGGGGCCGAGAGGCAGGATCGGCATCGCCAGCGTGTTGCGGAAGACATCGGCTGCGGCATCGTTGGCGCCGAACCCGATGCCTTCGGTGAGCACGTTGGGTGCGAAGGGGCTGCCGGGGATGCCTTGGGCATACTCATCGACCGAGAAGAAGATCGAGCTGGCCGGTAGGTTCAGGCCCGTCGCGGTCATGATCTGGTCGAGACCGTAGCTCAGCGCATCGACCTCGGCCGGGCAGTTGGCTCCCGGAGGGGCGCCGATGCAGCCCACCGCGGTGGGGATGCCCAGACCGCCCGGGCCACCGGGAATCACGATCGAGGGCAGCGGCAGCGGCCCGACGACCGCCGTGGAGGGGGCACAGGGCGCTCCGCTGGAGGGAGTCAGGATGTCCGCGCCGGTGATCAGGCCACCTGGGCAGGTCGAGGGGCTGGCGATCACCGGACCGAAACGGTCGATCGAGAAGGTGATCTGGGCTTGCGCGGCACCAGCGAGGCACAGCGCGGAGAGGAGTTGGAGGGAGGTGGTATGGATCTTCATGGGGGAGTTGTCTTTCTGAGGCGGGGGCATCCCGTCCTCACAAGCCCCGTGACGCCAGACCCCCGACCGTGGAACGGAAAAACGAAAAAAGGGCGCCGTCCCCTCCCGGACGGCGCCCGCGACCTCCCACGCTGTTCTGCTCACCAGGTGATCACGTAGCCACTGGAGGAGTTGAACAAGGCCGTCGTGCAGAAGTTGGCCGGGTCGCGATACTGCACCTGGTAGTAGCGCGTCGTGCCGGGCAGAAGGATGTCGCCGAGTGCCGCCGAGCGGGTCGTGATCGAGGGCTCGAGGCCCACCGGAGCGCTGACCACGCCGGCCACCGCGTTCTTCACGTACAGCCGGCGCAGGGGGCCGCCCATGCAGCGCACACCGTCACCGAAGGTCACGCCGTTGGGGATCAGGTTGGTGCCCTGCAGGAAGATCGAGGTCGAGGTCGGGAGCTCGCCCGAACTGGTCAGCACCACCGTGTCCGGCACCGTGGAACCGCTCGCGGTCAGGACCGCACCCCCCGTGTTGGCCGAGTTGTTGCACCCCGCGCCCGGGTTGCCGAAGTTGCCGCAGGGGCAGGGAGTCGGCAGCGAACCATCGCCGGCGCAGAAAGGCTGGCCGACCAGCGGGAGCGCGGTTTCGACATCGAGCGCATCAAGTTCATCGCCGTACTGGCCCGTCGAGGCGAGCCCGCGGTTGCCGACCAGTCCCAGCCACTCCGCCGCCACATAGATGGCTGGGGTGGCGGCACCAGCCGCCGGCACGGTGAGGATGTCGCCCTCGCAGATCAGCATGCCGAACTGCGAGTCGGGCATGCCGATCACGGCCGAGCCGCGGCGCACCGAGAACAGGATCAGGTCCGGAACGACGCCGGTATTGGCCGGCTGGTAGCCCGGAATCCCGTTTTCCTGCAGCGCCAGCGCATCGAGGTCATCGGTGCCCGGACCGGAGAGGTCCAGACCCAGCTGCTGGGGCCAGGCGTAGATCGCGGGCGGCCCGCCGGCGACCTGTGTCAGCACCATGCCGGGCAGGAAGCCGTTGGCTTGGGCCGTGCCGAGGTTGTTGATGCCGCGCGCCAGGTCGGGAAAGTTGCCGTCCAGCGAAAAGTACACCTGTGCCGTGGTGCCCGCCGTCGTCACCGGCACCGGACCGATGTCCAAACCGTCGAGGTTGTCACCGATGCGCGGGCCGGGGCCCACCATCGGGGGACGCGGCTCGTGCAGACCCAGACCCGCGTAGATCGCACCGGAGGCGCTCGCCAGGCCATCGCCATCGATCGTGCCCTTGTTGCCGGCCGTGGCCGGGGCGCCCGGGCCCGCCGGGACAAACGGAATCGCAAGGCTGTTGGTGAACACGTCGGCGGCGTGGTTCTGGACGCCGGTCAGCAGGCCTTCGCTCCACACGTTGGGCGCGAAGGGACCGCCGATCACGCCCACGGCGAACTCATCCACGGAGAAGAAGATGTTGGCCTTGCCGAGGCCGGTGCCGGCCGAGTTCTGGATCATGTCGCGGCCGTAGGAGAGCGCGTCGAGTTCGGCCGGGCAGGGAGTGCCGCCGGGAGCACCGGTGCAGATCCCCACCGAGGGAATCCCCAGTCCGATCGGAGTCGCCACCCCCCCCGGGATCAGGATCGAGGGCGGGGGCAGGCCGCCGACGACCGCCGAGGAGGGCTGGCAGGGGGCACCGCTGGCCGGGGTGAGGATGTCACCCGGCGTGATCGGAAGGCCCGGGCAGGTCGAGGGCAGGGAAACCGTCGAGCCGAGGTAGTCGATGCTGAAGGAGATCTGGGCCTGGGCGATGCCGGCAAGACCAAGGAAGGGGATCAGTCGGAGTGAGGTTTGGAGCTTCATGGAGGAGGTGGGGCGGCGGGGAAATCCCGCCTCGCCCGCCCCTCCGTGACCGCCGCCATGCCAGCGTGGAACGGAAAGTGCCGGAAACTCGCTACGGGGTGAACGGCACCGAGAGCAGGTTGGTGATGTTGGTCACCGCGCCGCAGGGTCCGGTCACGTTGCGGTACCAGGCTTGGAAGTGCCAGGTCTGGCCGACCTGGATGCAGGCCGCCGCCGGCAGCGAACTGTTGCACGTGATGTAAACGATCTCCGGTCCGTAGGTGGCGACGCCCCCCGATCCGCTGTTGAACGCGCCCAGCCGATAGATCGTGCTGTTGACGCAGCGCAGGCCTGCCCCGAGCACGACCTGCGTCGTGTTCTGGCTCATCAGCCACAGCCCGTTGACATTCGCGGGCAACTGCGAGGCCACCAGCACGAGATCGTCGTTGCTGACGCTGTCGGAGCCGAAGCTCGACAGCAGGGCGCCGACGCCGGTGGAATTCTCACAGCCTGCGGCGGGATCATCGTTGCCGCACGGCGGCGGCGCCGTGATCGGGCAGAAGCAGCTCTTCGTGCCGATCTCCGGCTCGCACTCGTCGGGAATGCCGTTGTTGTTGAGATCGGCGGCGCCACCGTTGGCGATGTCGACCGCGTCCTCGATGCCGTTGTTGTTGCAGTCCCACATCACGGGGACCAGCGAGGCGAGCGCGTCGAGTTCATCGCCTCGGCTGACCTGACCGCTGCGCTCGGTCGCCAGCCCGAGGTTTTCGGCGGCGATCAGGATGCGCGGGCGCTGACCGGGGGAGCTGGGGTTGAGCAGGATGTCGCCCGCTTCGATGGGCAGGCCGAGCAGCGAGTCCGTCTGTCCGATCAACGCCGATCCGCGCCGCACCGAGAACAGCAGCATGTCCGCCGTGCCCTGGTTCCACTGAAACAGCGTCTGCGGCGGCTGGAACACGCCATCGCCGTTGTCCCACACCAGCAGCGCGTCCAGATCATCCGTGCCCGGGCCGGTCAGATCGAGTCCCAGCTGGGAGGGAGCCGCGTACACCGAGGGCCCTGCCCCCGAGGCATTCAGCGAAACCAGCACCGCGCCCGGCAGGAAACCGTTGGCCTGGGCCGAATTGGAGTTGGCGAGGCCCGTCAGCGGATCGACAAAACCAGCATCGAGCGAGAAGAACACGCGTCCGCCGGGGCCGGGCACCTGGCCCGTAGCCAGGGCATCGAGGTTGTCGCCCAGCAGACCCGGCGCTCCGCTGACGATCGGCGTCGGTTCGAACAGTCCCAGACCCGGATAGCGGAAGGGCGTGCCCGTGCTCGAACCGCTCTCGCCGTTGCCATCGATCACGCCGATGTTTTCGGGCGGCACCACGGGCGTGGGGCCGCCCAAGGGCAGGGTTCCCTGCAACACGCCGGCCGCGAAGAACACGTCGCTGGCTGCATCGAGGAACTGCGCCTCGCTGCGCAGATTGGGCAGCAGCGTGCCCAGCGGCGGAATCGCCCGCCCCACCGCGTACGGATCGACCGAGAAATAAAGGCGCGCCTGTCCCGTGCCCGGCAGCGCCTTGAAGCGCGCGTCGGCGCCGTAGGACAAGGCGTCGATCTCGATCTGACAAGGCTGACCAGCGATCTGGCCGCCGCACGCACCCGCCTGGATCAGACCCAAATTGGCCGGATCGAGGGCCACGAGCGGTGCCGGCTGCGGTCCCACGGTCGGCAGCAGCGTCGAGGGTCGCAGGATGCGACCTTCGTTGAGCGGCACGCCGACGCCCCCGGCCAACTCCGCTTTCGAACGGCTGCGCCAGTCGAAGGAGAAGGTCACACCTTGGGCATGGACGCTGGCGCACAGGCAGCTCAGCGCCAGCAATCGCACGGCAGTAGGGGCTAGGGAGCGCATGGAGAGACTCACGGGCCTGTGCCTGCGGCTGGCGATCCGCGGGCTGGGCATGCGACGACGTGACTCAGACGTTTGGAGGAACAGGGCTGTTCCCCGCGGCCTTTTATTTATACCTCAACGGCAAGGCGAGGCGCTGCTCATTTCCCACCTCCCAGGATTCCAGCGGGCGGGGCAGCCGGCCCTCGAGCAGCGGTAGGGGGTCGATCGGGAAGCCGTGGATCAGCCCCTCGGTGGTGCCGATCAGCACCCGCGCGCCGTGGAACGCGAGTGCGGAAGGCGTGCCGGAAGCCTGAAACTGCGTCAGCGGCAAGCCTCCGCGGGTGTCGCGGACGAACACCACCCCGTCTTTCGAGGCCGTGACGAACACGCGGCCGTCGGGGCTGAAGCCCCCCAGCGCCAGGTCGCTCGTGTGGAAGATTTCGCTGGGCAGGATGCGGCTTTTCTCCGACCCGCGCAGCTCCAGCAGTCGAAAGGCACCTCCGCCGTGTTCACCGAGCAGCAGCAGTTGCTTCGAGTCGGGGGAGTAAGCCGCGTTGCGCGCCACGAAGGCGCGCAGCTCTTCCAGAATGGAGCCCCCCGGCAGGCGCACGCGCAGCACCCGCAGCGAATCGGTCACCAGCGTGAACTCGCTGCCGTCGGGGGCCAGCGCCAGCTGGCGAACGCTCGCGGGCGTAGGCTTGGAGAGATCGAGTTCGAATCCGCCGGCCGGACCATCCGGCTCGAAGACAAGCCGCTGCCCGGAGCTTTCCCGGAGGTGCCCCCCCGGCAGCGGCCACAGACCTTGCGGTGCGGGCGGCGCCGTCCGGCGCGTGCTGGTGAGCGGCGCATCGTCGAGCCCGTCGAATTCGTGCAGCACGCCGTCCTCCGTGAGCGCTTCGTAGCGGCCCTTGGCGCGGTGGAAGCTCAGTTGCAGGATCGGGCCGGGCGCGCGCAAGCGCAGCACGTCCGGACGCGTGCTCGCATGCCAGCCCATCAGCGCCCCGCCGACATTGCGCGTATACAGCCGGGTTCCATCGGGAGTGAAAACCAGATCTTGAGCACGGAAGCGTCCGCTGAACTGCTTGAGCAACTTGCCGCTCGCGCATTCGAAGATGCGCACGCTCCTGTCCGAGCAGGCCAGCGCCACGCGCGCGCCATCGCCGCGGAAAGCGCCGCGCAGCGCCGTGCGCGAATCCTCCGGGAGGATCCAGGTCTCGGCGAGCGAGTGCGTGTCGATCAGGCAGGCCGCGCCCCGTTCCTCGCGCGCGCTCAGCACCAGCAGCCATTTTCCGCTCGGATCGGCGCGCAGCTCCTCGATGCCGAGCTCGAAACGAGGGAGCGGCGGCAACTCGATTTCGCCACCGTCGAGGGCCAGTCGCGCCAGCTGACCCGATTCGGTGGCGATCCAGACACCGCTCTGCGTCGGTGCCAGCCTGCGCACCGCGCCCAGCGGGTTCGCGCGCGTGCCCCAAACCGCGCCGTCCTCCGCACGAAACACCTCCGCCGACTGCGCGCCCTGGAAGAAGGCCAGCACGCGCTCGCCTTCGGCATCGAAGCAGGCCTGCTCGCAGTCCTGATCGCGCAGAACGGCCAGGGTTGCCAAGCTCGGTAGCGCCAGCAGCACGAGCCGGCCCTCGCGCGTGCGGGCGAGCAGCCGGGATTCCGCGCGGGAAAGCGACCACTCGCGCAGGGCTCCGCCGACTTGCCCCGAACCGAGAGCCGCGCCGGAGCGCCGATCGAAGGCCTGCACGCGCCCCTCGAGATCAGCGGCGAGCAGCCATCCATGCCTTGAGGCGAATAGCAGCTTCTGGGTCGCGCCGATCACACCGCGCGCCTCTACCGGCGCAGTGCCGCCGTCCAGCGCATGAATCAAGATGCGGCTCGCTCCGTCCTCGAAGCCGGAGAGCGCCACCGCGAGCTGCGTGCCCACCGAGTCGAGCGCGAAGTCCTCGCTCGTGCGCGCCCCCGGGAACCGCAGTTCGCGCTCCAGGGCGCAGGCATCGAGAGCTTTCAGCAGCGCGGCGCGCGTGAGGTAATTGGGTGCCAGCTGGCAGGCCTCCACGCCCAGCGCGACCGCGGCGGAGGGATCCTCCTCGACCAGCGCCTGCGCCCTGCTGCCCAGATGCCGGCCCAGCGCGACGCGCAGCGCCGCGCGCTCGGACGACAAGCTGTACAGGCTGAACGCCAGCGCGCTGGCGAGCACCACGAGCGTGCCGGCCAGCACCGGATTGCGCTGGGTCCAGCGCACGAGTCGCAGCAGCACGCCGGGAGGTCGGGCGCGGATCGGCTCGTAGACGCGGATGCGGCGCAGATCCTCGGCGAATTCCAGCGCGGTGGCGTAGCGCCGCGCTGGTTCCTTCGCCAGCGCGGTGGCGAGCACGGCGGCGATCTCGCCGGGCAGGGCCGGGTTGTGCTCGCGCGGATCGCGCGGCTCTTCCTGCTCGATGGCGCGGAACAACTCGGCTCGGTTGGGCTTCGCGAACACGCGCTGCAGCGTCAGCGCTTCGTACAGGCTCGCACCCAGCGAATACACGTCGGTGCGCCGATCGAGCGCCGCGCCCGCGCGCAGCTGCTCGGGCGACATGTAGGCGGGCGTGCCGAGCATCTCGCCTTCGAGCGTCAGCGCCGCCGCATCCTCCTCGCGCTCCTCGCGCGCGAGCCCGAAATCGAGCAGGACTGGCTCGCCGCCCGCGCTGACCATGATGTTGCCGGGCTTGATGTCACGATGGATCACGCCCGCTTCATGGGCTGCGTGCAGGGCGCGCGCGGCCTTCTCGAAGAAGGCGATCAGCGCATGGATGTCGAGCGTGGTACGCGCCGGCCACTCATGCACGAGCTTCGGCAGGTCGGCGCCGGAGAGCCGCGAGTCCTTGGCGTGAGCGAGCACGGCGGCGAGCGTGGCGCCTTCGACGTGCCGCATCGCGAGCCAAGGCGACTCCCCGTCGATCTGCGCATCGTAGATGGCGCAGATGCCCGGATGGTCCAGCCGCGCGATCACCTCGGCTTCCCGGCGCAGCCGCGCGCGGCGCTCCTCACCGATGGCGCCGAAGAAGCCGCCCAGCACCTTGAGTGCGACGAGCCGCTCGATGCGCGTGTCCTGCGCCAGATAGACCGCGCCCTGACCGCCGCTCCCGAGCTCGCGCACGATCTCGTAGGGGCCGATGCGCCGCTGCTCGGCCTGAGTCGCATCCGGCTGCGGCGGCTCTTCGAGCGCCAGAAACTCCCGGGCGATGGCCGCCTCGTGACCGGGGTAACGCGCCATCCACCAGGACAGCTCGTGCGTCCGACCCGCTTCGCGAGCCTCCCAGTAGGCGCTGACGAAGTCGAACACCGCGGCCAGAGTGGGGTCGTCTCGGCGCTCAGGTCTCACGGAAGGCCATTGTAATGCTAGGCTGAGTCGAGGCGATGCACGCGGAAGAGGAAGAGGAAGCACCCGATGGCGAGACCCAGCGGCTGGCGCGACTCGCCCGCGGCGGGGACGCCGAGCGCTTCAGCGAACTCTACGGCCGTCTGGCGCCGGCACTGCACGCGTGGGCCACGATGAAGATCCGGCCCAGCCAGCGGGGCGCCTTGGACCCGGAGGATGTGGTCGCGGAAGTCTGGGTGCGCGCCTTCCGGGCGCTGCCCCAATACGATCCCGACACGAGCTTTCGGGCATGGCTGTTCCGCATCGCCAAGAACGTGCTGCTGGAGTCGTTCCGCAAGCTGCGACCGGATGCGAAAGGCCCGGCGGCCGGTTCCAGCACGAGGATCTTCCAGCTGGGCCACTTTCCCGACAGTGCCACGGCGATCAGCCGGCGCGTCGCTCGCCTGGACGGCGTGCAGCACCTTCTGGAGTGGGCCAGGACGCTGGAAGAGGACGAGCGGCAACTGCTGGTGCATTGCGGCCTCGAGGGGCTTTCGTACGCGGAAGCCAGCGAGCGGACGGGCGTCGCCCGCGACACCATCGCCAAGCGCTGGCAGAAGCTGCGCGAGCGCGCCCGGCAGTTTTCGCTGCCTCTTGGGGAACCTCTGGTCGACTAGTTTCGTCTCCGCGCTGGCTTTGTATGGCGTGTGTTTTTTTCAGAAACGAACGCGAAACCTGCGCGCGATTCCTTGTTAGATCCCGCGTCCGGGAAAAGTCGCAGTGCGGGGAAGCGGGGGGGCCGCCGAACCGCACTGCGCCCCGGGCTCCTGAAGAGACGAGGCGGCTCGACATTGGTCGATCCTCGGGACAAGGCGGCCTGAGATTTCGCGAGAAAGCTCAGGCCGTCGTCTTGTGCAGGCCCTCGTCGGCCGCCTTGCGGTAGCGGCGGAGAGCTGGTTCGCGCCAGGCCAGCCAGGCGGTGCTAAGCATGCACAGGATTCCGCCGCTGACCACGCTCGCCACCGCCCCGAAGCGGTCGGCTACCAGGCCCGCCTCCAACTCGCCTAGTTGTGGCCCGCCCATGAAGAAGACCATGTTGACCGCGATCATGCGGCCGCGCATCTCGTCGGGCGTGTGCAACTGCCGGATCAGGTTGCGCAGCACGATGCTGACCGTGTCCGCCGCGCCCGTGACCGCCAGCGCAGCGTAGGTCAGCCAGAAGCTGCTCGAGCATCCGAACACGACGGTCGCCGCTCCGTACAGCAGCACCGACCACAGGAGGATGGGTCCGCGGCGCACGATGCGCGTGGCGATCGGGGCGAGGATCGCGCTGGTCACGAGCGCGCCCACGGCCGGGGCCGCGACCAGCAGCCCGTAGCCGTGTTCGTCGAGGAACAGAATGTCCTGCGCGAAAATCGGCAGCAGCGCCATCGCCGAGGAGAAGAAGGTCGCGAGGAAATCGAGCAGCATCGACGAGCGGATCAGCGGCGATCCGAACACGAAGCGCAGGCCGTCCATGGCCGAGGACAGGCTCACCGGCGGGCGCTTGGAACCCGGATCGGCGGAGACATCCTTCATCAGGATCAGCGCGACGAGCACCACGAGAAAGGAAAGCGCGTTGAACAGATAGACGTAGCCCAGGCCCAATCCCGCCATCGTCGGGCCCGCCAGCGCGGGGCCGACCACGGAGGCGAGTTGAAACAGGATCGTGTTGAGCGCGATTGCGTTTGGCAGCATGTGGCCCGGAACGAGCCGCGGAATCAGCGACTGGCGAGCCGTGCCGTCGAAGGTGCCCACGGCCGAAGTCAGCGAGGTCAGCAGGTAGATCGGCCACAGCTGTTCGAGTCCCTGAAAGGTGACGAAGGCCAGAAGGCCGGCGATCACGGCCAGGATGCTGGTCGTCAGCATCATCAGCCGGCGGCGATCGAAGGCGTCGGCGAGCACGCCGGAGAGCAGCGCGCAGCTGAGGATGGCGAGGAACTTGAACAGTCCCACCAGCCCGAGCGCAATCGGCTTGTCCGCGGGATCCCTGACGAGCAGCGTGACATGCCACAACACGACTGCGTTCTGCATCAGCGAGCCTGCGGTGGAGATCAGCTGCCCGATCCAGAGCAAGCGGAAATTGCGGTGCTGAAGCGCCTCGAAGGCCGCTCGCAAGGGCGTGGGCGACATGTGGGGCGGGCGAGCCTAGCAGTTGGAGGGAGCGGATGCTGCCCGCGCCCGCAGTCGATTCCACGCCGCCAGCAGCAGCATCGAGAGCAGCGCACCGCTGAGCGCCAGCGCCATGTCCTTCTGCGCATCCCACTCATCGCCCTGAGTCCCAAGGTAAGCCGTGCCCAACTCGGGGTTGGTGATGCGGGCCGCGACCCACTCGAGAATCTCGTACAGTCCGCTCATCGCGCAGGCGGCATCGAAGGCCAGATAGTAGGACCAGAACCCCCGCACGCCGGCGAGTTGCATCAGGAGCTCGCGAATCGGGACGGCCAGCAGGAATCCGAAGCAGAAGTGCACGGCGCGGTCGTAGTGATTGCGCGACAGACCCAGCCAATCGCGCACCCAGAAGCCCAGCGGAACCTCGGAGTAGGTGTAGTGCGCCCCGACGGAGTGCATCACGAGAAACGCGAAGATCAGCACGTAGCTCAGCGAGCTGAAGCGGTGGCGCCGCCAGGTCAGCACCAGCGGAGGCACCAGCACCGCGACGAGCATGTTCTCCAGCCGCCAATCCGCGGGGTGCAGCGGTGCGATCGCGCTCCAGACCCAGACCGCGAGGTAGACGATCGCGAGCGTCAGCGGCAGGCGCAGGCTGCGGCGTTGCACTTCGTTCACGGCGTCCAGTCTAGGCCGATCGCGACTCGCGGCCGCTACGCCGAAAGCCGGATTTTTCCCCCGCGCGGCCGCCTGTCAGGAGCGTCCTTCAGGGTTGCCGGGGCAGTGGGGCTCCGGCAAGCGGATGACCTTGGAGGAGCGCAAGCATGGCTGGATCGGGTCGATGGACGGGGGGGCTGGTCGCGGGATGTCTCGTGCTGGGTGTCTGGCTGGCGACAGTCGCGCATGCGCAGCAGCCGGGTGAGGCCGGCCCGCGCCTCGAAGAACTGGAAGAAGGGCTGCGTTCCCCGCAGGCGGACAAGCGCCGCAGTTCGGTGCAGAAACTCGCCCTTCAGGACAGCCTGCCTGCCTGGCGTCTGGTGCTCGGGGCCCTGCGCGACCGCGAGCCCGAGGTGGCGGATGAGGCGGAACTGGCGCTGTCGAACATCCGCGAAGAGCGCGCCTGGCGCGAGCTCGCGGGTCGCAATGGGCTGCAACATGAGGACGAATGGGTGCGCCTGCGCAGCATCGGCGCGCTGGGGCGCGGGACGCTGCCGCTCGATGCCGGTCTGCTGGTGCGTGCCATCGACCCGCGCGAGCCCGAACTGTCGCGCGTGGCGTTGGCGATGTTCGAACGCTGCCGGACTGCGGAACGACTGACCGGCGACCTCGATTCGGCCCGTCGCCATCTGGTGCGCCTCGTCGAGGCGCGCGCCGGCGGACCCGGCGCGGGCGAAGTGCGCGGGGCAGCGCTGCTGGCGCTGCAGAAGCTCGACTACTTCGAGGCTTTGCCGAGAGCGGAACGCGCGCTGGCCGACCGCGATCCGGCGCTGCGCTGTGCGGCCGTGCTGTTCTTCGCCCGCACCACCGAACAGGAGAGTCTCGAGATCGCGCGCCGCATGCTCTCCGATCCGGACACGCGCGTGCGATCGGCCTGCATCGATGTGCTGCAGGGCATCGATTCGCGAGCGTCGATCCTCGCGCTCGTGGAGCATATGCAGACCGAAGCCCGCTCGCGCCTGCGCTGGGGGATCCTCGGCTGGTTGCGCGCGCGTTCGGGCGAGGAGCACGGCTTTGAACCGCAAGCTTGGCGAGTCTGGGCGGCCGGCGTGGAAGGGCGGGTCTCGACGGGTGTGGGCTCCCTGCGCCGCGGTCCGGTGGGGGATACGCGGGTCGCCTTCGCCGGCATGAGCGTGGTTTCGGATCGCATCGCGTTTCTGATCGATCTGTCGGGTTCGCTCTGGCAGGCGAAGGTCGGCGACAAGACGCGCAAGCAGATCGTCGACGAGCAGCTGCGCGCGGTGCTCAAGGTCCTGCCGGAGGGAACGCGCTTCAATGTGATCCCGTACACAGGAGCCCCGCTGCCGTGGGAGCGGGAACTGGTCGCCAGCAGCGCCTCGAACGTCAGCCGCGCGCTGAGCGATTTCGAGCGCTGCCATCAGAGCGGACGAGGCAACTTCTACGATGCGGCGCGGCTCGCGATGGAGGATCCCGAGGTGGATACGATCTGCGTGTTGACCGACGGCGTGCCCACCGGAGGCCGGCGCTGGAACATGGACCTGATGGTCGAAGTGCTCGCGGAGCACCATCGACTGCGACGCGTCGCGATCGACTCGATTCTGGTCGACTCGCCGCGCCGCCAGCGCGAGGCCTGGGCGCGGCTGGCGGCGCTCACGGGCGGTCGCTCGATCGTGGTCGACACCAAGTCGACCGATGCACCAAAGGTCGAGCCCGCCGGGAATTCCTCTTCCGGCGAAAACAGGCGTCCGGCCGGGTCCTGAAGCCCTCGTTTGAGGCGTTCTGGAGTCCCGGACGATATGGTTTCACCCGCATGCAGGCTGAGGAACCCCGCGCGCCCCGACCAGAAGGCATCCCCGAGGAGCCCGAAGGCACGCGCGTGCATGCCGACACCGATGAGGGACAGCCGGTGGGCCCCACGCCCGCCTGCGACTTCTGGAGCGCGATCTACCAGCGCCGCTCGATCCGCAAGTTCAAGCCCGATCCCGTGCCGCGCGAACTCGTGGAGCAGGTGCTGCATGCGGGCATCTGGGCGCCCTCCTCCTGCAACTACCAGATGTGGGATTTCGTCGCCGTCGACGATCCGGCGGTCAACCAGCGCCTTGCCGGGCTTTCCTCGCAGATGGGCAACGCACCAGTCAACATCATCGTCGCGTACGGGCGGGATTTCTCCGAAGAGGCGTGGGCGAACATTCAATCCGCGAGCGCGGCGATCGAGAACATGAGCCTCGCGGCGCACGTTCTGGGCCTGGGCACGTTCTGGATCACGCAGACGGGCGATCGGGAGCGCGTGCGCGAAATCGTGGGTCTGCCGGAGGATCGGCTGGTGATCGCCGTGTTGGCGCTGGGTTATCCCCGGCTGCAGCCGAAAAAGGGCCCCAAGCGACGGCCGCTGCGCGAGGTGGCGCACTGGAATCACTACACGGGCCGGGCGATTCCCGCTTCGGTTCGCCCGCAGGACTGGGCGCCGGATCTGCTGCGCACCTACCAGCGCGCCCGAGTGCTCAACGGGCTGCGGCACAACAAGCCGCGCCCCTGGGAGCAGCGCGCGCTGGGCGAGGCGCTGGATCGGCTGCTCCCCGAAAAGAACCCTGGAAAGCCCGTCGACAGCGCCGGGAATCCGCCGCGCTGGCTCGATGTGCTGCCTTGCACCGGGATCCTCACCGAGCGACTGGCGCGCGATCGGCAGGGCTACGCCTTCGAGGTGCTGGAGCGCAGCCCGGAAGTCGCGGAGTTCTGCGCCAACCGTGCCATTCCGCGGGCGCGGGTCCTCTTGTGGGATTGCGAAAAACCGCAGTTGCCCGGGGGGCGCTACGCGCGGATCAGCTGCCTTTATCGGCTGGAAAACCTGCATGCGGCCGAGCGCGCTGCGCTGATGCGCGAGCTGGCAGAGGCGCTGGCGCCCGATGGCGAGCTTCTGATCGGCTTCGTCAATGCCCGCTCCTTCCACAACGCGATGGAGTGGCTGCGCGGCCGGCGCGGCGGCCCGCGCGGAGTGGAGTATGTGCTCTCACCTGACCCGAGCATCGGACCCTTCGAGGCGCTCGAGCCGGCCGCCATGGAACAGCTTGCGCGCGCCAACGGATTGCGGGTCGTCGCCCGCCACGGAACGCAGGCCGCTCCTCCGGCTGAGGAACTGGCCTTCCGCACGCGCAACTTCGGCGCGCGTGCGCGTGCCGTCGCCGGCGCGCTGGCTGGAGCCGCCCGAATCCTCGACTGGATTCCCGGCGTGCCGGCACGCTGGGGCCGTTTCCAGTATCTCTTGCTGAAGCGGGCCTAAGGCTGGCCCGTCGTGGGCAGCGGCCGTCCGAGGCTGTCGAGTTCGATCGGTTCGCCCAATCCCAGCTGGCGCAGCGAATCCCGCACCTTCGCCTTGTCGCCCACCACGAGGACGATCATCCGATCGGGATGCAGGACCGCCTGTGCCAGCCGGACGAGATCCTCGCGGCGCAGCGCCTGCAGTTCGGCCAGCCGGCGCTCGGCGAAATCATCGGGATAGCCGAAGGTGGAAATGGCGGAGGCATACCTGGACAGGGCCACGATGGACTCGTATTGCCGCAGTGCGCCCTGCAGCAGAGCATCCTTGGTGAAAGCCAGCTCTGCATCGGTGGGTCCCGCGCGGAAATTGCGGATCTCCTTCAGGAACTCAGCCACGGATTCGCTGGTCGATGGAATCACGCGACGCGGCTGGCCCTCCGATTCCACGATCTTCTCGGTCTGCACGGCTGCCGAAGCCAGGAAGCGACCGTAGGTCCGGCCCGACTCGAAAGCGGTGCGCGCTCCGTAGGTGTAGCCCTTGTCCTCGCGCAGGTTCAGATTGATGCGGCTGGAGAACTGCCCGCCGAGCGGCTGGTTGAGCACCGACAGCGCGTAGCTGCGCGGCGAAAGCGCTGTGTCGGCCATGTGTCCGATGCGCAGCTCCGACTGCGCCGCGCCGGGCTTGTCGACCAGATAGATGCGGGTCGGCTGCATGTCGGCCATCTCGCGTGAAGTGCCGACTTCGCGCAGTGCTGTCTGGCTGCCGAATGGCTGCAGCAGCGGCGCGAAGCACTTGCGCAGCCCCGACGCGTCGCGAGCGCCGACGTAGGTCACGCGCGTGGTGCTTGCATTGGCATGAGCCTGCCAGAACGCGGCCACATCCTCGACGCGCATGGCCTGCAGGGATTCCTGCGTGCCGATGCCGGGGGAAGCCAAGGGTCCCTCACCGTGCAGCAGTCTGCGGAAAACATCATCCGCGATCAGCCGGATCTGATCCGAGCGCGAGCCGAGCGCCACCAGCTGCTCGCGGCACAGACGCTCGAAATCCTCCGCGGCAAATCGGGGACTGCGCACCAGCTCCGAGAGCAGCAGCGCCGCTTCTTCGAGGTTGCGTTCGGGAACATTGAGGGAAAGGATGAGTTCTTCCTCGCTGGAGGCCGCGCTGAGCGTGGCGCCGAGCCGGTCGAGTTCGCCCTGAAGCTCCAGCGCCGTGCGAGCCTGCGTGCCCTGAGTGATCAGTCCGGCGGTGAGGGTGCTGATCCCGCGCTGGGAATCGGCCTCCGCAAGTTGCCCTGCCCCGAAGGAAAGCGTGACGACGGCCAGCGGGAGTTCCCGATAGGGCAACGCGGTCACGGGTATTCCGTTCGGCCAGGTGTCGTGCCACACGGGCGGCGAGCGGAAGGGCCTGGAGGCAGCGGGCGAGGGTTTGAGCGAGCGGTCGAACGTGTCCGCAGGGGGCGTGCGCAACTGGACATCCGCTGCCGCGAGCTTCGCACCCGGCCGCGCGGTCGAGCCGATGAGCGGTGCCGGTGCCGAGTTCTTTAGCGCCAGCGTCATCTGATCGCGCGGGACGATCGACAAAGCCAGCTCGGGCCGGCCCGCGATCCAGCGCCTCAGCGCAGCCTGAAGATCCTTCGGCGTGACGGCGAGATGCGCATCCAGATCGGTTCTCCAGCTGCCGGGTTCCCGCGTGAAGCAGTTGAGATTCGCCAGCATTCCCGTGCGCATCCCGACGGATTCGGCGCGTCTCAGGAACTCGGCTTCGTAGCGGCCCTTGACTCGTTCCAGAGCGTCGGCGTCGATGCCCTGCTCGGCAAGCTGTGCGAGCAGCGCGAGCACTCGCTGGTGGATCTCATCCAGCTTGACTCCCGGATTGGCGCGCAGCGTGATCAGGAATTCGCCGGCGAGCTCGTCGGAGTTGTTGGCTGCCGAGACATCGGCACACAGCGGAGCTTCGATCCTCAAGGCGCGGTCCAGCACCGAGGTGTCGTTCATGGCGAGAATGCGGCCCAGCATGTCGAGGGCCGCCTCGTCCGCATGGCCCATCGGCACCGAAGGCCATGTGAGTGACAGCTGCGGCAGCTTGACGCTGTCCTCCGCCGCGATGCGCAGCGGCTGAGCCAGCATCACCGGTCTGGGCGCGGGTTTTTCGACAAGCGGTCCGCGCGGAATGTTTCCGAAGTACTTCTTCACCAGTTCGAGTGTTGCCTGCGGATCGATGTCTCCGCCAATCGCAAGGGTGGCATTGTTCGGCCCGTACCAGCGTCCGAAAAAGCCCAGCACATCCTCGATGCTCGCGGCGTTGAGATCCTCCTGGGATCCGATCGTCAGCCAGTGGTAGGGATGCTCGGGAGGATAGAGCCTCGCCGCGGTGTAGGCCCGCGCCATGCCGTAGGGGCGGTTCTCGTAGTTCTGGCGCCGTTCGTTCTTGACCACTTCGCGCTGGTTGTCGAGCTTGGCCTGCGTCACGGAGGGCGTGAACCAGCCCATGCGATCGGCTTCCAGCCAGAGCGCCAGCTCCAGCTGGTTCGATGGCAGCACCTCGAAGTAGTTGGTGCGATCCCGGGTCGTCGAGCCGTTGAGCGTTCCGCCCGCTTCCTGCACCAGCTTGAAGTGCATGTCATCGCCTACGTGCTGGCTGCCTTGGAACAGCATGTGTTCGAACAGGTGCGCGAATCCGGAACGGCCCGCCTCCTCGCGCGCGCTGCCGACGTGGTACTGCACATAGACCGCGACCACCGGGTCGGAGCGATCCTCGTGCAGGACGACCTCGAGCCCGTTGTCGAGCACGTGCTTTTGATAAGGGATCTCGAGTGCGCTCCCGCTCGAGAGAGCCGAGCAGGAGGCCAGTACGGCCAGCAGCAGGACAAGGCACAGACGCATGCGCGCATCATAGCGAGGGAGAAGGTAGGATCGCCCGCATGATCGCCGCCCTGCTTGTGCTGTGCCTTCAAGGCACGGCAGTGACTCCGGATCAGCACCTCGGCCGCCCTCTCGGTGCTGATTTTCAGCTGCCTGACTGGCAGGAGGTATCGAGTTACTTCCTCGCGCTCGACCAAGCCTCGGCGCGAGTTCAGACGCGCGAGATCGGCCGCAGCGAAGAAGGCCGTCCCTGGTATCTCTCGATCCTCTCGAGCGAAGCCAATCTGGGGCGGCTTGAGGAGCTGCGCGCGCTCAACCGGCGCATCGCTGATCCTCGAGGTGCCACCAAGGACGAGCTCGATTCGGCGCTGGCTCGCGCCAAACCCTTTGTCTTCGTGTCCTGCGCGATGCACGCGACGGAGTGCGCTGGCCCGCAGTTCGCGATGGCCTTCGCGCATCAGCTGGCGAACTCCGAGGCCGAGCCCTGGAAGAGCGCGCGCGAAAACTGTGTGGTCCTGCTCGCTCCCAGCCTCAATCCCGACGGACTCGATCACGTGGTCAGCTGGTATCGCCGCGTCGTGGGCACGCCCTACGAGGCCAGCGAACTCGACCGGCTCTATCAGTACTACGCGGGGCACGACAACAACCGCGACTGGTTCGCGCTGGCGCTGGCCGAAACGCGCATCGTGACCAAGCTGCTCTATGAGGAGTGGTTCCCGCAGATCTACTGGGACGTGCACCAGCAGGGTTCGAGGAGCGAGCGCATGTTCGTTCCGCCCTTCCGGGATCCGCTCTCGCCCAATCTCGATGCCGGCGTGATCAACTCGATCAACCTGCTCGGCATGCGTGCGGTTCACGACATGACCGCCGAGGGGCTGCGGGGCATTTCGTGGGGGGTGACCTACGACATGTGGTGGAACGGCGGCAATCGCAACGTGCCAGTGCGTCACAACATGGTGGGATTGCTGACCGAGGCTGCCAGCGCGCGTCTGGCCAGCCCGATTTTCCTCGCTCCGACGGAACTGGAAGCGCCCGGCGGACTGGGCTCCTACGCGCCCTCGAATCAGTTTCCCGCACCCTGGCCCGGCGGCTGGTGGCGTGTGCGCGACATCATCGACTACGAGCTGGCCTTCGGCCGCTCGCTGCTCGGCAGCGTGGCGCGGGAGCCGCAGCTCGTGCTGACGAACGCGCTGAACGCGGCGCAGCGCGCGCTGGCGCGCCCGAGCGAGTTCGGCGTGCGCGGCTGGCTGATTCCCTCCTACAACACCAATCGCGGCGCCTGTGAGCGGCTGTGCTCGATTCTGCTGCGCACGGGGGTCGAACTGGAGCGCTGCGAGACCGCCGTGCAGGCCGATGGCCGCAGCTATCCCGCCGGTTCGATCCTGATCCGCGTGCCCCAGCCCTACGCCATGCATGTCAAGGATCTCTTCGACATCCAGCGCTATCCCGCGGGCGAGCCGCCCTACGATGTCGCCGGCTGGACCTTGCCGGAGCTGTTCGGTGTCGAGGCTCTGGCCGTCGTGCGCCAGCTCGAAGTGGCGCAGACCACCCAGCTGCGCGATGCGGCCAACTGTTTTGGCCTCTCGGACGCGCCCTGGAGCAGCGCCGATGCCAACGGCTGGCGTCGGGCTGTGCAGGAGTGGAAAGCCGGTCGTGCGGTCACGTTCTCCGCGGAGTCAGGCGGCGAGTTTTCCTCCACGTCGAGCCGGCCGTCGATGACCATCAAGGCTCTGCCGCGCATCGGCGTGCACGCGCCGCATTCCGGCAACATGGATGAAGGCTGGATGCGCTGGATGCTGGATCATTTCGGCCTGCCCTTCGTCACGGTGCGCAACGAGGAACTGCGGGCCGGGGCGCTGTCACGACACATCGACGTGCTGCTCCTGCCGGGTTCGAGCGCTCGCGATCTGGAGCGCGGCAGGGCTGCGGGCAGCGCTCCGGCGGAGCTCACTGGCGGCCTTGATCCTCAAGGTTCGCAGGCCATCGCGGAATTCGTTCGCGAAGGCGGGAAGCTGATCGCAGTCGGTTCTTCGTGCGCCTACGCCATCGATCTCCTGCAGCTGCCGGTGGTCGATGTCACGACCGGGGAGTCGGCCAAGGACTTCGCGTGTCCAGGCAGCGTTCTGCGCGCTCGCACGAATCTCTCCCGCACCACCCAAGGCATGGATCCCGAGCCGGCGGTCTTCTTCTCGCGCTCCTCCGCCTTCCGTTCGATGCGCGACGCGGAGCGCGGCGCGCGCGAGGGGGTGATGCAGGTGTTGTTGTCCTATGCGCCGAGTCGGGTGCTGGTCTCGGGCTGGATCCAGAAGCCCGAGGTGATCGAGGGGCAGGGAGCCTGGGTGCGCTTGAACAGCGGCAAGGGCAAGGTGCACTTGTTCGGCTTCCGCCCGCAGTATCGCTCGTGGACCGAGGGCTCTTTCCTGATGCTGCTGCGCGCCTTACTGCTCGAGGACACCGAGAGGTGATGAGGATCCTGCTCTCCTTGAGCCTGCTGCTCTGCGCGTGCCGCTCCGGTCAAGAGCGCGTGCGGGAGTTGAGCGTTCCGCCCACGGCGCTGTCACGCTTTGGCGATCCTTCCCCGGAGCCTCAAGCGAGCGTGAAGAGAAGCGTCGATCCGCGCACGGGTCAGCTGCTGCGCGAATGGAGCCAGCTCCCCGATGGATCGAAGCACGGCCGCGAGCGCGTTTGGCGCAGGGACGGCTCGCGCGAGTGGGAAAAGGAGTGGGACAAAGGCGAGCCGGCGGGCGCCTGGCGCAGCTGGTACGCCAACGGACAACTGCGCAGCGAGTGCTTCTACTCGGGCGCCGGCGTCGAACGCACGCTGAGCTTGTGGCACGAGAACGGTGCTCGACGCATGCAGGGCCCGGCGATTCAGGGCGTGCGCACGGGTCGCTGGCGCGTGTGGTTCGCCGAGGGAGCCCTCGCGGAAGAGGGCGAGTACGAACAGGGGCTGCGCACGGGCCTGTGGCAGGTGAGGAACCGCGTGGACGAACCCTTCCGCGCGGTCGATTTCTCGTCCTCGCCGACAGAGCCTAGCTCTTGACGCGGCCGAGCTTCACGAGCGCCGCGCGCTCCGCTTCGGCGCTGAGCCCGGCGCGCAGCTGCTTCTGACGCTCTTCGGGCAGGCTGTAGAACCAGGCCGTGAGGTCACGCAAGGTGTCCTCGATCGGACGGAACTCGAGCCCTTTCGCGATGGCGGCCCGATTGCTTGTCATGTGGAAACCCTTGGTTTCGCCCGCATAGGGAGCCCAGATGGGCAGATTGAGCGGGCCCAGCTGCTCGAGTTCGTCCAACCCGACCCAGTGCAGCGTGGAAGGCTCCTTGGCGAGCGCCTGACAATCGGTGAGTACCCGGCCCCACTCCAGTTTCTTGGCCGGTCCGCAGGCGTTGAAGCGCCCAATGAAGCGCTGCTCGACGCAGCGCAGCATGAAAGCAGCCAGATCGCGCACGTCAATCACCTGAACCGGATCGCTCGCGGCACCGGGCGCGAGCACATCACCGCCGCGTCCGATGCGCACCGGCCAGTAGGTGAATCGGTCGGTGGGGTCGCCGGGGCCGACGATGTACCCCGGGCGGATCACGGTCGCGCGTCCGGGCAGTGCGGCTTCGGCGGCCTCTTCACACAGCGCCTTGAGTGCCCCGTAGTTCTCGTATTGCGCACCCATCGTCTCGACGGTCGGATCGGGGATGCGCGCGAGTTCCGCGCTCTCGTCGGCATTCTCGATGTCGGTGCGGGCGTAGCAGGAGATGCTCGAGACGTAGACATATTGCCCGACGTTGGGCGCCATCAACTCGGCGGAAGCACGCACGTGGCGTGGGTAGTAGCCCGAGTCGTCGAAGACCGCATCAAAGCGTCTTCCGCTGAGAGCCTTGATACCCTCGCCCTTGTTCGGGTCGCGGTCGCCCTGCAGCTTCTCGAGATCCGGGAACAGTTCCGGCCGGGTCTTGCCGCGATTGAACAGGGTCACGGTGTGGCCTCGCGCGCGGCAGACCTCGACGAGCGCTGGACCAAGGAAACCGGTTCCACCCAGAATGAGCACGGAAAGCTGCTTCGGCAGCGTCTCGGTCCGGCTGCGCGTGGAGTGACAGGAGAGGGCCAGTGCCGCCGAAGCGGCCAGAAATTCGCGTCGATGGAGTTGCATGGGGTTCAGTTCCTGAGTTTGTCCCCGAAGACCTTGCGGAACTTCTCGACCTTGGGGGCGATCACGTACCGGCAATAGGGTTCGCGTCCGTTGGCGCGGAAATACCCCTGATGGTAGTCCTCCGCGGGATAGAACTTCGTGAACGGCGAGATCTCCGTCACGATCGGATCCGAGAAGGCACCGGACTGGTCCAGCTTCTGCTTGTACTCGCGAGTCAGGCGTTCCTGCTCGGCGTCGTGGAAGAACACCACGGAGCGGTACTGCGTGCCGACGTCGTTGCCCTGACGGTTGAGTGTGGTGGGATCGTGCGTCTTCCAGAACACTTCGAGCAGCGTCTTGAAGTCGATCTCCGCCGGGTTGTACTCGATCTGCAGCACTTCGGCGTGGCCGGTGTCCCCGGTGCAGACCTGCTTGTAGGTCGGATTCTCGACGCGTCCTCCTGAATAGCCGCTCACCACGCGGGTCACGCCGCGCAGTTGCTCAAATACGGCTTCCGTGCACCAGAAGCATCCATTTCCAAAGGTCGCGATGGCCATCGTCTGAGTGGGGGCGGGGTTGGTCGGGGCGGGTTCGGGCTGCTGATCGGCGACAGGCGGCATGGCCGGGCCGGAGGGGGGCGTGGCTTCGTGCTGGCACCCGAACATCGCCAGCAACAGCACCAGAAACAACAGAGAGCGCATTCTGCTCAGCATAAACACGCCCACCCGACTTGGTACAAGCTCCGTGTGCAAGGCTACTGTCAACCCGAGTCCGACCTCGTCGCCATCCTGGATGCGCCGCCGACACCCTGGCTGTTTTTGGCCCCCGACGGCGCAGCGTGGCTTTCGGTTGCTCATTCGTCGATGCCGGCTCTGGCGGATCTCGCTCAACAGGAGCTGCGGCTGGCAGGCTTGCGCATCGACACGCTACACGATGCCCAGCACCAGCTCGTCTTCGGGCACGGGCTGGCGCTCGAGGAACTCGCCGATGGTCGGCGGATGGAGTTCGAACTGCCTGCCGGACTCAAGCTGCGTTCGCTGGCATGGTCCCACGATTCGGAGCGGTTTGCCCTGACGCTGAGCGGCAGAGCGGGCACCGAGCTGTGGTGCGGTCGGCGCAGTGGGGGAGCGCTGAGGCTGTTGCGAAAGGGCCTCCACGCCGTCTTCAGCCACGGGTTTCAGTGGATGCCGGATGGGCGTACCCTGCTGGCATCGGTCGTGCCTGCCGATCGCGGGCCCGCGCCCGAGCGGCCTCGGGTCGCCCCCGCCCCGAAAGTGCTGGAAGCGCGCGGAGAGAGCACCCCGATGCGCACCTGGCCGGATCTGCTTCAGGATGGACACGATGAGTCCCTGATGGCGCATCATGCCCGTCTGCAGTGGCTTCGGATCGACTCTGATTCGGGCGAAGCGCGCACGATCGGAGCGCCGGGGTTCTTCACGGAATGCGATCCTTCGCCCGATGGCCGGCATCTGCTCGTTGAGCGACTGCTGGAGCCTTTTGCGCGCACACATCTGGTGCAGGCCTTCGCGCACCGCATCGAGGTGCTGGACCTCGAGGGGCGCTGTGTCCACCGGATTGCGGATGTGCCGCTGGCGGAGAACATTCCGATCGAAGGCGTGCGCACCGGGCCGCGCGCCGTGCAGTGGCGTCCGCACGGAGAATCCACGCTGATCTGGGTGGAGGCCCTCGATGGAGGGGACCCGCGCCGCTCGGCGGAGGCCCGCGACCGCTGGATGCGGCTCGACGCACCCTTTGCCGGAGAACCCCGGGAGTTTCTGCGGGTGAGGCAGCGTGCTTCGTCGCTCAGCTGGTTGCCGGACGGGCGACGCATCCTCGCGCGCGAATACGATCGCGATCGGCGCTGGACACGCATGGGTCTGCATGAGGAGTCGAGCGGCGAACTGCTCGCCGTGCTCGACGATCGCAGCGTCAAGGAGCGTTACTCGGATCCGGGGTCGGTGCTGACCCGTCCGGACGGACGGGGCCGCCAGGTCGTTCGAGTCGATGGTGAGTGCGTGCTGCGCGTGGGCGCCGGCCAGTCTGAGTTGGACCAGCGACCGTTCCTCGTGCGCGAGCATCTGCTGACTCGTGAGCGGGTGGAACTGTGGCGCGCGGAGGCGGCGGTGCACGAGCGGCTCGTTGCTCCGCTCGACGATCACGGCGGCCGATTCCTGACGCTGCGCGAGAGCCGGACGGAAGTTCCCAATCTGCATCTGCTCGATCGCAGCCGAGGCACCCGGCGCGCGCTGACCAAGTACACGGATCCGGCGCCGGTTCTGCGGCGCATGGAGCCGCGCATCGAGCGCTATACGCGTGACGACGGGGTGGCGCTCAGCGGCAAGCTCTACCTGCCGCCTGATTGGGACGGCCGACCGTTGCCGCTCGTGCTATGGGCCTATCCGGAGGACTATGCCGACCGGGATGTTGCGGGACAGACGCGCGCTTCCCCCCATACTTTCGTGCGCATCAGCGGGGCTTCGCCGCTCTTTTTTGCGCTGCGCGGCTACGCGGTACTGGATGAAACCTCGATCCCCGTGGTGGGCCATCCGGAAACGATGAACGACACGTTCATCGAGCAGGCCGTTGCGTCGGCGCGGGCAGCCATCGAGCATCTGGCGAAGCAGGGGATTGCGGACCCGGAGCGCGTCGTCATCGGAGGGCATAGCTACGGAGCGTTCATGACGGCGATCTTGCTGGCGCACAGCGAGCTGTTCAAGGCCGGCATCGCGCGCAGCGGCGCATACAACCGGACTTTGACGCCGTTTGGTTTTCAGCACGAGCGTCGCACGCTATGGGAGGCGAAGGATACCTACGTGCGGCTCTCGCCACTGCTCGATGCGGGTCGCATCCGGGCACCGCTGCTCCTGATCCACGGTCAGGAGGACCCCAACCCTGGGACCAGCCCGCTTCAGTCGGAGCGGCTGTTTCAGGCTCTCAAGGGAACCGGTGGGCGGGCGCGGTATGTGGTTTTGCCGCATGAATCGCATGCGTACCGGGCGCGGGAGAGCGTCTTGCATGTGCTCTGGGAGATGTTGAGCTGGTGCGCGGAGCACCTCAAACACTGAGCTGAACTGCTCCAGACCGCTGGTCGGACTGGCACCCGGAAACCGGTTTTTCCGCGATCCAGAGCCGCAGAAGCCGTCCTCCTGATTGCCGGGGCATGGGG
>Ga0208361_1000028_pt1 | contig 59228 bp, 46 predicted proteins | sample LakMenEpi05Aug10_FD_150670 | JGI IMG/M metagenome (GOLD analysis project Ga0208361, IMG submission 150670) | Freshwater microbial communities from Lake Mendota, WI - 05AUG2010 deep hole epilimnion (SPAdes) | ecosystem: Environmental > Aquatic > Freshwater > Lake > Epilimnion/Euphotic zone ... | reverse complement strand
CATGCGGCTCGCGCGGAAAACACAGTTCCCAATTTCGATTCTGTCCCCGCTCGGGGAGCAGTATCGTGCTCAGGCCAGCGTGCTTTCCACCAGCCAGGCCTCGCGCAACTCGCGCACGCAGTGGGTGCGGATCACGGCCGCCCCCTGCCGGGCGGCGTAAAGCTCCGCCGCGAGAGAAAGCGCGCCCCGCTCCCGGGTGGGAGGGGACGGGCGGCCGCTGGACTCGACCAGCTTCGCCAAGAAGGACTTGCGCGAGACGCCGACCAGCAGCGGAGCGCCCAACTCCAGCAGATGCGGCAGTCCGCGCAGCAGCTCCAGATTGTGCTCCAGAGTCTTGCCGAAGCCGATCCCCGGATCGAGCAGGATGCGCGAGGGCTCGATGCCGGCGTGGATCGCGGCTTCGCGGCGCTCGTCGAGGAAGGCCGAGACCTCGCCCAGCACGTTGTGGTAGCGCGGATCGTTCTGCATGTCGCGCGGACGACCCTGCATGTGCATGGCGCAGTACTGCGCGCCGCGCCGCGCGACCAGCGGCAGCATGGCCGCATCGTGCAGACCCGCTTCAATGTCGTTGACGAGGCTGGCGCCCTCATCCAGCGCGGCCGCCGCCACTCGGCTCTTGGTGGTGTCGATCGAGATCGGCACGCAGAGCTCGCGGGCCAGCGCGCGGATCACGGGAATCACGCGCGAAAGCTCATCGGTCTCGGAAATCGAACGGGCCCCCGGCCGCGAGGATTCGCCGCCGACATCGAGCCACTCAGCACCCTCGCTGACCAGCTCCCGGGCATGCTCCAGCGCTCGACCCGGATCGAGGAACAAGCCTCCGTCGGAAAACGAATCGGGCGTGACGTTGATCACGCCCATGATCGTGATGCGTCGCATGGCCGGACGCACAGCCCCGCTCAGGCGGGCGAGAGGCCCGGCGTTCCGGGCAATTCGCCGCCCTGCGTCCGCGGGCTGGTGCCCGCCGCCGGCGTTGTGCTGGCCGGAGCGCTGGGGCGCTGCGGCGGGGGAGTCGGGCGCAGGCTCTCGAGTCTCTCGCCCGCGAGGATGCGCTTGATATCGGTTCCGCTGATGGTCTCCCAGATCAGCAGGGCCTGCGTGATGCGCTCCATTTGCTCGGTGTTCTCGCGCACGATGCGGGCGGCGGTCTCGTAGGCCTCCTTGAGGATGCGCTCGATCTCCTCGTCGATCTCGCGCGCGGTCTGTTCCGAGTGCCACTTGCCGCTGGTCAGTTCGGTGCCAAGGAAGTCGGAGCCCTGACGTTCGGCGTAGTGGATCGGGCCGACCTTGTCGGACATGCCCAGTTCCGTGACCATCGCGCGGGCGAGCTCCGTCGCACGCCGGATGTCGTCCGAAGCGCCGGCCGAGATGTCGCCGACGAACTGCGCCTCGGCGACGCGACCGCCGAAGGCGACGGCCAGCTGTCCGAGCATCTTGCGGCGCTGGAAGTGGTAGCTCTCCTTGTCGGGCAGCATCATCGTCGTGCCCAGGGCGCGGCCGCGCGGCACGATCGTAACCTTGTGCGGCGGATCGACCTCCGGCAGCATCGCCGCGACGATGGCATGCCCGGCCTCGTGGTAGGCCGTGACGCGACGATCCTCCTCCTCGAAAGACTTGGAGCGCTTCTGCCGGCCGTAGCGCACCTTGTCGCGGGACTCCTCGAGGTGCTCCATCGTGATCTCGTCCTTTTTCGCGAGCGCGGCCATGATCGCGGCCTCGTTGGCGATGGCGGCGAGATCGGCGCCGGAATAGCCCGGCGTCGAGCGCGCCAGCACGGCCGCATCGACATCCGCCGCGGCCTTCACCTTCTTGAGGTGCACGCGCAGAATCTCCTCGCGCCCGGCGAGGTCCGGCAGGTCGATCACGACCTCGCGGTCGAAGCGACCGGGACGCAGCAGCGCGGGGTCGAGCACGTCGGGCCGGTTGGTCGCGGCGATGACGATGATGCCCTCGTCGGTCCCGAAGCCATCCATCTCGACCAGAATCGCGTTGAGCGTCTGTTCGCGCTCATCGTGGCCGCCGCCCATGCCCGAGCCGCGCCGACGACCGACGGCGTCGATCTCGTCGAGGAAAATGATGCAGGGCGAGTTCTCGTGCGCCTGCTTGAACAGGTCGCGCACTCGGGAGGCGCCGACGCCGACGAACATCTCGACGAAATCGGAGCCGGAGATCGAGAAGAAGGGCACATCGGCCTCGCCGGCGATCGCCTTGGCGAGCAGCGTCTTGCCGCAGCCCGGAGGGCCGACCAGCAGGATGCCGCGCGGAATGCGGCCACCGAGCCGCGTGAACCGGCCGGGGTTCTTCAGGAACTCGACGACTTCCTTGACCTCATCCTTGGCCTCGGTGCAGCCCGCCACGTCGTCGAAGGTCGTGTTGGTGTGGTTCTCCTTGGTGTACAGCTGCGCGCGCGAGCGGCCGAAGCTCATCACGCCGCCCGAGCCGGACTGATTGCGCATTTGGCGCAGGAAGAAGAAGAACACGATCAGGATCAGGAGCCAGGGGCCCCAGAAGATCAGGAAGTTCCCGAACAGCGAGTCGGGGCTCTCGTAGCTGGTGCCCTTCTTGGGCTCGATGTTGAAGCGGTGCGAAGCGATCGCCACGCTGCCCTCGCGCAGCGATCCCAGCAGGGCCTGCGCGTCGCGCACGTCGCGCACCTCGAACCAGACCTCGCCGCTGGTGGTCGGCAGCCAGTCGGGGGCCGAGCCGCTGCCCGACCACTCCGAGCGCGGCTTGGCCAGCGCGCGCACGAGGAAGCGGTCGATCTGGGCCAGTTCCGTGCTCGCGACCAGCGCTTCTTCGGGCTTGTCGCTCGCCGCCGCGGGCAACGCGGTCTCGCGGGTCTCGACGGCCGTCAGGTGCCGCGCGTCGGTCGGTCGCAGGTAGCCATTCTGCACAGCTTCCTGAAACTGCGCGGCGCTGATCGTGCGGTAGGTGCCGATCGCCGCCAGCTGCTGGTAGTCTTCCATGCGGCGGCCGTCGCCAAAGCCGGGGTGCTTGACGGTGAAGGTCTCCTTCTTGCCCTTGTACTGGCCGCGGATCTCGTTGCCGCCGACCAGCTTGAGCGAATCGATCTGGCCGGTGTGCAGCTCGTACTCGAACTCGTCCATGGTGAGCTCGACCTCGTGCTTCAGCGCGTCGCGCCCGCCGACCATGATCATGATGGCGATCAGGACGAAGAGGAACAGCGCATACGGGCCGAAGGACTTGGCCTTCTTGGCCTTGTCCTGGTTGTCTTTGTTCTTCGGTTCGCTCATGGAGGTTCTATCGGCGAAGATCGGGCTCGGGAGGAGGGGGGAACCGCGGACTTCGGCCGCGCTCCCTTCCGCGTTGCAGCCCTAGCATAGGATCGGGCTGCTCAGGATGCTCTTCGGCTCGGGGAAAGCCTTGGATCCCGGGAGTCGGGGCTGCGGATTCCTAACCGGGGCTGAACAGCTCCAGCACCAGTTCCTCGGCGATGTGCCGCAGGGCCCGATCCTTCGCCTCGCTCTCGTTGCCCAGCCCGTCCAGCGTGTAGCCGACCGAGGTGCTGGCGCGGGCCGTGCGCAACGGTGTCTCGCTGCCGCGCACGTACAGTCCGGCCTCGACCTCGATGGTGACGCCGGTTTCGAGCAGCCGGTTGTCCCGGCTGCGGATGCCGTTGCGGCGGTGGTAGCTGACGAGCTTGCCGCGGATCACGCCGCGGGCCTGTTCGGGAGAGGCCAGTCGCGCATCCGAGATCTCGGTCAGCACCTCGGTCAGGTGCGCGTGCAGCAGCGGTTCGAGGTCACGCTCGAAGGTGTCGTTGCCGAACAGCTCGACGCCCACGCTGTCGTAGTTCTGCGCGACCTTGAGACCGGAACTGTAGCCGCAGCCGCCCGCCAGCAGCGCGGTCGAGAGCAGCGCGGTCGCGAGCCACAGCGCCGTGCACATCCGCTTCATGAGCCCAGATCCTCCTTGGGGCGCCGGGCGCCGGCCTCGTCGGGCGGCAGAGCGTCGAGGTAGCGCTGCGCACTCGCCACGCGGTCCTCGTCGCCGGCTTCCCTCGCCTCCAGCACCGCGCGCGTGGCGTGTCGCCGGGCGCCGTAGACGTTCCCGACGCGCTCGTAGAAGCGGGCGATCACCAGATCGTTGTCGACCAGTCTGCGCAGGCAGTCGGCGAGATCGCGCGCCACCTCCTCGCGTTCGGCGTTCTCCGGATAGTTGCGGACCCAGCGCTTGAGCTCGTCGGCCGCCTTGAGCAGCATCGCCCGGTCGTATTCGGGGCTGCCCAGCAGCCTGAGCCGCAGCCGCGGTATGCGCGCCTGCGCGGCGGGCCGCTCGGGCGCGTCCGGGTGATTGAGCACCAGCTTCTCCAGCCGATCGATGGCGAGCTTGTACTCGCGATCCTCTTCATAGAGCCGCGCCAGGCACAGATAGGCCTGCGCGCTGTTGCGCGCCCAGGGGTGCTCGAGGATCGCGTACTCCAGCATCTTCCGGGCGTTCTCGTCGCTGTCGTAGAAGATCAGGAAGCGCTCCTTCTTCTCCGACATGCTCAAGCCCAGCTCGACGATTGTGTCGCCGGCGGCCACGCGCTCGTAGTGCAGCGGGTACTTCCTGTCGAGCAGCTGCAGCACCTCGAAGGCATCATCCTCCTCGCCCTCGCGCTGCCACGCACGCGCCGCCGCGAGGCCCGCCTGCACCGCCATCTGGCGGGGCAGGTCGAGTTCGACGAGCTCGGCCAGCTCGCCCGCGTCAGGATGCTCCCCGGAGAGCTCCTCGATGCGCTTTTGCACGGCCTGCTCAAGCAGGAGCTCCACCGCCGCACGCTGTTCAGGGCTGAGGTCCTTGGCGAGGCTGGCTCGGCGCATCAGGCTGACGGCCTCTTCGGTTTCGCCGCGCTCGAGTTGCCCGCGCGCACGGCTGAGGGCGCCGTCGACCTCGCCGGCTTCGAGCCTTGGCTTCAGCATCGAGCAGGCACCCGACGCGACGCCCAGCAGCAGCACCAGGGCCATTCGAAGGAAGCGGATCATCATGCGGAGGCCGGTGCGTTGCGCTGCGGGGCGGCCAGAAAGCCTGACAGGCTGCGCGGGCGCGTGTCCAGATGGTAGCCGAGGAAGCGTTCGACGAGATCGCGCACCTTGACCAGCCGCTCGGCGCACAGCTGGTGCGCGGCCGGCTCGCGGCGCAGCACAGCCTCCGCATCCTGCAGCACCGCCAGCGGCATGGTGCCCACGCGCCGGCCCTGGGCGCCAAGGTGCCGGGCGCAGGCCGGGCACAGGCGCCCGCCGCCGCTGGCCGAGAAGGCTGCGCGCGCACCGCTCGCCAGCGCGGGTGCCGGGCCGGCGCAAGCGGCACAGTTCGAAAGGCTCGGCAGCAGGCCCAAAAGGCCCAAGAGCTCCAGCTCGAAAACGGCCTGCGCCAGATCGGGTGGCGTGCGGACCTCGAGCAGCGCGTCGAATCCGCGCTCCAGGCTGGCGTACAGCCCCGGCTCGGGCTGGCCGGCCCGGCTGACGAGATCCGCCAACTCGGTCAGCACCATCGCGGCGCGGAAGCGGCGCGGTTCCTCGGCCAGCCGCGCGCGGCGCACGAGCACCGAACCCGCCCGCAGCGTGTGGAGCTCCGAGCCTTGCGCAGTCTGCCATTCCAGTTCGAGCGTGTCGCACAGATCGAGCACGCAGTAAAAGCGCGAGCTGCTCCGGTAGGCGCCCTTCGCCATCCACGACAAGCGCCCATGCCGCGCCGAGAGCCCTTGAACCACCAGCGAGGACTCGCCGAAGGGCGTGCGCGCGAGCAGGATCACGCGGTCGCGGATGCTGGCCATCGCTCAGGACGCCTTGCGCGCGACGCGCAGGCGCACGATGCGCCGTTCGGTGGCTTCCAACACGCGGAATTCGCAGCCATGGGCCTGCAGTGTCTCGCCCACGCGCGGGAAATGCCCCAGCTCGCTCAGCAGAAAGCCGGCCATCGTCTCGTAATGCTCGTCTTCGGGGATCGAGAGTTCCAGGCGCTCGTTGGCCTCGGCCACGCGCAGGGAGGCGTCGATTTCGCTCGAGCCATCGGAGAGGGCGCGCACGCGCGGCGCCTCGCGCTCGGCGAACTCGTCGCGCAGATCGCCGACCAGGTGCGCGACCACATCGCCCAGCGTGACCATGCCCGCGGTGCCCCCGTACTCGTCGAGGACCACCGCCAGCTTCTGCTTCTCGCGCTTGAACTCCTCGAGCAGGTCGGCGACGCGCTTGGTTTCGGGCACAAACAACACGGGGCGCAGGATCGCGCTGAGCTCGGCCTGCTCCAACCCCTCGGCGACGGCCACCGCCAGCACGTCGCGGGCCGCGATCGTGCCCACGATCCGATCGAGGTTCTCCTCGTAGACGGGCACGCGGCTGTGCCCGCACTCGGCGCTCAGCCGCGCGGCCCCCGCGAGCCCTTCCGAGCGCTCCACGGCGCGGATCTCGGTGCGCGGGGTCATGATCGCCGCGACCGTCACCTCGCGCGCCTCCATCACGTTGCCGATGATCTCCTTCTCGGTTTCGTCGAGCTGGCCGGTGATCTCGGTTTCCTCGACGACCTCGCGCAGATCCTCGACGATGCCGTGCGCCTCGGCGGGATCGACATCCCTGCCCGCCACGCGCAGCAGCGCGCGCTGCAGCCATTCCACGCTCGCGGAGAGCGGCAGCAGCGGCCACTGGATCAGCGAGAAGCTCCACAGGGTGCGGGTCAGCAGCGGATCGCCGAGCCGGACGGACAGCGCCTGCGGCAATAGCTGGCCGAAGAGGATCAGCCCGGCCAGCGCCACCAGCCCGCTGAGCAGCGGCGCGCCGAGCCCCTGCTGCAGCGCGAGCACCACGGTGAGCGCACCGGCGAGTTCCACGAGGCCCGCGGTCAGCGCCAGGCGGGGCGCACGCTCGAGCAGCTGTGACAGGCGGGCGCGCTCGTCGGAGCCGCGCAGGCCTTCAAGCACCCGGGCGGGGTTGGCGCGCAGCAGGGCCTGGCGCAGCCAGCTGGAGAGGAACACGACGAGCAGGGCCGCGCCGGCGAGGATCAGGGACTGGGCTTCCAAGGGGGGGGAGAATAGCGTTTCGGGGCGGGAAGCGGCTGTTTCGGGATCGGAACACGAAGCGAGGCCGGGCGCTGGGCTGGCGGGTTTGGAATTCTGTAAATCCAGAAAGAGTAATGCTTTATGGATTGACTGCGCCCTTCGGCACGGTCTGTGCCGTTCCGCTCCCCGCCATGCATAGCCCTACCCTCTCCCCCGACGGCCTCAGCCCGACCGGCCTCAGCCCGACCGGCCTCAGCCCGACCGGCCCAGAATTGGAAACCCAGCTGATGGCGCGTTTTCGGGATGCCGCCGAACCGCGCATCTTCGAGGCGCTCTACCGGCTGGCGGCCCCGGCCTTCCTGCAGTGGGCGCGGGCGCGCGGCGTCGCCGATCCCGAGGAACTGCTCCAGGACACCTTCGTCAACATCTACCGCTACGCGAGGAGCTTTCGCGACGAGGCGGGGATGAGCTTTCGCAACTGGTCGCACAGCATCGCCGTCAACCTGCTGCGCCGCGCGGCCGTGCGCCGCGCGCGCAAGCCGGTGCAGGCGCTGGAAGAGCAACTGCTCGAACCGCGCGACCCGCGCCGCGGTCCGGCCGAGACCTATCTGTGCGCTCAGGAGGCGCTCGAGCTGCGCTCGGCCTGGGTGATCGTGCTGACTTACTACCGCGAGGCCGCCGCAGAGCTCGGCGAGCGCGATCGGGCCGCGCTGGATGCGGTCGAGGTGCGCGGGCTTTGCTACGCCGAGGCGGCGGCGGAGCTGGGTGTGGGGCTCTCGAGTCTCAAGATGATCCTGTTCCGCGCGCGCAAGCGCATCCGCGACCACATCCAGCTCCGGATGCAGGCCGCTGACCGCGCCAGACTGCTGGCCGGCTGAAACCGCACCCCGCGATGCGCTAGGCTCGCCGCTCCGACATGAGCGCGAGCCTATCTCTTTCCGTGGTGATGCCCGTCTACAACGAGCGTTACCTGGTGCGCGAGTCCATCCGCCGCGTTCTCGCCGTGGAGAGTCCGCTGCTCTCCCGTCTGGAACTGATCGTGGTCGATGATGGTTCGCGGGACGGCACGCGCGAGATCCTGCGCGAGCTCGCCCGCGAGCATCCCGAGCGCATCACGTACGTCGAGCACGAACGCAACCAAGGCAAGGGTGCCGCCGTGCGCACCGGCATCGCGCGCGCCTCGTGCGACATCACGGTGATTCAGGACGCCGATCTGGAGTACAACCCGGCCGATTTGCCGAAACTGCTCGTGCCTTTCGTGCGCGACGGCGCTGATGCGGTCTTCGGTTCGCGCTTTCTTTCCGGCGAATACCGCCGCGTGCTGTATTTCTGGCACTCGCTGGCGAACAAGCTCCTGACGGGCATGTGCAACGCCCTCAGCGATCTCAACCTGACGGACATGGAGACCTGCTACAAGGCGGTGCGCACGCCGCTGCTGAAGTCGATCCCGATCCGCTCCAACGACTTCTCCATCGAGCCGGAGCTGTGTTTCAAGCTCAAGAAGCGCGGTGCGGCGATCTACGAGGTGCCGGTTTCCTACTCAGGCCGTACCTACGCGGAGGGCAAGAAGATCGGTCCCAAGGATGCCTGGCATGCCTTCTGGGCGATGCTGCGCTGGTGGCTGGTCGACGACATCTACCGCGACGACGAATACGGATCGCAGATCCTGCACCGCATGTCCGGCGTGCCCAACTTCAACCGCTGGATGGCGGATGTCGTGCGGCCGCATCTGGGCGCGCGCGTGCTGGAGATCGGGGCGGGGCTGGGCAACCTGTCGCGGCAGCTGTGCCCGCGCGAGCACTACACGGCGAGTGACATCAACCCGCTGTACCTCGACTACCTGCGCGGCACGAACACGGGCCGACCCTACTTCGAGGCGCGCCGGCTCGATCTGACCTCGAGCACCGATTTCGAGGCCGTGCGCGGGCGTTACGACACGGTCGTGTGCCTCAACGTGCTCGAGCATGTGCCCGATGAGCAAGGGGCGCTCGCCAACCTGCGCACGGCGCTGGCGCCCGGGGGGCGCGTCGTGATCCTGGTGCCGCAGGGCACTTGGCTCTACGGCTCGCTCGACCGCGTGTTGGGCCACGAGCGGCGGTACACGCGCGCGAGCCTGACCGGGGCTGTCGAGCAGGCCGGGCTCGCGGTGGAAGAGCTGTTCGACTTCAACCGCATGACGACTCCGGGCTGGTGGTGGAACGGCCGGATGATGGGCCGCGAGCATTTCAGCCGCCTGCAGCTCAAGCTCGTCAACAGCAATGTCTGGTGGCTGCGCCGCATCGACCGGCTGCTGCCCTGGCCGGGCGCCTCGCTGATCGTGGTCGCCCGCGTCCGCGACTAGGCCGGCTTGAGCGCGGGTTCGCGCCGCGCGCGCAGATCGAGCAGCAGGGCCGGAGCGCCCACGAAGAACAGCGCGAACATGCCGGGAGCGATCGCCAGCGAGTTGTTCGAGCTCAGGACTTCGAAGTCGGCCGCCATGCGGATCGCGCATTCTGTCAGGGCGATGAGGCTCAGCACGAGCATCTGCCGCCCACGGCCCTTCACGATGGTCTTGGGGTCGGTGACCATGAAGAACAGGAACAGCGTGTACATCGGGCCGGTCACCGGGCCAATTTCGGCCGCGAAGCTGTGCCCGTTGAACAGCGTGCGGAACCAGGCCAGCGCGGCGAACATGGCGAGGTAGCCCAGCGTCAGGTGCCAGACCTTGGCTCGGTAGACGACCACGGCTCCGACGGCCCACAGCGCCAGCACGATGCCCAGATCATTGCCCCACTCGTGGCTCAGGATCGTGGTCTGGGCCGGCGCCACGAGCAGCAGCAGGCAGATCGAGAAGTTGGTCGGATTCCACAGATGCCGATCGCCACTCTTCAGCACGTATTTGGACGCGATCGCGAGCATCGAGGCCACCACGAAGGGCCACAGGATCGCACCCGAGGGCTTGAGCAGGATCGCGACGCTGTTGCCGCTGATGTAGGCCGAGAGCAGGTTGGGCCAGCGGCCGGGATGGTGGGCGCGGAACAGCACCAGCTCGGTCACGAGCGCTGTGCCCAGCGCGACGGCCCAGGGCAGATAGCTGTCGCCCAGCATCTGGTACTTCCACTGGCCGACCACGAGGATCAGCGTCAGCAGGCTGGAGGAAAACCAGCGCGGGTCGATGCCGCTGCGGGCCGGGGCCGGTTTGGATGCACTTGCTAGGGTGTCGCTCATGGCTGCTTGGGCTCCTCGATCCGGTGACGGGTTCCCCCGGCCAGATCCTTGATGACTTGTTCGGCGCCGGAGGGCCAGCGGATCCGGGCCTCGTCGACGCGCGTCGCCGCTCCCAGGCCGAAGTGCAGCGCGCGCTCGTTCTGCGCGCAGAAGCCGCTGGCGCTGAGCACCACCGCCGCACAGCGCTGATCCCCGAAGCGGATCTCGACGTGGGCCCCGATCGCGTCGCGATTGGAGCGCGTTCCCACCAGATCCAGCTGGATCCAGTGGCGTGCGGGGTCGGGCGTGTTCTCGTAGTACAGCAGCGCCGCGCGCTGGTTGGCGATCGCCAGATCGAGCGCGCCGGCATGGCGGAAGTCGCCCAGCGCCGCGGCGCGGCCGTCGAGCAGATCGTTGAGGCCCGCCGCGGGGGCGACATCGCGGAACTTGACGCGCTTGGGCGTCGATTCGTTGAGCAAGAGGCGCGAGCGCTCGTAACCCGAGAGGCTGCGCGTGCCCTGATCGGGCCAGTGGGCCGCGTCCTCGACCAGTTCGCCCTGCGCGCCGCCGAGCTTGGTCATCGCGTACCAGTAGTCGCGGTCCGTGTCCGCCGACACGAAGCCGTTGAGCACGACCAGATCGGGCCGTCCGTCGTTGTCGAAGTCGCCGAACTGCGCTCCCCAGCTCCAGCCGCAGTCGAGCACGTCGCCTTCGGCCACGTTGACGAAACCGGCGCCGGATTCCATGCGGTTGAGCCGCAGATTGTTGCCCTGGAACAGATAGCCGGTCTTGGAGATGTTGGTGACGTACACGCCCAGCGAGCCCGTGCCCTGCACGTCGCCGAGCGTCACGGCCATGCCGCTCTTGGAGCTCTCCTCGAGGCCTGCGCCCTTCGCCAGCTCGAAGCGCTTGCCGCCGCGGTTGATCAGGAACTCCTCGGGCCCGTAGTCGTTGGCGATGTACAGATCCTGCCAACCATCGCCATCGAGATCCGCGGCCGCCGCCGCCAGCGTCCAGCGTGAGTTGGGCGGCAGGTGCGTCTCGCTGACATCGGCAAAGTGCAGGTTGCCGAGGTTGCGGTACAGGTAGTTGCGCCCGCCATTCTTCGCGAACTCGAAGCTGTCCTGCATGATGCGGGTCGACTTCAGGTTCCAAAGGTCGATCTCCTCGCGGAAATAGGCCGTGATGAACAGATCGAGCAGGCCATCGCGGTCGAAGTCGAGGAAGGTCGCTCCGTTGGAATTCATCCAGCGCTCGAGTCCGGCTTCCGCGCCGAGCTCGCGAAACCGCAGTTGGCCGGTTTCGATCAGCTCGTTCTTCAGCAGGGCCGGAAAGCCGTAGCGGTACAAGAGCCCGTCCGCGTCTCCGTCGTTGTCCAGATCGGCCCAGACGCTGCCCATCGAAGCGCCGCGGCCGGGGATGTTGAGCATCGCGACACCCGCCTCGGCGGCGACGTCGCGGAAGCTCCCGTCGCGCTGGTTGAGGAACAGGGCGTTGGGTTGGCCGAAAGCGCTGCTCGTCGCGTACAGATCGCACCAGCCGTCGCCGTTGGCGTCGAAGGCACTCACGGCGGCGCCCAGTCCCGCGACCTGCACTTCAATGTGCTGCAGCTTGGGGTCGAGCTTGGCGCTGGAGTGCTTGAAGCGCAGTCCCTTGGCAGCAGCGCGTTCGACGAGTCGGAAGGAGAGCTCGGCGCTGGCGCTGTCCCGCTCGCGCTGCAGGGGCACGAACTGTCCCTGCCACACGGCGTAGGCAATCAGGCCAATGAACAGGCCCGTGGTCGTCAGGCGTACAGAAGGAGAGGGCGCCATATTCCGCTGACCTCATTCTATCCTTGGCCGGGGCGCTCCCGCGCGCTCGCGAATTCCGGTACCTTGCGCTCATAAAACCGATGCAGACCATCGACCTTCTCGTGCATGGAGCCGCGGAACTGGCGACTCCGCGGGGCCATGCGGCGCGCGCTGGCGTCCGCATGGGGGAGCTGGAGATCCTGCCGGGGGGCTGCGTGGCGATTCAGGCCGGCAAAATTCTCCTAGTCGGGCCGGAGGCCGAGCTGCGGGCGCGCTTTGTGGCCCGCGAGGAGCTCGATGCCCGGGGCGGCACGCTCGTCCCGGGCTTCGTCGATGCGCACACCCACCCCGTCTTCGCCGGGACCCGCGAGGCCGAGTTCGAGCAGCGCACCCGGGGCCAGAGCTATGTGGAGATCGCGCTGGCCGGTGGAGGAATTCTCTCCAGCGTGCGGGGCGTGCGCGAAAGTTCGGACGAGGAGCTGCTGGCGCGGCTTGTGGTTCGGCTGGAGCGTTTCCTCGAGCTCGGCACCACGACGATCGAGGCCAAGACCGGCTACGGGTTGTCGGTCCGGGACGAGTTGCGCTGCCTCGCGATCCTGCAGCAGGCGGCCCGGATGCAGCCCGTGGAGATCGTGCCGACCTTCCTCGGCGCGCACGAGTATCCGGCCGAGTACCGCGATCGCAAGGCCGCCTATGTCGAACTGCTGGTGCAGGAGATGCTGCCGGCCGTCGCCGGGCAGGGCATCGCGGAGTACTGCGACATCTTCACCGAGAGCCATGTCTTCAACCTCGCGGATTCGCGCCGCATCCTCGAGCGCGCGCGCGAGCTGGGGCTGCGCCTGAGGCTGCATGCCGATCAGCTGAGCCTGCTCGGCGGAGCAGAGCTGGCGGCGCAACTGGGCGCGGACAGCGCGGATCACCTCGAGCACATCGACCGCGCGGGCATGGACGCGCTGGCGGCCGCCGGCGTGATTCCCGTGCTCTGCCCGCTGGTGCCGATCTGCCTGCGGCAGGAACGCGAAGCGCCGGGACGCGCGATGATCGACGCCGGCCTCGCCCCCGCGCTCTCGACCGACTTCAATCCGGGCAGCTGCTATCTCCAGAGCATGCCCGAGGTCCTGAGCTTCGCGGCGCTGCGCTACCGCATGAGCGCGGCCGAGGCGCTGTGCGGCGCGACGCTCAACGCCGCCGCCTCGCTGGGGCGCGCGGACCGCCTCGGATCGTTGGAAGCGGGCAAGGACGCGGATCTGGTGTTGCTCGACCAGCCCAACCATCGCCATCTGGTCTACGAACTCGGCCGCAACCCGGTGCGCGCGGTGATCAAGCGCGGCCGCGTGGTGGTGCGCCGCGCGCCCGCCGGGTCTAATGGGGGCTGACCCCTCGAGGAACCCCCCGTCATGAGTCTTGTCGAGTGCGTGCCCAACTTCTCCGAAGGGCGTGATGCCGCCAATCTGGCCCCGATTCTGGATGCGATTCGCTCCGTCCCGGGAGTCAAGCTGATCGACCACAGCCTGGATGCGAGCCACAACCGCGCCGTGGTGACGCTGGTTGGCACGCCCGTGGCCGCCGGCGAAGCTGCGTTCCGCGCCATCGCGGAGGCCGCGCGCCGCATCGATCTCAACCGCCACACGGGCGAGCATCCGCGCATCGGCGCGACGGATGTGGTGCCCTTCGTTCCGCTGGAGGGCTCCTCGATGGCCGAGTGTGTCGCGATCGCCCATGCACTCGGGGCGCGCGTGGGGCGCGAACTGGGCATTCCGGTCTACTTCTACGAGTCCGCCGCGCGCTCGCCCGCGCGACGCAACCTGCCGGATGTGCGCAACATCGGCTACGAGAAGCTGCGCGAGGCGGTGGCCGTCGATCCTGCTCGCACGCCGGATGAAGGACCCAGGGACCGGCTGCACCCGAGCGCCGGCGCGACGGTGATCGGCGCACGCAACTTCCTGATCGCGTTCAACGTCAACCTCGAGACGCAGGATGTCGCGATCGCCAAGGCGATCGCCAAGCGCATACGCGAGAAAGACGGCGGTCTGCCCGGCATCAAGGCGATGGGTTTCTTCCTTGAGGACCTGCGCTGCGCTCAGGTCAGCATGAACGTCTGCAACTTCGAGCAGACCGGCCTCGAGCGTGTCTACCGGGAAATCGAGCAGCTGGCACGCGAGAACGGGGTCGCGATCCGCGAGAGCGAACTCGTCGGCCTGGCGCCGCGTGCCGCGATCACGGCGGGCCTGCCGGCGCGCATCCGACTGCGCGATTTCGATCCGAAGAAGCAGATCGTGGAGGAACTGTTGTGAACATCCGCGCCGTCTTGGGACTGCTGTGCGTGGCGCTGCTGGCCCTGCTGGCCCTGGCTCAGGAACCCAAGGCCGGCAAATGCACCAAGTGCCGGGGCATCGAGCGGCTGCCCTGCCCGGAGCACGTCAAGGACGAGAACTGCGACGAGGACAAGCTCGAATACTGCAGCGTGATCGCCGATTGCGGCGTGTGCTCGGGCGTGGGCTGGACGCCCTGCGCGGCCTGCGCTCCGCGGGAGCTCATCGAGAAGGCCGAGGCCAAGAAAGCCAAGGTCCAGACCCGCGGCAAGGCGCTCGCCTATCTCGACGAGGGCATGCAGCGCCCCGTGCGCAAGGCCGAGAGCCGCCATTTCGTGCTCACCTGGGATCTCGACAAGCTCAAGGTCGACAAGCGCATGCTCAATGCGCACGAGCTGCTGCACTTGTACGCCGAGCGGCTCGAGCGCCTGCATGCCGACTACCGCTCGCTGTTGCAGGTCGACTCCAAGGTCTTTCCTGACAAGTCCAGAGTGCTCGTCTGGTACCTCCCGCAGGATCAGGAGCGTGCCTCGACGCTGTTCTGCGACCAGAGCGGACGCAACGCCGTCAAGCTGATGGGTTCGCGTCCGACCTACTCGGTCTGCGCCTCGAAGCAGAACTACCAGAACGACGAGCGCCTGCACCGCAGCATCATTCACAACGCCGCGCACCTCTTGATGAGCAACCACAACCCGCCGGAGTGGATCGGCAACAAGAAGGGCGGCTGGGCCGACGAGGGCTTTGCCCACTGGTGGACGGACCGCTACTGGGGCATCTGCGACGTCTACTGCTTTCAGGAGCAGAACACGCAGATCGAGTTCAAGAGCGGCAAGTATCGGCTGGCCGTGCGGCAGATGGTGGCCGCGAACGATGTGCCGCCGATCGCTGAGATCTTTCAGCAGAACGTCGACACGCTCACTCCCGCGATGCTCGCCGTGAGCTTCAGCTACGTGGATTATCTGCTGTTCCGCGACGCGCCCAAGTGGAACCAGATGGTGCGGGAACTCAAGGCCAAGGTGCCCACGCGTGAGGCGCTGCAGAAGGTCTATGGAATGAGCGTGCTGGACTTCGAGGCCCAGTGGAAGGCCTGGGTGCTCGCCACCTATCCCAAGCAGTGAAGTCCACGCTCCTGCAAGCGGCCGCGCTGGTGCTGGTGGCGCTGTTCGCGCTCGTTGCGCGGCGTCAGGCAGCCTCGGAGGCGCTGCTGGAGCCCGGCAGCGTCCCCGGCGTCGCCGTCGCCTTCGTCGATCCGGAGAGCACGGAGCATCTGCGGCGCGTCGAATGCGCGCTCGAGGGCGCTCCGCTGGGCGGCAGCGACAGCTACTGGGCTCACCCCGGCCGCGTGGCGAGCCCGCACACGCCGCTCTACGAAGCGCTGCTGGTGCAGCTGTGCGAAAGCGGGCCTGCCCGCCGCTCCAGCGAAGCACGCGAGCGTCTCCTGTCGTGGACGGGGCCGGTCCTGGGTCTCCTGACGGCGCTGGCCGGCTGCTTCGCGGCGGCGGCGTTCACGCGGTCGCGGATCTGGGCGCTGCTCGCCGCGCTGTACTGTGCCTGCGCTCCGGCGCTGCTGACGCCCGGCCTCGCCAACCGTCTGGCGGTCGAGGCGCTGTGGTGGCCGGTGATCCTGCTGTACATCGGGGCCTTCGCGCGCTCGCTCGCCGCCGATGAGGCCGTCGGCGCCGTGCTGCACTCGCTGCTCGCGGGCCTGATCGGCGGCTTGGCGCTGGCGCTCTCGCCCTTGTCCGTGCTGCCCTTCCTTGCGGCGACGACCAGCGCGGCCTGGCTCGCCTTCACGGTGCGCTCGGCAAGCGGCGTGTCCCTGCACGCGCGCGCGGGTCTGCTGCACGCGCTCGCGGCGGCGCTGGTGGCGCGCGCTCCGCTGTCCGAGGGGCCCTGGCTCTCGGCGGATGGCAGCGTGCTGGCTTCGTGGGCCAGTCTCGCCGCGCTGCTGGCGCTGCTCTCGAGCACGCCCTTCGTGGTCGCCGTGCTGGTCGATCGCTCGCGCGAAACGCGGCTGGGCGCCAAGGTCGCCGTCTGGATCGCCGGCCTGCTGATGATCGTCTGGCTGGCGACGCAGGCGCGCGGGCCGCTGCAGCAGCTTCTGGCTCTGGCGCCCGAGGCTCTGCGCTACGCGCGCGAAGCGCACGGGCGCACGCTGCTCGGGGGGCTGCTGGCGGCGACGCCGCTGGTGCTGGCCCTGCCCGTGGCGCTGGTGGCGCTGCGCGGCTTGTGGCGGGAGCCACAGGTGCTGCTGGCGCTTGCTCTGGCCGCCGGAGCGCTGCTGGCCTTCGCCGTGCACGTGCTCAGCGCGCCACTGCTGGCGCTGGCCGTCATCATCGTGCTGCCGCTGGCCGCGGAGCGGGCTGGGGGAGCCGCGGCCGTGCGCTTCCTCGCCAGCGCCGCCGTCGTGCTGCTGCTCGCGCTGGGTGGCATGCTGGTTGCCGGCCGCGGGGCCTGGCCGGGCGGAGACGCGCTTGCCTGGCTGCAGGGACTGCGCTGGATGCGCGAGGGCACGCCCTCGCCCGGGCCCTGGAACGCGCCGCGCGCCGAGGCCGACTGGGGCGTGCTGGCGCTCGCGCGCCACGGCGAGGCGATCGCCTACCACGCGCGGCGACCAGCGCTGCAAAGCCGACTGTCGGCGATGGCGGATCCGCGCCGCGCCCAAGCGGCGCACGAACTCCTGGCGAGCAAGGATCTCGCCGCTCTCGAGCGCTACATGCGCCTGCAGTCCGCGCGCTACCTGCTGGTCGTGGATGGCGATGGCGCCTGGCTCGAGCGCTGGCGCGGGGAGCCCGTTCCCACCGGCAGCCTGATGGCGCGGCTGGAGCGGGGCGAACCGCTGGGCGAGAGCGAGCTCACGTTGTGTCACGTGCAGGCCAACCCGGGCAAGCCCGGAGCGATCGTCTCCAGGCTGTACGAGCTGCGTCTGCCCGCCGGCGCGGGGAACGAGGGGCCCGCGCTGCGGGCCGCCGAGCCGATTCGCTAGGATCGCGCCCCGCATGTCTCTCATCGAACCGCGCACGCTCAAGGGTTTCCGCGACTACCTGCCCGAGACGATGATCCCGCGGGAGCGGCTGATGGAAACCGCGCGCGGGGTGTATCGCTCCTTCGGCTTCAGCCCGATCGACACGCCGGCGCTGGAGTACGCCGAGATCCTGGTCGGCAAGGGCGGCGAGGAGAGCGACAAGCAGCTCTACCGCTTCACCGACCACGGCGGCCGCGATGTGGCGCTGCGCTTCGATCTCACCGTGCCGCTGGCGCGCTTCGTGGCGCAGTACCACCACGAGCTGGGCCTGCCCTTCAAGCGCTACCACATCGCTCCGGTCTGGCGCGGCGAGAACACGCAGCGCGGCCGCTACCGCGAGTTCGTGCAGTGCGACTTCGACACGATCGGCGTCGAGTCGGTGACCGCCGACATCGAGGCCGTGCTGGTGGTGCATGAGCTGTTCCGCGCGCTGGGCTTCGAGCGCTTCCAGATCCGCGTCAACAACCGCAAGCTGCTCAACGGCCTGCTGGCCTCGCTCGATCTCGAACAGCGCTCCGCGCCGATCCTGCGCGTGCTCGACAAGCTGCCCAAGGTGGGGGCGGTCAAGGTCGAAGAGGAATTGATCGCCAGCGTCGGTCTCGACAGCGCGCGCGCGAAGGCCGTGATCGCGATCGCCGCGATCCAGGGCAGCAACGCGCAGATCCTGGCCGCGCTGGAGCCCATGGCGCACGGCGAGCGCGGCCAGCAGGGACTGGCGGACCTGCGCGCGGTGCTCGAGGGGGCGCGGGCCGCCGGTGTGCCCGAGGCTTGCCTGGAGCTCGATCCCTCGATCGCGCGCGGACTCGACTACTACACGGGCACGATCTTCGAGACCTTTCTGGGCGATCTGCCAGGTATCGGCAGCGTCTGTTCGGGCGGCCGCTACGACAACCTCGCACAGCTCTTCACCAAGGAGCGCCTGCCGGGCATCGGCGGTTCGCTGGGCCTCGACCGCCTGCTCGCCGCGATGGAGGAGCTCAAGCTGCTGCCGAGCGCACGCACGCCGGTGCGCGTGCTGCTCGCCTACTTCGATGCGCAACACCTGTGCGATTACCTGCGGCTGGCGGCACGACTGCGCGGCGCGGGCATCGGCGTCGAGTTCTACCCCGAGCCGAAGAAGCTGGGAGCGCAGCTCAAGTACGCCGACAGGCGCGGTTTTGACTGCGCGCTGATCCTCGGCGGCAACGAGTGGGCCGCGGGCGTCTGCCAGCTGAAGGATCTCCGGAGCGGCGCGACGCGCGAGCTGAAAATCGCAGGGCCGCATGGCGAGCTCTCGAGCGAGCTCGTCGCGGCCCTGAAGGGTTGAGGGCTGTTCCTCAGGGGCAGAACGGCACGCGCAGTCCGCCCGTCAGGTTGACGCCGGCTCCGAAACCCGTGTCACGGTAGTAGGCCTGGAAGTACAGCTGCGTGCCCGGGAAGATCTGGCCGGCACCGCTGTTGAAGGGCGCTTGCGTGAAGTTGAGCGTGCGCGAGAAGGCGCCGCCGCTGCCCGTGTTCTGCACCGGCAGACGAAAGAATTGGCCGTCGATGCAGCGGAAGCCATTGCCGAGCACGACCTGCGTCGGCGCCTTGCCGTAGAGGAAGAAGCCCGTCTTGTTGGCCGGCATCTGGGTTGCGCTGAGCGTGAAGCTGTTGGCGGAGATGCTGGTGGAGCCGCTGCCCGCGATCTGGGCCGCCTGTCCGGTCTGGTTGGGATTGGCGGCGCAGTAGCTGGCCGGGCCGGTGCACCAGGGGCCGATGCAGGAGTTCTCCGCGGCCGTGCGCATCGTCGTGACGCACTGGGGATGGAAGTAGGGGTAGATGTTGTTGAGCCCGCCGGAGCACAGGTGGCAGTAGCTCATGATCGTGCCGTTGCTGATGCAGACCGCCTGCGACTGGCAGGAGCCGAAATAGCCGCTGGGCGCGCACTGGTCGAGCGGCGTGGGGCAGAAGTCGTGCGTGTGTGGCGAGGAGAAGTTGTGTCCCAGCTCGTGCGTGAAGACCATGAAGTCCCAGTTGAGCGGGCCCTGCACCACCGGGAAAGGCGTCTGGCCGGCGAGGTTGCCGCTGACGGCAAAGCCGTACTGAGGGTTGCACAGCACATCGAGCCAGGCGACCCCGCCGCCCAGACCCGCGCCCGAGACGAAGTGCGCGAGGTTGGCGCCGTTGGGCATGTTGTTCTGCCAGGCGCCCTGGAACTCGTAGAGCATGTTGACGCTGCCCGCACCGGTGTCATTCGAGGTCCAGGGATCGTTGTTCGCGGTGTAGAACGCGAGGTAGACGATGTTGAGCACGGTGTTGATCTGCTCGACGAAGCGCGCGCTGCTCGCGGCGAGCAGCTGCCCCGTGTAGGCCTGCGTCGCGGCCAGATTGTTGAACAGCTGGTAGAGCTGGTAGTCGGTCTCGATCGCCAGCCTGCAGGAAAGCGTCACCCCCGGTCCGCCCAGCGCCAGCGTGCCGCCGCCGCCCGGCTGCAATTGCGGCTGGTGGATCGTCGGTTGGTGGTTGGGCGGGTACAGCGCGCTCTGCGCGCAGCCCAGCGGCGCGCTCGAGCCTGCCTGCATCAGCTCGGTTTCGCTCACGATCCTGGAGGTGCTGCGAGTCCAGTCCAGACCACCGCCCGGTTCGGCCAGCAGATGGTGGTATTCCCCGCCGGTGTAGATCCAGCCACGCGAGCCCAGCGGCGAGAAGGCGAGGAACACCGAACTGCGCTCCTCACCGAGGACCTTGCCGGTCCACAGGCTCTCGACGCCCGGCAGCTGTCCGCCCTGCAGTTGTCCATCGACCAAGAGCTGCAGTTCGGGCCCGGCGAAGTCGACGCGCTCCAGCGCGAGGTCGGCGCTGCCGCCATGGGCCAGGGGAACCGCCGCCATCTCGATCGAGCGGTAGGGCGCGAGCTCCTCGAGTGCGCCGGGGATCAGCGCCCAGCGCGCCGGCTCGCCCCGGGGGGCCGGGCCCGCCTGCATGGGGAAGGCGACGATCGGGTCGAGGGGGGAGGCGACGGCGATGAGGATCAGGCTCAGCATGGGGGGTCCTGGGTTGGCTGTTCTATCCAGCGGACTGGGTTCCGTGACGCACCGCAAGGCAGAATCGTTCCCATGAGTTGAGCGGATGGCCATTCGAGGCTCCAATGCTCTCCTGTGATGGGGCGCGGACGACTCCTGGTGGCATGGGCGCTGTGCGCTTGGCTGTGCCTCTGCTTGGGCGCCTGCACCCAGGCGCCGCCGCCGCGCCTGGTCGTATGGATCGAGGTGGACACGCTGCGCGCGGACAGTCTGGGTTGTTACGGCAACCGGGGCAGGGGCGTCGGGGACATCGAGCCCAGCCCCGCGATCGACGCGCTGGCGGCGCAGGGCGTGCGCTTTGAGCGCGCCTACAGCGCCGCGCCCTGGACGGTTCCGAGCCTTGTCACGCAGTTCAGCGGCGAGTGGCCCTGGGAGCACGGCGTGCAGCGCCTGATGGAGTTCGCCCCCGCCGAGAAACTGCCCTTCGTCCCGGCCGTGCGCTCGGCGGGTTGGCGCACCGCGGGCGTGATGACCAATTTCGTACTGCCGGGCCGACTGGGCTTTGCGCGCGGCTTCGAGCGCTGGGACGAGAGCCTCGCGACCGGGCACGAAGGCAAGAGCGCGCTCGACGCGGTGGACAAGCTGCTCGCCAGCGCGGATGAACTCGCCAAGGATCCCGGTCAGGGCCTGTTTCTCTTCGGCTGGCTCTTCGATCCGCACTACCGCTACGAGGAACATGCTGAGTATCGCTTCCAGCAGGGCTACACGGGCTCGCTGACGGGCAACGAGGAACTCAACGACCTGCTCGCGCGACGCGCGAGCCTCGCTCCTCAGGATGCGCAGTTCCTGCGCGCGCGCTATCAGGGCGAAGTGCGCTACACCGACGAGGCGATCGCGCGCCTGCTCGCCGGACTGCGCCAGCGCGGCTGGTACGAGCGAGCCACGATCGTGTTCGTCGCCGACCATGGCGAGGAGATCCTCGATCGCGGCTGGATCGGCCACAGCGTGCATCTGCACGAGGAACTCGTGCGCGTGCCCCTGATCGTCAAGCTGCCTGGGAGCGAGCGGGCGGGCGCCCTGGTGCGCGAGCCGGTCAGCCTCGTCGATCTGCCCGCGACCGTCTGGGACCTGATGGGCGAGGACTCGCAGCAGCGTTTCGGCCACAGTCGCTCGCTCGTGTCGAGCCTGCGGCAGGGGACGCGCCCGGAGCGACGCTGGATCTATCTGCACACGCAGTTCACGCCGATTCAGGCCAGCGCGCTCTCCGATGCCAAGCGCGGCCACCAGTGGGGCGTGATCGACGCGGAAACGCTGCGCAAATGGATCGTCGACCACAAGCTCTCTCCTCCGGCGGGCATGTGCTTCGATCTCACCAAGGATCCGGGCGAGCGCTTCAATCTGTTCCTCGCGGGACCCGGACTCGAGGCGAACATGCGACGCCTGCGCGCGCTGGTGCCAGAGCCTCTGGGTGCGGACCTGCCGGCGCCTCCGGCCCTGCTGCCCGAAGAACCGTGGATCCCGCCGCTGACCGAGCGCGCCGGACTCGGCCCGGCCTTTGCGGAGTCGCCGCGTTGAACCGCGAACGCATCTGGCCGCTCCTCGAAGGTCTGCTGCTGGCCGCGCTGGTTGCGTTGGTGCTCGCCGCCAGTGGGGAAGCGGTGCGCGCCTCCTACCACGGCTACCTGCACGTCAGCGTCGGCGAAGCGGTGCTGCGCGAGGGGCTGCGGCCGGAAAATCCCTATCACGCAGGCGTTGCGCTGCGCTACTACACGCTCTACCCGCTGCTCGGCGTAACGCTCGGAAGGCTCGGCAATCTCGGACCGCTGTGGGCCTTCGTGGCGCTCAACGTGCTGGCGGCGCTACTGCTGCCGGTGGCGCTCGATGCGCTGGGACGACGCCTGCGGCTCGGCTTTGCCGCGCGGCGCGCGGCGTTCTGGTCGATGCTGCTGGGCTTCAACGGCCTGGGCTGGATCGGCTACCTGTTCAGTGCCGGCGATCCCTTCGGTTCGGCGCCGGTGTACGCGCTGATGCCGATGACCTTCGCGCGGGAGGCCTGGGGCTTTGACGCGCGCCTGCAGGCTTTCCTGCCAAAGTTTCTCAACGTCTCCTCCTACGCGCTCGCGCTGCCCTTCTTGCTGTTCGCGCTGGCTGCCAGCCGTCCGTTGTTCGCAGCCGCCGCGCTGGGCCTCGCGCTGGCCCTCAATCCGATCGTCGGCGGCGTGGCCGGTCTGCTGCTGGCCGGGCGCGAAGCGCTGCGCTGGAAGCACAGCTCGTGGCGCGAGAAGCTCGCCTGGTGCCTGTGCGGGCTGGCTGCGGGCCTTTGCGCCTTGCCCTTTCTGCTGCCGAGCTTCACGCCCGCGCCCGTCGGGCCTTCGTTGACGGGCAATCCCGCGCTGGGAGGATCGCCCTTCGCCAACTGGCTGGGGCCGCAGTGGCTGCTCGCGCTGCCTGCGTGGCTCGGCTGGCGGCAGATGGAGACGCTGGCGCGGCGCTGGCTGCTGCTGGGTGCGCTGCTGCTGAGCGCGCTGGTGCTGTGGGGTGAGATGCCCCAGGGCAACGAATACAAGATGGCGCGGCTCTTGAGCGTGCTGCTGGCGATTCCCGCGGGTGTCTGGCTGGCGCAGCGCTCGCGAATCCTGCTGGCGCTGGGAGGCCTGCTGACGCTGCCGCCGCTGCTGCTTTCGGTGCACGCCTACCTTGCCTACGGCCGGCAAAGTCCGCCGCTGGTGCTGGAGGCTCGCCAAGGCGTGCTGGTTCCCGCCGCGTGGGCGGAGCAGCAGTTGTCCCGCGACGCGCGCCTGTTCGAATACTACGCGGATTCGCGCGCGGTGCTGGTCGCGCCGCCGCAGCTGTTTCGTGGAGCCCAGAGCCGGGCGCTCGTGCAAGGATCCCTGCTCGCACCCTTCGCCCAGCATCCCTTGTACGCGGACCTGCCGCAGATCCACAACGAAGGGCAGGCGGATCTGGGGGCGCGACTCGATGAGCTGCGCGCCTTTTACTCCGGCAGCCTCGGCGAAGCAGAGATCGCGCTGGGGGTGATGCGGGCGCGCTTCCCGGATCGAGCGCTGGTGATCCTCAACGCACCGGACACCCGCGAGGGCCTGCTGGAAGCGGCAGGCGGCCGCGAAGAACAGCCGGGCGCCTGGTTCGTGCGCCCGCAACCGGAGTGACAAGCGATGCACAAGTACCTGATCGGCCTCCTGCTCCTGATGAGTCTCTCCTGCGCTCGCAAGCCCGAGACTCCCCGGCATGTGATCCTCGTGACCGTCGACACGCTGCGTGCCGACGCGCTCAGCTGCTACGGATCGCCCTATCCCGCCACCGATGTCCAGCATGCCTCCTCGCGCGGCAGCGCCGCGGGCTTCACGCTCGACGAAATCGCCGCTCAAGGAAGGCGCTATGCGGACGTCTTTGCGCCCCGTGGCATGACCTTCCCTTCCATCGCGACGCTGTTCACGGCCCGCTCGCCGATCGAGCACGGTGCGCTGAGCAATGGCGATGTCCTCGACGGATCCTTCGAGACGATGGCCGAGCGCTTCAAGGCCGCCGGTTTCGCCACAGCGGCCTTCACCACCAACAAGCTGCTCGTGCCGCGTTCGGGGATCGAGCAGGGCTTCGATCATTTCGAGACCGATTTCGGTCCCGAGCGCGACGAGAAGATGCGCGATGCCGCGCTGGCGTGGCTCGACCGCCAGAGCGGTGACGCGCGCGCCTTCGTCTGGCTGCACCTGATCGGGCCGCACCTGCCCTACGAGCCCGGCCCGGAGTTCGCGGCTCTCTACGCCGCTCCCGGATACCGTGGTCCGGCTGACGGCACGCGCGCCTTCGTCGATCCTTTCCATCGCGGAGCGCTGGAGGCCTCGGACGCCGATCACGCTCACATGCGAGCGCTTTATAACGGTGAAGTCGCGCGCATCGATCGCACGCTCTCGCACTTCTTTCGTGATCTGTCGCGCAAGGGCACGCTCGATTCCTCGCTGCTGGTGATCACGGCGGACCACGGTGAGGAGCTCGCCGAGCGCAACCGCTACTACGGCCACTCCAAGTCAATCTACGCGAGCGTGCTGCACGTACCGCTGATCGTGCGCTCGCCGATGCTGTTCGAGGGCGGCGCCGTGCAGGAGGGCCTCAGCGGTCTCGACGATCTCGGCCGCTGGATTCCGGAGTGGATGGGCGTCGCACGGATTCCCGCCAGCGGTCCAGACTCGATCGAGGTGGGCTTGTGGCAGGAGCGAATCTTCTCGGTGCGCAGCGAAAACTGGCGCCTGGTGTGGAACGAGGAAGGCGTCGAGCCCAAGGAGATGCCCGAAGGCTCGTACCCCGTGCCGCGTCTGGCGCTGTACGACGTCCATCGCGACCCGAGCGAGCTGCAGGATGTCGCGGCCCGGCATCCCGAGACGGTCGAGCGCATGAAGCTCGATCTGGAGCGCTGGCGCGCCTTGCAGCGTCCCTTCCGCGGGGAACGCAAGGCGCCCGATGCGGAGCGCATGCGCGCGATGAGGGAGCTGGGCTACGCGGGCGAGGAACCGCGCTAGCGCCGCATCATCGGCGCGGCCCGGCCTTGTCCGGCTCCTCTGCCGGAGGCAGATTCGCATCCTGTCCGTCGGAGCCGATGTAGCCCAGCGCCTGGAAGCGCTTGACGAAATCGGCCTTCATTTGAGGCGGAACCTCGGTGGCGCGCGCCTTGCGGAAGCCCGTGTCATGGGTCGGCACGGGCGGTAGCTGCGCGGCGCGCCGCGCCCGTTCGTCAAGCACGGCCACGAAAGCCTCATCGGCCATGTCCGCTCCGCGCGGCAGGCCCAGCAGGGCCAGCACGGTCGGCGCGATCGAGAGGATGTGCCCGCAGTCGGCGAGCTCGTTACGCTCCAGAAAGGCCTGCATGTCGCCGCGCCGCACGATACCCGGTCCGGCTGCCAGGAACACGCCCGCCGGGCCGTCGAGGTGATGGCCCGTGACGAACAGCGGGTTGGGCTTGTCGGTGGAGTAGGCGTGAAAGCCGTGGTCGGAGATCACCAGCACCGTGGCGTCCTCGCCCGCAGCGCGCATCAGGCGCCCGAGCCACTCATCGAACCACTCGTAGTAGTTCTCGATCGCCCGCGCGAGCAGCGCTTGGGCCTTGGGGCTTGACATGCGACGCTCGAGCTCCGGATCGGCCGGCCAATGGAAGGCTTCGGGCTCGTAGTAGCGCCAGAAACGGTGGCTGATCACGTCCGTACCGCCGAAGTAGACCAGGTTGAGATCCCCCGGATCGGTGCGCAGCAGTTGCTCGGCGATCGCCGCGTAGGTCATGTCGGATTGGATCGACCACAGCGTTTGCTGGATCAGGCCCTGCTCGATTTCACCCAGTTCGCCGGGCGCATGCCGGCCGAAGATCCGCTCGGTGGCGATCCGCTCCACCTGCGCTCGGGTGCCTTGCTGCTGTGCCAGCTCCATCACACGGGGTTCCAACTCCAGCGGCCAAACCTGGCGCTCGGCGCCGGGGATCAGCGCGGGCTTCCAATTCGCTTCCGCCAGCTCCGAGGAACTGGAGCCGGAGACCATCTGCCCGCGCAATTCCTCGACGGGCCAGGTATTCCACCAGCCGTAGACCCCGCTCTCCAACTCGCAGCGATCCGCGATGTTCCACAGCGCGCGCACCTTGCGCTGCGAGGAGGTGTACTGCTGCAACTGAGCATCCGTGAAGCCGAGGATTCCGTGCTCCTCGGGAGGCTTGCCCGTGGCAATGGTGGTCCACAGGATCGGCGAGAGCGTCGGGATCATCGTGCGCAGCTCGCCGAAGCTGCCGCGTTCCATCAGAGCGCGCAGGTTGGGGCACTTGCCCGCTTGCAGCAGCGGACGCAGCACGCGCCACTCCAGGCCATCGGCGCCGACGACGAGCACGCGCCTCGCGGGACGCGTGTCCGTGCTGCAGGCCGCCGCCAGCAGTGCCAGCCCAAGGCAAGCTCCTCGACACAATTTCATCGCTTCGATTCTAGACCTTCAGTCACGCGCTGCAGAGCCGCAATCGTTTCCGGGTCGGAGCGGTCGAGCTTCCAAGCCAGCTCCAGATGCTCCAGGGCCTCGTTCAGGAGGCCCAGTTCCGCCAACGTGATGCCCAGGGTCTTGTGCGCGTAGGCGTCCCCAGGATGGCTCTCGATCCACTCCTCCAGTTCGGCGCGCGCTGCCTCACGCATGCCCTTGCGGCGCAGTGAGTCGGACGCCGCCACGCTCGCAAGCTCGTCACCGGCCCGAGCCGCGCGCCGAAAGCACAGCAGCGCCTCGTCGTGCTTTCCCAACGCCGTCCAGGCGATGCCCAGGCTGCGATCGTGCATCGAGCGGTGTGAATCGAGCCGGTCGAAGCCGCTGTGCTCGGCGAGCAGTCCGTGTCCCGCGCCGAGGCCGAGCGTGAGTGCCAGCAGCGCTCCACGCAGGTCACGCGCGCGGTTCTGCCACAGCATCGCCAAACCCAGCGCAGCGAACACGCAGAGCGGTACCAGCGCCGCGAAGCGGTAGCGCGGCGAGTAGAAGAACAGCAGCACCGTCAGCAGCGGCAAACCGACCAGGAGCAACTCCGCAAAGCCCGCGCGCCGATCGCGCCAGGCGAAGAACAGGGCCAGCAATCCCAGGGGAACGATCAGGCCGGCGGGCAACACACCCGGCCAGCGCAGCGGATCGAGGCCGGCCTCGGCCTCCAGCAGGGGAACGTAGATGTCGCCGTAGGCATTGCCGAACAGAAACCAGCGCAGCTTGCGGGCGAAGAGCAGCAGCGTTTCGATCGGTTGCGCGGTCCAGAAAGCCAGGCCCTCGCGGAAGTAGGCTGCGTCCGTCGCACGCCACGATCCATCGGTCTCGTGCAGAACCCGGGCGCGCGCATCCTGGTTCTGGCGGGCCCGATCGATCGAAACGCCTGCGATCGCGTGGTATGTGCCATCCGCTCCCGGAGCATTGCCGTGCACGAAGGTTACGCCACCTTGGGCGCTGAGTGGAATCCACTCGCCACAGGCGAGTCGATTGTGGAGCGTTGCCGGTGACATGCAGAGCAGCACCACAGCTACCCCGAGCAGGGCGGGCTGGAGGCGACGGCCCGAGCGCCACCACAGCCAAGTGCCGTACAGCGGCAGAGCCGGCAAGAAGATCGGGTTGGCGAGCAGATTGAGCCCGTACAAGAGACTCGCGCGGGCAACGCGGCCGGGGGCGAGCTCCTCGCGCAGGCGGATCAATTGCTCCCACAGCAGCACGACCAGCAAGGCCGACAATGCGTTGTTGAGCAGCCGCAGGGTGCCGTAACCCGTGTCGACAACCAGGGCCAGCAGGGTGGGTGCCAGCCAGGCTGCGTGCGGAGCCAGAAAGCGCAGGGCGATGGCATGGACACGCCACATCGTCAGCAGCAGCAGCAGGATCTGCACCACCACGACCCCGCCGATCCCAAGGCCCAGCGCCCGCAGCAGGCCGAGCAGATAGGGGTACAGCGGTGCGCTGAAGAAGGGTTCCGTGCCGATCCACTCGCCGCTTGCGATCCGGCCCGCCCAGGCCCAGTAAACAGCCGCGTCGTTGAGCGGCACCTGCATCAGCGGGTCAAGCTGCCATTGTTTCCAGGCGCGCACACCCAGCCAGGCTCCAGTCAGGAGCAGCAGCAGTCCGATGCTCCACTTCGGCCTCGTGTCCATGTGCCAGAGAGCCTACGCACAGGCTTCCTTCCGATCCACCGCGCTACACTTCCGACCCTCATGAAGTGCCTCTTTGTCCTGGCGTCTACCGCCAGCCTGCTGCTCTCCGGCTGTGCCGGCGAAGACAAACGTCCCAACGTGCTGCTGATCTCGATCGACATGCTGCGGCCGGACCGCTTGGGTTGCTACGGCCACACGCGGCCGACCAGTCCGGCGATCGACCGCCTGGCTGCGGAAGGCGTGCTGTTCGAGCAGCATCTGAGCTCCTCTTCGTGGACGCTGCCGGGCCATGCCTCGCTGTTCACCTCGGTGCCCGATTCGATCCATGGTGCCTTCGACACCAACATGAAGATCGGCGAGGGTCAGACGACGCTCGCCGAGCGCTTCCAGCGCGCGGGCTACCAGACAGCCGGTTTTTTCTCCGGTCCGTACATGCACCCGGCCTTCGGGATGGGACAGGGCTTTGAGCTCTACGAGAATTGCACCTCGTACAAGCAGCGACTCGACGGCTCGGCGGTCGAGTCCTGGGCCATGAACAAGGACGTGATGCGCGCCTCGCACGAGGACGTCACCAACCCGATCGTCTACGGCGCCTTCCAGAAGTGGTTTGGATCACGAGCGAAGAAGCCCTTCTTTGCATTCCTCCACATGTGGGACGCGCACTACGACTTCATCCCGCCGCCTCCCTTCGACAAGCAGTTCGACCCGGACTACACGGGCCCGGTCACCGGCCGCGGCTTCTTCAGCGATCCAACGATCCACGCTGGCATGCCCGAGCGCGACAAGCAGCATCTGCTGGCGCTGTACGACGGCGAAATCGCTTGGACGGACAGCTATCTCGCGAAGATACGCGCCGATCTGGAAGCCGCAGGCCTGCTCGAGAACACGGTGATCGTGATCACTTCCGATCATGGCACTGAGTTCTTCGAGCACGGCGACAAGGGGCACCGCAAGACGCTCTACGACGAAGTGGTCCGGATCCCGCTCGTGATCCGATACCCCGCGGCGCTCCCCGTGAAGCAGCGCGTTCCGGCGCAGACGCGCAGCATCGATGTCGGACCGACGCTCCTAGAACTCGCCGGCATCGCGCAGCCCCAGGAGATCATGGGAGTTTCGTTGCTGGCGCTGATTCGCGACCCGGAGGCCAACCACCCCAAGCGTGCGGTGATGGAGCTTGCCAGCGTGGGGCGCAACATGCGCGCCGTGCGCAGCCTGCAGTGGAAGCTGATCGACGATGCCAACTCAGGGAAGGGCTACTGGTTCGATCTGGTCAACGACAGGGGCGAACTCACGCCGCTGAGCGACTTCGCTTCCGAGCAGGGCCAGAAGCTCGAGAATGCCTATGTGGGGGAAGTCCGCAAGATGGAGGCCCATCTCGCGCAGTTCCCGCCGCAGCATGAGAACTCGATCGTGCCCAAGGAGGTCAACAAGGCACTCTCGGAGTTCGGTTACACCGGCGGCGACGAATCCGACAAGCCGTCCGCCCCGTCGCCGAAGAAGTAGCGGCCGCGCGGCACCTGCTGCGTCGCTGCGAGATGGGCGTAGCCGCTGTTGCGCTGCGGTTGCGCTGCTGAGCCATTTCCGCTGCCGTGCCGCTGCTGTTCCATGGTTGCGCTGTCGCACGGTTTTTGAAAAGCCGGCGGCGCGGCCCTCTGATGAGGAGCCGCGCCGCCTTGTTCGAGCCTGCGCGGGGGATCACCCCGCGCAGGTTTCAGGGGTCACCGATCAGGGCACCCAGATCACCGACACCGCGCTGGTGATGGTGAAGCCCGTGCCGCACACGGAGAGCAGCGGGTCGCGGTAGGCGACCTGGTAGCTGCGCGTTCCGCCGGTGGCCGGGACCGAGCCCCGAGCCGAAACCGACAGGTCGCCGGGGACCGGGTAGCTGGCGGAGCCGCCAACCACCGGGCGCTGCTTCAGACGGATCAGCGAGCCGCCGATGCAGCGGGTCGCGTCACCGTAGAAGACCGGCGTCGGCAGGTTGGAACCCTGCAGGAACACGCAGAAGCCGCCCGACATCTGGCTGGCGGTCAGGACCAGCTGGTCATTGCTGACGCTGGTCTGGCCGACGCCGACGAGCTTGCCGCCGAGGCCAGTGGAGTTCTTGCAACCAGCAGCGCTGCCGACTGCGACCGTGTTGGCGCAGGGGCAGTCGACGCCGCCGTTGGCGACTCCGTAGCCGAAGCAGTACGGCGTGCCGCCGTTCAGCTCGCACTCGTCCGGGATGCCGTTGGTGTTGGCGTCGGCAGAAGCGCCGCCCGCCGCCACATCGCAGCTGTCAGGGATCGAGTTCAGGTTGCAGTCCGCAGCGCCCGAGGCGATCTCGCAAACGTCACCGATGTTGTCGAGGTCGCAGTCGGCCTGCGAAACGTTGGCGATCGCCGGGCAGTTGTCGCACGCGTCGCCGAAGCTGTCGTTGTCTAGGTCAGCCTGGCTCGGGTTGGCAACCGTGTCGCAGTTGTCGAGGCAGTCCGCCACGCCGTCGGCATCCGTGTCCGTGTCGGCGACGCCGCAGCCGCACTGGCCGGGCGCCGTCTTCAGCGGATCGTTGGGGCAGCCGTCGTTGCAGTTCGCCACGCCGTCGGCATCCGTGTCCGTGTCGGCGACACCGCAGCCGCACTGGCCGGGCGCCGTCTTCAGCGGATCATTGGGGCAACCGTCGTTGCAGTCCGCTACGCCGTCGGCATCCGTGTCCGTGTCGGCGACACCGCAGCCGCACTGGCCGGGCGCCGTCTTCAGCGGGTCGTTGGGGCAGCCGTCGAAGCAGTCGGCCGTGCCGTCCGCGTCGGTGTCGGTATCCGCCACACCGCAACCGCAGATGCCCGGGGCGACCTTCAGCGGGTCGGTGGGGCAACCGTCGTTGCAGTCAGCCGTGCCGTCCGCGTCGGTGTCGGTATCCGCCACACCGCAACCGCAGATGCCCGGGGCGACCTTCAGCGGGTCGTTGGGGCAGCCGTCGTTGCAGTCAGCCGTGCCGTCGGCGTCGGTGTCGGTGTCGGCGACACCACAACCGCAGATGCCCGGCGCCGTCTTCAACGGGTCGGTCGGGCAACCATCGTTGCAGTCAGCCGTGCCGTCCGCGTCGGTGTCGGTATCCGCCACACCGCAACCGCAGATGCCCGGCGCCGTCTTCAGCGGGTCGGTCGGGCAGCCGTCGAGGCAGTTCACCACACCGTCGTTGTCGGTGTCGGCTTCCGCCCAGGTCAGGGTGTAAGCCGCACCGCCGCCAGCGCTCGGAGTCTGGGCGCCCGCCGTGGCCACGCGCACGAGGTAGGTCGTGCCCGCGGTCAGGTTGACGCTCACCGAGGAACCCGGAGCGCAGCCCGTGGCGCCGTCGTTGTTGCACGCGCCCGTCAGCTGGTTGCCCGCCGAGGAGGTGGAGCAAGCGCTGTGGACCGACACAACCGTGTCAAAGCCGCCGCAGGTGGCGAAGGTCACCGAACCCGTGCACGCAGGCGTGAACGAGTACCAGGTGTCGAAGTAGGTGTAGTTGGTGGCGCAGGTGGCGATGGTGGCCGAGGTCACCGTCGCGTTGTTGCCCGTGGCACCCACGTTCGTGCCGGCGATGCTGCCGATCGAGCCGGTCAGCGCCGTCGCATTGGAGCACAGGTCGTTGGCCGGGGTCGCGTCCGCCGTCACGTTGAGCGTGAAGGTGCCCGAACCCGTGCCGAAGGCGTGCACCATGACGAAGTACTCCTGGCCCGCGACAGCGGCCCAGGCGACCTTCGACTTGAAGCTCGTGTTCACATCGTCGTTCATGGTGACGCAGGTCAGCGCCGAGCACGAACCGGTGTAGACCGAGAGCTTGGTGTCGAAGCTCGAGGTGAGCACATCGGCATAGATCGTCTGGTTGACGGGGCTGACGACGCGATACCACACGCTGGGTGCGGTGATCTGGTTGTTGCCGCCGCCGTCCGTGACGCCCGGACCGTCGCAGATCGGCAGGCCTGCATCGAGCGAGGCGCCGACCGTCGTGCCCGGAGTCGAGGAGGGGATGCCGATCGTCTCTGCCGTGCAGCACAGATCGTTGGCGAAGGAGGCGCGGATCGAGAAGGCACCTTGAGTGCCCTTGTCCGAAACGCGCACGCGGTACGTTCCCGCGGGGAGGCTCGGCACCGAGAGGAAAGAGAAGGTGCCCGAACCGATGCAGCCCGAGGCGTCATCGTTGCAGCCCAGCTCCGTGCCGCCACAGGCGCTGAACAACGCAACGGCGGTGTCGATCACCGAACCAGCAGTGCTGATCGTCAGCGTGCCGGTGCTCGTCGTCGTCACGGAGTACCACACATCGTTGCCGGCAGCGCAGCTCGAGGTTCCGTCCACGGTCGCCAGGTTGGTCGAGCCGTTGACGGTGGTGTTGAGGGCCAGAGTGCCCGCACTGGCGCAGTCGTCGTTGGCCGGCGGTCCACCGATGGCGATCTTCAACTCGTACTGAGTCGTCGTGCCACCGGGCATTTGGCCCCCGAAGAAGGTCGCCGCCGGCGTCACCTGAACGCCGATGCCGCCGAGCACAGCCACCTGGTACCAGGTGCCCGCCGTCACGGTCGCGGAGACGGTCTGGATGTTGTTGACGCAGCGCGCCACGAAGATCGGCGTGTTCGCGATGGCTGTGGAAGGACACAGGCCGCCAGCGCTCAGCGAAGAGAACTGCGCCTGAGCGTTGGTGCCGGCTGTGTTGAGCGTGATCGTGATGGAATCGCTCGTGGTCGCCTGGAAGCGGTACACGTCGACATCGCGGTTGCCGATCATGCCGCGCGCGTTGCCGCGGAAAGTCGAAGCCGGGAAGGACGGCGTCGGAATGTCCGTGAAACGCTGAGGCTGCGAGAAGCAGCCGTCGTTGTTCGCCGGACCGAACTGCGGCTCAACTTCGGTGAAGGCACCGGGCGTCGGGGTGCAGACGGTCGCCGGGAAGGCGGTCGTGCAGGGCGTGCCATTGTCCGTGACATCGATGGTGTAGGCGCCCGTGTTCGCACCGGTGCTGAACGGAGCGATCCAGATGTAGTAGCTTGCGCCCAGCTGGGAGCACCACGCCACGGAAGCTTGGTTGGTAGCGCAGGCCGGACCGTTGTCATCGGCGCCCGCAAGCAGCGTGAGGCCGTCGCATGTGCCGGCGAATACCAGCATCACGGAGTCAACCGCAGGGGTCGTGTTGCACAAGCCCGCGGTGATCGTGTTGCCGGTGCCCGTGACCTTGAACCACAAACCGCGGCGGTTCGAGTGGGCACTGCCCGGGGCGGGCGCGGTCGCCGAAACAACCGGGTTGCTTTCGACGGTCGCGCCCGTATAGGTTCCGCTGGCCGTGCCGGGAACCGTCAGCGTCGTCGCACCGAAGCAATTGTCGTTGTCCGGGGTCGACGTCGGCATCACAAGAACGGCGACCTGAGTGCCGCCGGAATTGGCACCCTCTGTCGCCGTGATGTTCAATGTCTTGGTGCCCGTCGTCGTGCCTGCGGCGACCGTGGCGAGCGCGGTGTAGATTCCGTCGCCCGACAGTTCATCGCCGTTGGTGCCATCGTCGTACATGACGGCGGCTACCGCACCGCCGAGAGGCGAGAGGTCGACGCTGACCGTCGTGCCCGCGTTGAGGCCGAAGGTTCCGCACAGGTACGGGGTGACCGTCAGTCGAAGCTGCTGTCCTTCCTCCACGGTCAGGGGCAGCGCCGTACCCGTCAGCGACAGCCCGTTGCTGGTGGCGTTGGAAGTATTGCGCGGATTGGGGTAGCCCACCGCCCAGTCATCCCGGCTGATGTTCGTGTCTTGGGATCCGCAACCACGTCGGTAGATCGAGATCGCCGTGCTTGCAGCCGGAGCGTTCTGGGCCGAAGCGAAGGCCGCACCCGCGGCAGCTGAGTCGTTCCAGTTGGCCGTGCCCGCACCGACAAAGTCGACGAGCGTGGGGTTGGCGGTGTAGGTCGGCGTGCCGCCGGTCAGGGCGGTGGTCGAGCTCACCAGCGCGACCTTGAAGTCCGTCGCCGACATGGGAATCGTGCCGGTCGCCTGCGGCGTCGGCAGGCCGGGGGCTTGGCCCGCGACGACGGAGGTGCCGATGGCTTGCTGCACCAGCAGGTACTGACCGGGGTTGAGCGTCACCGCTCCCAGCGCGGTCGTCTGCCAGGTCGTGCCCGCGGCGGACGAGTATTGAATCGACCAGCCGGCGAGACTCTGCGCGGCTGATCCCGCGTTGTAGATCTCGATGTAGTCATTGGTCATCGGGGCGGCCAAGTTGCCGCCGGCGCCGTAGACCTGACTGATCTTGACCTGTGCACCCGCACTGGAGGCCATCGCCAGCGTGGCGAAAACTCCGAGTGCCGAACTGGCAATACTCATGGGCGTTCGACAGGACTTCGCCCGCGACGCTTGGTTGTGATTAGAGGACATCGATTCCAACTCCTGAGATGAGATGAGAAGAAACTCGCTCACGACGCGCGGCTGCCCGTCTCGCCCCGAACCAAGCGCAAGGCATGGCCAGGGCAGAGGGGCCCGAGGGCAGAGAGAGAGGGGTACTTCCAATCATCCCCCAATCCCCGGCATTGGCAAGGTGGGAACCGGCCGATATTTGCCGAGATCAGGCCCGAATCGGTCAGCGGTCCAGCCCCGGGCGGATTGTGACGATACTCCTGAATACCATGGCAGCTTCTGATCCCAAGGACTCCCGGACCGCCGATCGCCGGATCGCCCACCGCAAGGCCTCAGGAGCACTCCTGCGGGCCCATCTGGAGGTCTCGAGCCTCAGTGGCGAGGTCGACAACACCTCCAAGACGGGCATTCTGTTCTTCACGGACGAAGAGCTGCGCTTGCGGCTGGAGATCACGGAAAACGGCCAGACCAGCACCCGAACGGGAAGATTGGTCCGCATGCAGCGTCTCCAGCCCGGCCAAAACGGCTGGGCGGTGGAATTTGACCCCGCCTGAGCCGAGAGTTTCCTTCATGAAGTCCGGACCGATCCTGCTTGTGGTTGCCCTCGCTCTGGGCGGGGGCCTGCTCATCTACCAGCTTTCGAGCTCCAACCAGCCCGGAGGCGACCCTACTCGCACCCTAGCCCAGGGCGCGAGTGCGCCAGCGGGCAACGCCGGCGCCCCCGTGCTGCGCAACGATGCTGCCGGAACGGCAGCCACGCGGGTGGAGGGACAGGGCTCGCCCCAGGCGGAGCCCGTCCCCGTGCCGAAGGCTGCCGCGGGCTCTGGGCCCGCCGGGACCGGCGCCGTGTCCCCCGAGCTCGAGCTTCCCGTGGCGGAGGGTTCTCTGCCCACCGCGCGCCCGAAGTTCCAGCCCTCGGCTGAAGAACGCGACTTGGAAGCCAAGTACGCCAACGGCACCAGCGAGGAACTGATGGCGGCCTACCAGTCGCTCAACGACTTCTACCAGATGCACTTCGACGGGCGCATCACTGACAAGAGCCAGCTCCTCGCTCCCGCGGCGCTGCAAGCCCTGCAGCGCGAGATTGGCTGGCTGAAGGAACGCGCGATCAACGGCAAGCCGGACTCCGACGGCTAGCGTCCCCGGCACTTTTTCCAGAAAACATGCGCGGCGGATCGAACCCGGTCCGCCGCGCGGCTGTGGACGGCTGCGGATCGGCTCAGCCGATCAGGTCGAGGAACCAGCGCGGCATCAGGCCGAGCACCAGCACCATCACCGAGCACACGCCCACGGCCAGCAGCGAGCCTGTGCGCGCCGCCAGCGGATGCTGGCTCGTCGAGGCCGAAGGCTGCATGTACATGTTGATGATCACGCGCAGGTAGTAGCCCAGCGCGATCACGCTCATCAAGACGCCGATCACCGCCAGCGGAATCATGTCCGCGCGCACGGCGCAGCTGAAGACGAGGTACTTGCCCCAGAATCCGCCCAGCGGCGGCATTCCGCCCAGCGAGAGCATGAACAGGGCCAGTGCGGCGGCGATCAGCGGGCGGCGCTGGGCGAGACCCTTGATCGAATCCATCGTCACCGGGGCGCCCTCGCTTTCCAGCCAGGCGATCAGGCCGAAGGCCCCGCCCGCGGTGAAGACGTACGCTCCCATGTAGTACAGGATCGCGTTCTGGGCGCCGCCGGGCTGGGTGTCATGCCACCCGGAAGCGATCGCCAGCAGCATCGTGCCCGCGTGCGCGATGCCCGAGTAGGCCAGCATGCGCTTGAGGTCGCTCTGGACCAGCGCGCCGAGGTTGCCGACGCCCATCGTGATCACCGCGATCCAGGCGAAGACCAACGCGGCGCTCTCCGGCAGGAGCGGCTTGGAGCCGCCGGCACTGGTGCCCATCAGGCTCAGCAGGAAGGCGAAGGCGGCTGCCTTGGTGCCCGTGGCCATGAAGGCCGTCACGGGAGTGGGCGCGCCTTGATAGACATCAGGGACCCACAGGTGGAAGGGGAACACGCTGATCTTGAAGAACAGCGAGGCCGCGATCAGCGCGAAGCCGGCCAGCGCCAGGGGCGAACTCAGGGCCGCGTTCGCCGCGCGCATGCCCTCGATCGAGAGCGTGCCCGTGGCCGCGTAGACCAGCGCCGCGCCGTACAGGAACATTCCAGCGGCGAAGGCGCCGAGGATGAAGTACTTGAGGCCGGCTTCGACCGACTCGCGCTGCGCGCGGCGGAAACCGGAAAGCGTGTACAGCGGCACCGAGAGCGTTTCGAGGCCGACGAAGAAGGTCAGCAGATCGCCCGAGCCGGCCATCAGGACCATGCCGGCAGTCGCCACCAGAATCAGCACATCGTGCTCGGCGAGGAAGTTGGCTTCCTCGTGCTGGTAGTAGCATTGCGCCACAGCCCAACCGATCAGGGCCGAAGCCAGGAAGATCAGCGTCCAGTTCGACAGCGCGGGACTGTGCTGGAAGCTGCCGAAGATGTGGCCGCCGGCTGGGGCGCTGAGATTGCCCCAGGCAAACCAGCCCGCGACGGCGATCGTGGCGAGGAACAGCGGGCTGCGCAGCTTGGAGAGCCCCGGCAGGATGTCCGCCAGCAGCAGCAGCAGCGCGCCGCCGCACAGGGCCAACAGCGGTGCCAGCGCCTGCAGCGCCGCGGGGTTGAGCATTTGTTCGAGAACTTGCGGGTTCATCGGGTCTCACCTGCGCTCATCATGGCGGCGGTCGAGGGGGCGGAGGAGGGCGGCTCGACGAGGGCGACCTTGGCGCGCTGAGCGTCGATGCGCGAGAGCAGCTGGTCGACCGAGGCGTCGGTGCGCGCAAGGAAGGGGTTGGGGGCGACACCGATCCAGAAGCACAGCACCACGATCGGCAGCATCAGCCCGGCTTCGCGCCAGTTGATGTCGCTCAGGTTCTTGTTCTCGGCGTGGGTGAGTGGGCCGAACAGCAGCTTGCGGGTCGCCATCAGCAGGTACACCGCGCCGAAGATCACGCCCGTGACCGACACGGCCGCGATCCACGGCGAGGCCTGGAAGCTGCCCAGCAGGATCATGTACTCGCCCACGAAGCCATTGAGGCCCGGCAGACCGACGCTGGAGAACACCGCGATGCCGAAGAACAGCGAGTAGAGCGGCATCACCTTGGCGATGCCGCCGTACTGATCGAGCATGCGCGTGTGGCGACGCTCGTAAATCATGCCGACCAAGAGGAACAAGAGGCCCGTCGAGAGGCCGTGGTTGACCATCTGGAGCACCCCGCCGCGCACACCGGCTTGATTGAGCGCGAACAGCCCGAGCACCACGTAGCCGAGGTGGCTCACCGAGGAGCAGGCGATCAGGCGCTTGATGTCGTGCTGCGCCATCGCGAGGAAGGCGCCGTAGACGATGCCGATCGCGCCGAGCGCCATCATCACCGGTGCGGCGTCGAGCGCCGGGCCGGGGAACATGCCGATGCAAAAGCGCAGCAGTCCGTAGGTGCCCATCTTCAGCAGCACGCCCGCGAGGATCACCGAGCCCGAGGTGGGTGCCTGGGTGTGCGCGTCGGGCAGCCAGGTGTGGAAGGGCATCACCGGCACCTTGATCATGAAAGCCAGCGCGAAGGACCAGAAGATCCAGGTCTGACGCGTGGAATCCAGCGTCGGAGCGAGGTTCATCAGCGCCTCGATGTCCGCCGTCTTGGTCTGGTAGAGCAGCAGGATGACGCCGATCATCATCACCAGCGAGCCCGCCAGCGTGTACAGGAAGAACTTGATCGTCGCGTAGAGGCGCCGTTCGCCGCCCCAGATGCCGAGCATGAAGTACAGCGGCACCAGCGTGACTTCCCAGAACACGTAGAACAGCACCAGGTCCAGCGCCAGGAACACGCCGAGCATGCCCGTCTGCATGACGAGCAGCCAGACCATGAACTCCTTGACGCGTTCGTGGATATGACCCCATGTCGACAGCACGATGATCGGGCCGAGCAGCGCGGTCAGCGCCACCATCAGCACCGAGATGCCATCGAGCCCCAGCTTGAAGCGCACCGGGATGTCGACCCCGCTGCCGCCGGGCAGCGAGAACCAGGGCACGTTGACCAGATGCTGCATCGCGGCGCTGGCGCCGTCGAAGTCGAGGCAGACATTGAGGCCGATCGCCATCGTCACCAGCATGGTGAGCAGCGTGATGCCGCGCTGGGCGCCGGTCGCGCTCTTGGGGGTCAGCGCGACGAGCACCGCTCCGAGGAGCGGCAGGAAGACAAGCAGCGTGAGGGAATCCATGGGGGGAGCGTCAGCGTTGCCAGACGAAAATCAGGGCAATCAGGGCCGTGATGGCGCCCATCCACAGGCCATAGGCGGCGATGTTGCCGCTGGTCATGGCGCGCATGCGGGAGCCGAAGGACAGGGCGACCTCGCCGGCGCCGTTGACAAAGCCGTCGATGAAGGTGCCGTCGACCACGGCCGAGATCATCAGTGCCAGCAGGCGCACCGGCGCGACGATCAGCTTCTGGTAGGCGGCATCGAGGCCCCAGGCCATGCTCAGGAAGGCCGTGCGGACCGGTGAGCGCGCCGCCGTGCTCTCGTCGTTGCTGATGCCAGCCATGTGCTTGCGGAAGCCCGCGTGCGCCAGCGCCAGCGCGACCACCGAGCCCAGTCCCAGCAGGGCCCATTCGGTGGCGTGGCTCAAGGTATGCGCGCCACGCGCGGCAATCAGCTCCTCGCCGGGTTTCAGCACCGGGTGCAGCCAGTGATGCAGGAACTCGGGGTGGAACATCGCCGGGAACACGGGCGGGAAGGACAGTGCACCGCCGATCACCGAAAGCACCGCCAGGATGATCAGCGGGATCGTCATCACGGCCGGCGACTCATGCGGCTGGAACTTCTTCGTGTCGAAGCGCTCCGGACCGAAGAAGGTCAGCGCGACCATGCGCCAGGTGTAGAACGCGGTCATCATCGCCGTCAGCAGGCCGATGCCCCACAGCACATAGTAGGCGCCGCCGTTGGCGAAGGTGTGGGCGAGGATCTCGTCCTTGGAGAAGAAGCCCGAGAGCAGCGGCAGGCCCGAGAGCGCCGCTGATCCGACCATGAAGGTCAGGAAGGTCTGCGGCATGTACTTGCGCAGGTTGCCCATCTTGTGCATGTCCTGCTCGTGGTGCATGCCGTGGATCACGGAGCCGGCGCCGAGGAACAGCAGCGCCTTGAAGAAGGCGTGTGTCGCGAGGTGGAAGATCGCCGAGGCGAAGGCGCCCGAACCCAGCGCGAGGAACATGTAGCCCAGCTGCGACACGGTCGAATAGGCGAGCACCTTCTTGATGTCGCGCTGCACCAGCGCCGTGGAGCCGGCGATGAAGGCCGTCAGCACGCCGACGATGCCGACCACCAGCATCAGTTCCGGCGAGGCCGCGAAGACCGGGTTGAGGCGCACGACCAGATAGATTCCGGCGGTCACCATCGTGGCCGCGTGGATCAGCGCGGACACGGGCGTGGGACCGGCCATCGCGTCGGGGAGCCAGGTGAACAGCGGAAGCTGCGCGCTCTTGCCGCAGGCGCCGCCGAACAGCAGCAGTCCCGCCAGGAGCAACTGGAAGCTCACACCCTCTTCGCCGAGCTTGCCCTGCACCGCCGCGGCGATGTCGGACAGATCGAGCGTGCCGAACAGGTTCACCAGCAGGAAAGAGCCGATCAGAAAGCTCGCGTCGCCGATGCGGTTCATCACGAAGGCTTTCTGGCCCGCTTCCGCCGGCCAGCCCTTCTCGTACCAGAAGCCGATCAGCAGGTAGGAGCACAGGCCGACGCCTTCCCAGCCGACGAACAGGCCCAGCAGGCTGCTCGAGAGGATCAGCATCAGCATCGAGAACACGAACAGGTTGAGGTAGCAGAAGAACTTCGCGAAGCCCGCGTCACCCTTCATGTACCCGCCGGCGTAGACGTGGATCAGGAAGCCCACACCCGTGACGACCAGCACCATCACCGCCGAGAGGCGGTCGATCACGATCGAGATGTCGATGTTGAAGGCGCCGGTGTCGATCCAGTGCCAGACGCTGCTCTCGATCGAGGTCAGCTGCTCCCCGCCGGCGGCGAGGTCCTTGACCGCGACGATCGAGAGGATGAAGGCGCCCAACATCGCCAGCGCGGCGATCGGGTGAGCCAAGGCGCCGATGCCCGCCGGCACGGCGTGAGCGTGATCGTCGTGGCCATGATCGTCGTGGCCGTGGGCATGGTGGCCGTCAGGCCCAGCATGGACGTGATCGTCATGACCATGCTCATGGTGTCCGTGACCGCCGTGACCGCCCGGCTTGGGAGCGAACACGCCGCGCGAGCGCAGGGTCAGGAAATGCAGCAGGGCGCAGACCGCGCTGCCGAATAGCGGCAGCGCCGGGATCCACCACAGCCAGCCGTAGTCGCCTTGGGGGGATTGCATGTCAGTTCTTGAGGTCGGCGACCTCGTCGAGCGAGACCGTCTGCTTGTTGCGGTAGAGCGCGATCACCAGCGCGAGACCCACGGCGGCTTCGATGGCCGCCACGACGATGATGAAGATGGCGAAGATTGGGCCCTGGGTGTCGGGTTGACCGCCGTTGGCCAGGGTGTGCATGCGGCTCGCCGCAAGGAATGAGAGGTTCGCCGCGTTGAGCATCAATTCGATGCACATCAGCACGATGATCACGTTGCGGCGCAGGAAAAAGCCGGCCACCCCGATCCCGAACAGTATCGCGGCCAGCACCAGCAGGTGTTCGCTGGGAACGCTCATGAGCCTTGTCCTCCGCCCGCCTGCGGGCCGCGGTTGCGCTTGGCCAGCACGACCACCGCGACGGCGGTGGCGAGCAGCAGCACGCTGATTACCTCGAAGGGCAGCAGCCAGCGGCTGAACATGGCTTCGCCGAGGTTCTGGATGCTGTCGATGCCGCCTTCTGGCAGCTTCACGTTCGGATCAACCGCCGGCAGCGAGCCGGAAGCCTGCAGCGCCGCGAAGGCGCCGATTCCGACCAGGGCACCGGCGACCAGCACGCCCATCACCGCGTTGCGGCGCAGGAACATGGCCGTGTCAACGCGTGCCATCGGCTTCTCGTCCGCCAGGTTGAGCAGCATGATCACGAACAGGAACAGCACCATGATCGCGCCCGCGTAGACGAGGATCTGCGCCGCGGCGAGCATCTGGAAGCCCGCCAACAGGTAGATCGTCGCCAGGGCGAAGAAACTCGCCAGCAGCGCCAGGATGCTCGAAATCGGGTTGCGGGCCAGGACGACGCACAAAGCGGCGGCCACGGCCAACCCGGCCATCAGGTAGAAGAGGAGGTTCGCCACCGGTCGTTGATCTGATTGACGTAGTCCATGCGCTTCTTCAGCGCGGAAGCGGGTCGTTTCAGCTTCTCCATGTCGTAGATCAGGGACTTGCGGTCGTAATCCGCCAGCTCCAACTCGTCCGACATGTAGATCGCGTCCTTGGGGCAGGCCTCTTCGCAGAAACCGCACAGGATGCAGCGCAGCATGTCGATGTCGAAGCGCTTGGGCTCACGCTCGATCGTGCGGTCGGTCTCGCCGCCGTCGATCGTGATCGCGTAAGCCGGGCAGGCCGCCTCGCACATGCCGCAGGAGACGCAGGCGATGTTGCCGTCGTCCTTGACGACCAGACGGGGCTGGCCGCGCGTGACTTCATTCTTGGGCAGTGGCTCTTCGGGATACTGCCGCGTGATCTTCTTCTCGAACATCTTGCGGAAGGTCACGGAGAGACCGCGCATGATCTCGGGGATGTAGAGCTTCTCCGAGAGGGACAGGGTCTTGCGTCGGACGATCACCATGGTGTTGGCCTACTCGTTGGGAGTCACTTCAGGCTGATCAGGGCGCCAGTGAAGATCAGGTTGGCGAGCGCCAGCGGCAGCATCACCTTCCAGCCCAGGCGCATCAGCTGGTCAAAGCGGAAGCGCGGCAGGGTCCAGCGCACCCACAGGAACAGGAACAGGAAGATCGAGGTCTTCGCCATGAAGGCGAGAAAGCCGATCGCCCAGTGCACGTTTTCCACGAAGGGGATGTGGTGCCCGCCGAGGAACAGCGCTGTGCCCAGGCAGCTCATCACGATCATCGCCGTGTATTCGCCGAGGAAGAACAGCGCGAACTTCATCGAGCTGTACTCGGTGTGGAAGCCGCCGACCAGCTCGGACTCGCACTCGGCGAAGTCGAAGGGGTGGCGGTTGGTCTCGGCGAAGATCGCCACGAGGAACAGGAAGAAGGCCAGCGGCTGCGTGGCGATGAACCACAAGCCTGCTTCGTGCTGGGCGGAGACGATTTCGCGCAGGTTGAGGCTGCCCGACATCGCGACCACGGCGAGGATCGAGAGGATCAGCGTCAACTCGTAGCTGATCATCTGCGCAGAGGCGCGCAGGCCGCCCATCAGCGAGAACTTCGAGTTCGAGACCCAGCCGCCGAGGATGATGCCGTAGACCGACAGGCCGCCGATCGCGAGCAGGTACAGCACGCCGATGTCGATGTCGGCGATGGAAAGGTAGGTCGTGCGTCCGCCGAGAAAGTCCTTGGCTTCGGTGATCTCGCCGCTGAAGGGGATCACGGCCAGCGTCATCATCGCGGGGACCGCCGCGATGGCCGGCGCGAGACGGAACAGGATCGGGTTCGCGCCCTCGGGCAGCACCTCCTCCTTGAAGATGAACTTCACGCCGTCGGCGAGCGGCTGCAGCACGCCCCAGGGACCGACGCGGTTGGGTCCAATGCGGTACTGCATCCAGGCCGAGACCTTGCGTTCGGCAAGGGTCATCACCGCGCCGAGCACGATCACCACGTGGTAGAGGACGAACACCTTGGCGGAAGAGACCGCCAGATAGCGCCAGTCCAGACTGTCGAGCAGGGCTTGGATGTCCATCAGCTGCGCTGCAGGGCGGACTTGATGCCGCTGTGAAGGTCTTGGAGGGTGCGGGTCAGCGGAGCCACGCCGTGCGGCGCGGTCTTGGCGGCCGCGATCGGACCGCGCTGGCCGTCGATGTTGATCCAGGTTCCGGTGCGTTCGGCGTAGTTGGGCACGCCGATGGCAACGCAGACGTTGGACTGCTCGGGCGCGAGCGTGTCGAGCACGGCGAGCCGGGGCGTGGCCTGCAGCGCGTTACCGACCAGTTCACCGATGCGTTCGCCGACGAGCAGCACGATCTGTGCGCCGGCACAAGCGACAGCCAGCTCGGAGCGCTTCACGGCCGCGAGACCGGCCTCGCTCAGGCCACGGCGGTTGGGGCAGGGATCGCCGGTGTGCAGCAGATCGTCCTTCAGGTTGTTGGGCTCTGGGCTGAAGAAAGAGGCCGCGGCACCCAGCGCGCCCGCGAGCAACTGGATCTCTGCGGCTTCCTCGATCGTGCACCAAGGCGAGGCCACGATGGCGACCTTGCCGCTCGAGCGCAGCGCCGCCGCGAGTGCGTCCACACCGGCCTGCGTGCTGGCCGCGCGGACACCGCCCGAGCCGGCGATCCGCGCGCCGCTGAGACGATTCTCCTGGTTGGGGTGCGCGTAGGCGAAGCGGCCTGTGTCGCACATCCACCAGCGGTTGACCGCCGGATTCTCCCGCGGGCGGAAGCGCTTGACCTCGCCGTTGCGCAGCACTTCGACCGTCGTCGAGCAGCCGCGGCTGCATTCGGCGCAGGTGGAAGCCATCTTGAGCAGGTTCCACACGCGCGCCTGGAACCGGAAGTTCTTGAGCGTCAGCGCGCCCACGGGGCACAGATCCGCGATGTTGCCCTGGTAGTTGCCCTTGAGCGGCTTGTCGCCGAAGGTCGAGATCACCGAGCGCGAGCCGAGGTTGGAGACCGTCAGCTGCGCCTGCTTGGGCACTTCCTCGAAGAAGCGCACGCAGCGGCTGCACAGGATGCAGCGCTCCTCGTCGAGCACGATCACGTCGCCGAGGCTCTTGCGCTTCTCGAGCTCGCGGCGCGGCTCATTGGAGCGGCCTTCAGCCTGTCCTTCGGCGTAGGTGTAGTCCTGCAGATCGCACTCGCCCGCCTTGTCGCAGATCGGGCAGTCGAGCGGGTGGTTCTTCAGCAGGAACTCGAGGCACTCGCGGCGTGTGTCGTGCGCCTTCTGGCTCTCGGTGTTGATCACCATGCCTTCGGCTGGATAGGTGCGGCACGCGACCATGACGCGCGCGGGCATCGTGCCTTGCTGCACTTCGACCTGGCAGATGCGGCAGCTGCCCACGGGCGAAAGGCCCGGGTGGTAGCAGTAGTGGGGGACTTCGACGCCATTGCCATGGCAGGCGGCGATGATCGGCTTCTTCGGGTCGGCGTCGACCTCGACGCCGTTGACGATGATCTTGGTCACGCTAGTGGGCTCCGGCGTACTCGATGCGCTGGTAGGAAATCGGGTCGCGGTGCTGGCGCACGCATTCCTCGAGCTCGCTCTTGAACAGGCGGATCGCCGAAAGCGTTGGGATCGCGGCCGCGTCCGAGAGCGCGCAGATGGTCTTGCCCGGCGCCATGCCGCGCGCGAGCGATTCGATGGTCGCCACATCGTCGGGCTGGCCGTGGCCGGTCGCGATGCGGTGGAAGATCTGCGACAGCCACTGCGTGCCTTCGCGGCACTGGCTGCACTGTCCGCAGCTCTCGTGATCGTAGAAGCGCGCGATGATCTCCATCACCCGGGCGATCGAGGTCGCGTCGTCGATGATGATCATCGCCGCGGTGCCCAGCGAGGAGCCGCGCGCCTTGAGCGAGTCATGGTCGAGCACGACGTCGAGGTCGTTGCCGGTCAGCAGCGCGCACGAGCTGCCGCCGGGGAACCAGGCCTTGCACTTGCGGCCCTTCCAGATGCCGCCGGCGAAGTTCTCGATGATCTCTCCGGCCGTGATGCCGAAGGGCAGCTCGTACACTCCGGGTTTGTTGACATGGCCCGAGATGCCGCAGAGGAAATTGCCCTTGGAGCCCTTCGTGCCGATGCCCGCATGCCAGGCGCCGCCCTTGTTGATGATGAAGGGCACGTTGAAGATCGTCTCGACGTTGTTGACCGTTGTGGGCTGACCCCACAGGCCGAAGGAGGCTGGGAAGGGCGGCTTGGGACGGGGGTGTCCGCGCTTGCCCTCGAGGCTCTCCATCAGGCCGGTCTCTTCGCCGCAGATGTAGGCGCCCGCACCCTTGTGCATGTGGATCTCGCAGGAGAAATCCGAGCCAAGGATGTTCTTGCCGATCAGACCGGCCTTGCGCGCCTCGTCGATCGCGGCCTGGCAGCGCTGGTAGGAAAGGCGGTATTCGCCGCGCACGTAGATGTACACGGCCTGCATGCGCATGGCGTAAGCCGCGATCAGGCAGCCTTCGATCAGGCCGTGCGGGTCCTTCTCCATCAGCACGCGGTCCTTGCACGTGCCCGGCTCGGACTCATCCGCATTGACCGCCAGATAGCGGGGTCGGGGATCCTTGGCCGGATCGGGCATGAAGCTCCACTTCATTCCGGTAGGGAAGCCGGCGCCGCCGCGACCGCGCAGCTCGCTGGCCTTCATTTCCGCGATGACATCCGCCGGGCTCAGCGGGGTCTTGAGCACCTTCTCGAGGGCCTTGTAGCCGCCGCCGTGGCGGTAGACGTCGAGGGTGTGCGAGTTGGCGAGCCCCGTGCGGTTGAGCAGGTAGGTCTCGTAGCTTCCGGGCTTGATCACTTCACGCCTCCGAGAATCTTCTCGACCTTCTCAGGGGTCAGGTCTTCGTGGTACACGCCGTCGAGATCGATCATCGGGGCGTTGGCGCAGGCGCCCTGGCACTCGACCGGCCAGACGGTGAACTTGCCGTCGGGCGAGGTGCCGTAGGGCTTCGCGCCGGTCATGCGGCAGACATGCTCCATGATCTCCGTGGCGCCGCGCAGCTCGCAGGAGATGTTGTGGCATACGCTGACCATGTGGCGTCCCACCGGCTTGAGGTGGAACATCGGGTAGAAGGAGGCGACGCCGTAGACTTCCACCGGCTCGATGCCGATGAAGGCGGCGAGATCTTCCATCGTGTCCGGCGAGATCCAGCCGCCGAGCTCTTCCTGGCAGCGGTGCAGCGCGGGAATCAGAGCCGACTTGCGGTCGGGGTACTTCTTCACGAGTTCCTCGAACTCGCGCACAAGCTTTTCAGGCAGTGCCATCAGCGATCGACCTCACCCATCACGAAATCCAGCGAACCGATGATCGAAACGGTGTCGGAAAACAGGCGGTTTTTCATCACCACGGGAATCGCCTGCACGTTCATCAGGCCCGGCGCGCGGATGTGGCAGCGCAGCGGGTGGCTGGTGCCATCCGAGACGACGTAGAAGCCCAACTCGCCCTTGGAGGACTCGACCGCGCCGTAGGCTTCGCCCTTGGGCAGCGCCATGTCAGTCACGATCTTGAACTGGTGGATCAGCTCCTCCATGGAGGTGTGCACCTTGCCCTTGGGCGGCAGCACGTAGCGACGGTCATCGGCCAGGAACTCGCCGCCGCGCGTCTCGCGCAGCAGTTTCACCGCCTGCTGGATGATGCGCGTCGACTGGCGCATCTCCTCGACGCGCACCAGGTAGCGGTCGTAGCAGTCGCCGGTCGTGCCGACGGGAATCTCGAATTGGAAGCGCTCGTACGAGGAGTAGGGCTGCTGCTTGCGCAGGTCCCACTCGAAGCCCGAGCCGCGCAGGTTGGGGCCGGTCAGCGACCAGGCCAGCGCCAGTTCCTTGCTGACGATGCCGATGTTGTGGTTGCGGTCGTACCAGATGCGGTTGCCGGTCAGCATCTTCTCGTATTCATCCACCGCTCCGAGGAAATGGTCGCACCACTTCTCGATCTCGCGGCCCACGTCCTCGTTGACATCGGCGTAGACGCCACCGATGCGGACATAGGTGTTGTTCATGCGGTGCCCGGTGTAGGCATCGAGGAACGTGTAGATCGTCTCGCGCTCCTTGAACGTGAAGAAGAACATCGTCACGGCGCCCAGATCGATCGCCGTGGTGCCGAGATAGATCAGGTGCGCGGCGATGCGCGATATCTCCATCAACATCACGCGGATGATCTGTCCGCGCTCGGGCACCGGCACGCCGCCGAGCTTCTCGAGCGCGATGGCGTACGCGCAGTTGTTCAGCAACGGCTGCACGTAGTCGAGGCGGTCGGTGTGCGGGAAGAACTTGCGCCAGCCCAGCGACTCGCAGGTCTTCTCCTTGCCGCGGTGGAGGTAGCCGACGACCGGCTCGATCTCCTTCATCGTTTCGCCGTCGAGCACGACCTTGATGCGCAGCACGCCGTGCGTGGCGGGGTGCTGCGGACCCATGTTGAGCTCCATCAGCTCGCCGTGCAGCGGGTCATCACCCTGTAGCGCGGTCGGGTTGTACTCGAAGACCTTGGTCGAGGTGGGTTGAGCGGACATGTGCTCAGTACGCTCCCTCTTCCTGCTGGAAAGCCGTGTTGGCGGGGCGCTCGCGGCGTTTCCTGTCCCACTCGCGATAGAGGCGATCGGGCTCGATGCCGTGGTGCGGGAAGTCCTTGCGCAGCGGGAAGTGATCGTATTCCTCGGGCATCAGCAGGCGCTTGAGGCCGGCGTGGCCGGTGAACACGATGCCGAACATGTCGAAGCACTCGCGCTCGGAGTAGGCCGCACCCGGGAACAGATCGATGATCGAGGCGATCGCTGGCTGTTCGCCGCCGAGGCGCGCGTGCAGTCGCACGCGATCGTTTCGGCTCACCGACAGAAACTGCCAGCACAGCTCGTAGCGCGGCTCGGCCGGGTAGTGGTCGACGGCGGTCACCAGCGTGTTGGTCTCGAAGCCCGCGCGCTGCTTGAGCCGCTCAACGGCCTCGTGAACCTTGTCGGCCGCGACCGTGACGGTCGGCATGCCGTCGCGGGCGCTCGTGATGCTCGCCTGCAGGCCTTCCAGGGCCGCCTGCACTCGTTCTTGGGTGCTTGTCATGCTTGCCTAGCGGTCGCTGATCTGGCCGGGGGGAAGGAACTCGTGGCTGCGCGTCGTGGGGACGCCGCGGTTGGGGGCGCGGTCGAAGCGCCGCGTGCCGATGCCCTCGTCGGTGTTGGCGCCCTGCAGCAGCAGTTCGACCGGGCGCTCGCGCTCGATCTTCTTCTGCAGCTTGAGGATCGCGTCGATCACCGCATCGGGACGCGGCGGGCAGCCGGGGACGTACACGTCGACGGGCAGGATCGAATCGACGCCCTGCACCACCGAGTAGCTGTCGTACATGCCTCCCGAGGAGGAGCACACGCCCATCGCGATGACCCACTTGGGGTCGGGCATCTGGTCGTAGATCGTGCGGCAGGCTTCCGCCATCTTCCAGGTGAGCGTGCCGGCGACGACCATCAGGTCGGCCTGGCGCGGGCTGAAGCGCGCAGCCTCGGCGCCGAAGCGGGCGAGGTCGAACTTCGGCCCGATCATCGCCATCAGCTCGATGCCGCAGCACGACAGGCCCAGCGGCATCGGCCACAGGGAGTTCTTGCGCCCCCAATTGACCAGCTCATCGACGCGGGTCCACAGGAAGCCCTCCTGCGCGGGGTTGTCCTTGATTTCGGTCAGCGATCCCATTCCAGTCCTCCTTTGCGCCAGACGTAGGCCAGTGCCAGACCGAGGATGGCCACGAAGGCCAGGATCTCGACCAGCACGAAGGCGCCGACTCCCTGGGCGTTGAACGTGTTCGCCCCGACCGCCCACAGGATCAGGAAAATCGATTCCACATCGAAGAGAATGAACAGCACCGCGACGAGGTAGAAGTGAATCGACAGGCGGATGCGCGCGGAGCCCTGGGGCTCCATGCCGCATTCGTAGGCTTCCTTCTTGCCGACATTCTTGCGGCTGCGTCCGAGCAACTCGCTGACCCCGAGGTTGGTCGCGACAAAGCCGAGCACGACCACCAGCAGGATCAGGATGGGGATATAGGCGTGCAGCATGGACGGGGGGTGCGCGGGGAGGGCGCGGCCGGAGAGCCGCCGCCCTGCCTTCCGACGCGCTGGCTAGGGGGGGTGCCTCGCGGTTGCCGGGTGGGGGTGAAAATTTGCAGCAGAGTGTAGCCATCCGCCGACTCAGGGAAAAGGGCGGGCTGCGGGAAAGGTGGAAACGCGCGCTCGATCCAATAAAAAGAAGCTAAGTATCTTTCTCGTATTTATTTGTGCAATGCAACTTCTATCCGTCGAGGCGGATGTACTGACCCTCGCTGCCGCGCGCCAAGGCTTCCAGCGCCCCGTCACCGCTGCTGCCGATCTGGACGCCATGGAAACGCGTCCGGCTCAGGGTCTGAACCCGCTCCAGAAAGGCGGCGACCCAGCCAGAGCCCTCGTTGGTGGCGCCGTCGCACAGCAGCACGAAGGTGTCCGCCTCGGCGAGCCGCCGCTCGTCGCCGGGCCTGCTCGAGGCCAACAGGGCCCGGTCGATGCCCGCCTTGAGGGCGGTCGAGCCGCCCGGGGTCTGGTCGAGCCACTGGCCGAGGTCGGCCAGATTGGCTTCGTTGACCGGACTCAGCTCGGCGCGCCAGGGCTGCGCGATGTCGTGGAACAAGACCACGTTGAAGCGCGCGCCCGGCTCCAGCCCGCGCACGCACTCGAGCAGCTGGCCGACGGCCTCGCGCCAGCGCGAGCGTTCGCCCCTGTGCAACTCGCTCATTGAGCCCGAGCGGTCGAGCACGAAGATCACCCGGTCGCTCCAGATCTCCAGGTCGAAGAATCCCGGCCTTGTCTCTGGTTGTCTCGCACCCGGGCGGGGCGGCTGGCGCTCGCCCCTTGCGACGAGGGACCACGCCGCCCTCCAGGCATGGACATCGAATGCCAGGCCGAAGCCCGTCCGCTCCTCCAGCGAAAGCTCCAATTCGCGCATGATGCGCAGCGCCTGCAAGCCCGCGGCCGAACGCCGCTGCCAGTGATCGAGCGCGTCGATCAGAAGCGGCATGGCGCTTTCGTCGTCGAGCGCGTGACCCAGACGGATCGCGCGGGTTGCCGCACGCCAGTCGCCGCGTGCGAGATCGCGTGCGACGAGCGGTTCGAGGCGCCCGAGGTCGGCGCTGCCCCGCTCCAGGCGCACGCGCGCGAAATGGGCTTCCGCCCAGCGCAGAGCGCCGTTTTCCCGGCTGTTTTCGAGGATGCCGAGGAACAGCCCGTGCACGCCCGCATCGGGCCAGCCGCTCAGGGCCTCCAGTGCCTGCCCCCGGATGCGCTCGTCGGGATCCCGCGTCGCCTGCAGCAGCGCCAGCAGCACGCCGGGGCTCGGCTTGCGCGCCAGCACCGCGATCGCCGCCTGCCGCCTCGCGAGCGGCTGGCTCTGCGCCAGGGAGAGCACCTCGCGCGAAAGAAAACGCTCGAAATCAGCGTCCGAGTGCGCTGCAAATACTTCGAATATGGCCTGCCGCAGCCGGGCGCGCGGCGAGCGGGTGTCGGCCCCGCCCGTGGCGTCGAGCGCGATGGCGAGCAGGTCGAGCAGGCAGGTGGCGATCGCGCGCTCCTGACTCGAATCGATCGACCAGGCAATGCGCAGATCGGTGATGCGCGCGGTGAGGCTCGAAAGCCCCGTCTCGTCGAGCGCCGCCCGGCCCTCGCGGTACTCCTCGACAAAACGCCGCAGTGTGCCGCAGTCAGACTGCGGCGCCGCGGCGAGGAGAACACAGAGGGGTGCGAACACCCGCGCTAGTATCCGCAGGGAAACTGCTTGTGCCAGTACAGAGAGTTGTTCCCGCCGCCGTCGATCAGGACGAAGGCGCCGCGGCGCCCGTTCTGGCAGGCCGAGCTGCCTTGGAGCACGCAGAAACCCTCGAAATTCGCGCTGCCCGGGTAGTCGTAGGTCAGCACTCGATCCAGGCGCCGGCCGCCCGCGACGGCTTGGGAGGAGAGTTTGACGACTTCGATGTCGTTGAAGTTGTCTCCGTGCAGCACGAAGAGGCGCTGCAAGGTCGCGTCGAAGCACAGTTCCGCGCTCTCGGGGTGCTGGGTGAGGAACGAGCCCACGAATTGGATGCTGGAGTTGGCGCGGCTGAGATCGAAGACGTAGACGCGGCCGCCGTTCTGATGGGCGACGAAGGTCAGGGCGCCCATGCCCAGGGCCGAGACGCGCGGGTTGCCGCTGCCGTCGACGAAGCCCGCCTGCGTCAGGCTGGCGTCCGGAACGACGCACAGTCCCTCCAGACCCAGACCGCCGCCGTAAGCGGGCACCCAGCTGCTCAGGTTCCACGTCCGCTTGAGGATCTGGCCCGTTCCCGACAGATCCCATTCCTGAACGCTGTTCGAGCTCTCATCCAGCGTGAAAAGCGTGTTGGGCTCGGCCGGGGTGGGGATGCACAGGGCTTCGCAGTCGCCGAATCCGGCCCACTCGCGCTCGATGAACCAGCTGCCGTTGCGCGGCGCGAGCCTCCAGACCTTAGAGCCCCCGCGGCCCCCATTGCGGCACAGCCACAGCTTGCCGCTGACCGGATCGTGGCAGGCTCCGCTCATGTCCTGCTGAAAATCGGCATCTAGACCGGAGAGATTGACGGCGGAGGCAGGCGCTTCGGCCGGCCAGGGACAACTCGATTGGCGAGCACAGTCCGGCAGGGGGTGGCTCAGGAGCTGTTGGAGCAGGGCCAGCAGAATCACAGTCGAGTGGAGTCTAGCGGGCGCCTGCGGGCGGCAGAGTCAATTCGAGATCAAGAAAGGGCTGCGGGGTCGCGTAGCCCGGCGCGTCGTGCAGGCCGCTGAGGCGCACTCTGGCCCCCGCCTCGGAGGCCTCGAATTCGAGCTTCAGGACGCCATCGACGGGCGCGAACTGCTTGTGGTCGATCGACAGACGCTGCTTGCCAAGGCTCATGCCCTGCGCGTCGAAGAGCTCCGCGTCGATGTCGAGCACCCGGCCGATCAGGCCCGGCACGCGGTGGCCCGAGACGTTCTCGAACTCGACGAGCACCTTGGCGCCCTCGCGCCGGGCGCGGTACTCGAAGGCGCGCGCCAGAAAGGCGGGATCGCGCGGGGTCTGCAACTCGTGGCTGCGTCCCTTGCGCACCGTCGTCGCGTCCTTCGCGATCGCGCGCTCGATCGGGGCCATGTGGCATCCGACGCAGCTGCGGCCCTTCTTCTCCTGCTCGGTCTCGACGAAATCGCGCGCGATTCCGATCACCGGGCCGATGTTCGTGGCATGGCAGCCGATGCACAGCATCGCGGACTGGTTCTCAGGGAGGAAGGCCTCGGCCGCGACGCTGCGGTGCGCCTCGTTGGGGGCGCCGAAGGGGCCGAGGATCTCACCCTCCTTGCCGAGGTGGCAGGTGTTGCAGTCGATGCCGAAGTGCGACCCTTGGTGCTGCGGATCGCGCGATCTGGGCTTGGCGCCGGGTTCGACCAGGCTGAGCGGCTCGGGGATGTGGCAGTTGTGGCAGCTCTCGGGCTTCTTCTTCTCCTTGAGGCTCTCCTGGTAGAGCGGGTCGATCCAGGCCATGGCATGCGTGGTGCGCGCCCACTCGCGCGTCACCTCCTCATGGCACTCCGCGCAGCTCAGCTCCTTCCAGCGCTCCAACTCGGTCGGGCGTCCGTCGGGCAGCGGCTTGGGAGGGGAGAGCTTCCACTCGGCCGCACCCTGCGTCTGTGACCAGCCCAAAAGTCCGAGCAGGGCCAGCGCGAGCACGGGAGCGATCTGCATGCTCACTTGTCGAAGACGTTGGTCTCGCTGGGCGCGATGCGCTCCTCGACCTTCTCGATGGTGAGATCAAGCTTGGCGAAGTCGAGCTTTTCCGGCTGCTTGTCCGCGGCGCGCTCATCGCGCCGCTGCACCGTGGGGGCCTTGGGGGCCGAGGTGGAGGATGGCTGCTTGTCCTTGTCTGAAGCGCTCATGCGCCTCAGTCAACCACAGGCCCGCGGCTTCCGGCAAGACTCAGGCCCGCGGGGCGAGCACGCCGAGCCGGTGCAACTCGCCGGCGAAGCGCCGGACATTCTCGATCGCGGGCAGGTCGCCCGGATCGATGCCTTCCAGCAGCGCGCCGAGCGAGCCCTTCTGCGCCAAGAGCTCCAGAACGCGCCGACCATCGGGCCGCAGCTCGACGAACTCGGCGCTGTCGGGATCATAGGCCAGGACCGAGTGCGCGCGGCCCAGCTTTCCGAGCTCCTGTTCGGCCTGGGCCTCGGCGCCCGCCACGTGCCTTCCGGTGAGGAAGTCCGGGCGCACCATGCGCGCCAGCGGGTGGGCGAGCTTCGCGAGCGTCCCGGAATAGGAGAAGGGGAGCTCGACGAACTCCAGATCACGCGAGGGAGCCAGGCGCGGATCGGCGCCGCGGGCCTCGCGCGCGGCCGTGCGGGCGCGGCAGCGCGCGACGAACTGATCGGGCGTGATGCCGCGGGCCAGATGCAGGAAATAGTGGCTCTTCTGCATGAAGTAGAAGATGTTGTCGCCCGAGAAGATCGGGAAGTGGCGGCGCAGCGCGCTCATCATTTCCTCGAAGACCTCGGCCGCCTCGGTCTGCGTCATGCCGGTCTCGGAGACGTAGTCGTGGTACAGCTCGATGTCGGCGGAGGGATCGTCGAGGATCGTGATGCCGAAATCCTGAGGGCGCTTGTAGGTCTGGGCTACCTCGTCGATGTGGAAGGTCTGCAGCGAAACCTCGCGCACGACATCGGAGTGCTGCACGAGGAAATCGACGGTGGCGCGCGCCTCCTCGCGCGTTTCGCTGGGGAAGCCCACCATCGCGTAGAAGGTCACGCTGATGTTCGCCTTCGCGCAGTTCGTGGCGACCTGCACCGTGCTCTTCAGGCTCTGGCCCTTCATCATCATCTTGAGCAGGCGCGGGGTCGCCGTCTCGAAGCCGAAGAGCAGCTTGCGGCAGCCCGAGTCGTACAGCACCTTGGCGCCCTCCTCGGTGTAAGCCTTGGGCTCGACGCGCGCATCCGCCCACCAGGTGATGTTGGCCTCGCGGCGGATCAGTTCCTCGGGCAGATCCTTGATCATGCCCGGCGGCATGCAGTCGGTGATGAAGTTGAAGTGCGCGGTCTTGTAGCGGTCGCGAAGCTCGAGCACAGAATCGACGATGGTCTGCGCGCGCCGCGTGCGGTAGCCCGGTCCGATCACCGTGGGCAGCGTGCAGAAGGTGCACTCGCCGTAGTAGCAGCCGCGGTTGATGTCGTAGGGGATCACGACCGCCGGCGAGAAGTACTTGTCGAAGGGCAGCCCGTCGAAATCGGGCACGGGAGCCGCGTCGAGCTTGATCGGATGGCCTTGGGGGTTTTCGACGCTCCTGCCGCTCCCGCGGTCGAACCAGGTGAGCGAGCCGATGGTCTCCAGCGAGCGGCCCGATTCCAGCGCCTGGCACAGCGCGAGCAGCGGGTTCTCGCCTTCGTGGAAGATGATCGAGTCGAGCAACTCGCCAATGCCCTCTGAGCGCATCAGCTTGGCGCCGATGTAGGCGAGGAAGCCGCCGCCTGCCGTGATGTGGCAGTCGGGCAGGGCTTCCTTGACCAGCCGCGCCAGGGTCAGACCGGGGATCAGCTGGCTGCCGTAGATGATCGAGATGCCCAGCACGCGCGGACGCCGCGCGACGATGCGCGGCAAGAGCTCGCTGGCGAAGTACTCGATGAACGGGTTCTGCTGGGCATCGCGCGTGGCGGCGAAGACCTCGCGAGAGCGCTCCAAGGAGTAACTGGTCGTGAAGTTGTGCGGCGTCAGGCTCGCCGGATGGTGAGCGGCCGAGACCAGGCGCAGACCGTGGTACAACGTGCGCACCGCGGGCACGTAGCGGTCCATGTCCTCGAAACCCTCGCCGCGCAGCACGCGTTTGGCGCCCTCGACGCGTTCGATCAGCGCCTCGGCACTCGCGGCGCTCTCGGCGGCGGACCGATAGCCCGCGAGATCGCGGAACGATAGCTCCTCGCGCGAGGAGTACTGCGAGAGCGCCAGGCGCTGCTTGACGCGCTCCGAGGCCCGCCGCAGATACGGCGCCGAGAGGAAGTGATCGTAGGCCTCGATGTTGGCGTCGATCAGCTCGACATCGGGGAATCCGTTGGCCTCAAGGAAGGCCTTGAGGCAGGGCAGGGCGAGGTAGGGCTGCGTGAAGTGGCCCTGCGGAGGAAAGACCAGCGTGACCGGAAACGCGGAGTGGACCATGGCGGTGCGACCAGCGTCGCAGATGCCGCGGCGCCCGGCAAGTCAGGAAAGCAGACCCTGCTCGCGGAGCCGGGCCCCGAGTTCTGCGGGGATCGGCTCCGCTCCTTTTTCGGCGAGATCGAGCACGCGATCAAGATCCAGGGACAGCCGCAGCGTCGCGACGCGCCCGCCTTCCAGACGCACGGCCAGCACGGTCGGCGTCGTGTTGGGCTGCTCGCGCGCCGGATCGCAGGCGAGCCGCAGCCGCTCGGCGGGCCGTCCCGCTCCGCGCGCGCTGGCGCGCACCTTGGCCTGCTCCCACAACAGCGTCGAGCGGATCCAGTCACCGGGCTCGCCGAGCGCGAAGCCTTCGAAACTCCGGCCGTGCCGCTTCCACGCGCGCCACAGATCGAGCGTGTCGAGCCCGCCGAGTTGTGCGGCCATGCGCTGCCAGGTGCGCGGGTAGCGCATCAGCACCTCGGGCAGTTCGGTGGCGAGCTGGTGCAGGTGGCGCAGCTGTGCCTCTGTCTGCGGCAGCAGTGCCCAGGTGGTGAACAGGTCGGGGTGCGCGGCGATCAGCGCGCGTTCGTGCACTCCCTCGCCCGCGCCGAAGGCCATGTCGGGCGGAATGCCCTCGATGGGCCGCGCGGCGGCACCGAACTCCTCGCCGAGCCCGCAGCCCGGCTGCGGGTTGACCAGATGCAGCGAAAGCTGCACTCCGGTGCGGAGCGCGGCGCGGGCGCAGAAATCGAGCGTCAAGCGCAGGCTGGCCTGATCCTCGCCTGGCAGGCCGAGAATCAGCGAGAGGATCGGCACGATGCCGGCGGCGGCGCAGTCATCGACCACGCGCAACAGATCGATGTCCTCGCGCATGCCCTTCTGGTTGCGCCGGCGCACGGCGGGATCCGCCGACTCGATGCCCAGCAGCACGCGGTAGCAACCGGCAGCTCCCATCGCGCGCAGCAGTTCCGCATCGAGGTGATCGGCGCGCGCGCGCACCTCCCAGGGCAGCGGATTGCCGCGCGCCTGCAGTTCGGCGCACAGCTCGAGCGCGTGCGCTCGGTTGGCGGCAAACAGATCGTGGCACAAGTACGCCTGCCGGGCGCCGGGCATCGAGCGCAGGCTCTCGATCTCCTCGGCCAGCTTGGGCGCGGGCAGCGGGCGGGAGCGTCGATTCCAATAGCGTCCGATGGTGCAGAAGCTGCAGTCGTAGACGCAGCCGCGACCCGAATCGAGCGGCACTAGGCCGTCTTCTTCGCCGGTGATGCGCTTGTAGGCCTCGATCGGAGGCAGCAGGTGCCAGGCGTAGCCCGGCAGCGTCGCAAGCTCGGCGATCGGAGTGCGATCGGCTTCGCGGAGAATGCGGCCGTGGCCGTCGCGATGCGTGATCCCGGCGATGCCAGCGAAGTTGCGGCCTGGCAGCGCATCGAGCAGCTCCGGCAGCGTCCGCTCCGCCTCCCCGCGCACGACGACATCGAGCTCCATGAATCGCTCGAGCAGCGCGACATCGATGCCCGTGGTGCCCGGGCCTCCCATCAGCGTCGGGAGCTGCGGATGAACGGCTCGGATGCGCCCGAGGATCGCCAGCGCGATCGGAACGGTCGCGCCCATCACCGACAGGCCCAGCGCCTCGATCCGCTGCTCCTCGATCCGCCGCAGCAGGAACTCAGCGGCGCTGTCTGCCAGTGCATCGCCCGCCTGCAATTCAGCGCTGCCCAGCCTGTAGGCGAGGTCTTCCAGGCGCACGAAGCGTCCCTCTGCTTCGAGAGCGGCGCCCAGTCGCAGAAGTCCCGGAGGCGGCATCGAGTAGCCGAAGGTGTCGCGGTGGGGAGCTGAGGCGATCAGGAGGCGCACGGCGAGCGCATCTTGGCAGTCCCGCGAGCCTCACGCTAGGCTCACTCGCATGCAAATGACCGCGCGACTGCTCCTCGTCTCCCTGTTGTCGTCACTCGCCGCCTGCGGAGGCGGCGGTTCCACGGACACCACCTTCGTGGTGCGCACCAGCAGCCTCTCGGTGGCGGGCACGACGCCGCTCACGCTGGGCGGACGCAACCTGTTCTTCCTCGCCAGCGAGGCGACCACCGGCGCGGGCGGTACAGACTTCAACGGCGACGGTGACAAGCTCGACGCGATCGCCGTGGCGGTCGACACGGTCGCGAATCTGGAGACGCGACTCAATGTGGCGGCGCTGGATGGCCGCTGGATCGGCAACGAGTTGTACCTGACCGTCAGCGAGGCTCTGGATGCCCGCGACTGGAGCGTGCCCCCCGATGGCGACCAGACCGACACGGTGCTGCTGCACTACTCGCGCGCCACCAACGTGCTGACCTACATCGATCAGCTGGCGTCGAACTCCCTGCCGCAGACGGTCAGTGTCGGCACGCAGTTGTTCTACACCTCCTCGACGCTCCACACCGGCCCGGGGATGAGCAACCTCTACCGCATCGCCGCAGCCGCGCCCACCACCACGGACATGGTGGACACGAGCGACGCGGTGGCGGAACTCAAGGTCGACATCCTGGCCCAGGACGAAGGGCTCATCTTCCTCGGCCTCGATGAAGCCGAAAATGCCCGCAGCCTCAACAGCGACGCCGATTCGACCGACGATGCGGTGCTTGCGCTGCTCAATGGGCGGATCGCCACAGGCGTGATCCGCAATACCGAAAAGGCGCTCGACGACGACAGCGGTCCGTTCCGCGCCAAGGCCGTGGGCACCAACGACTGGCAAGTGGGTTTCCTCGTCTCGGAGGCACAGCAAGGCAACACGAACCTCAACGCCCCCGGTTCCTTCGCGCCCAACTGGCAGCCCGTGCAGTGCGTGAGCGATGCGGACACCGACACCAACGACGCCGTCCTGCACTACCTGCGCTTTGCCGACTGGAACGCGAACCCGGTCACGGACCCGGTGCGCAACACAGGGCTGGTGGGCGAGAACCGCATCGCCATCGCCAACGGCTTCATCGCCACGATCAGCAAGGAGTCCGACGAGGGCGGTTGTGACCTCAATCAGGATGGCGACGCTTTCGACGAGGTGGTGCGCTGGACGCAGATCGTGCCTGACACGGACCCCATCCTGCCGATCACGCTGGCGACCAATATCCGGGCGCTGTTCGACTGCCCGGGCGGAACCCATGGCCTGGCGGAACTCGACAGCCGCTTCGTGATCTCCGTCAGCGAGAGCGACGACGACCGGGACATCGACAGCGACGGAGACAAGGACAAGAACCTGCTCGGCTGGATCCTGCCCGCCAACAGCGCGACACCCTGGGACTTCACGCACGGCAACAGCAACACGAGCTTCGCGGGGGCCACCTGGATGACGGAAAACCGGGAGCGCTCCCGCCTCTGCGCCGCCTATCAGGAGAGCGTCAACAGCGAGCAGATCAATTCCTCCGACACCGATACGGCCGACAGCGTTCCGACCTTCGCCGACCTGGCCTCGGCCACGACGAAGATCTTTCCCGGCGTCGCCATCGCCGTGCGCGCCGACAATGCCGGCATCGGTCTGGGCAAGAACACGGGGTTCTACCGGGTCAGCGAGTCGGCCGACAACCGCGATTGGAACGGCGATGGGGACAAGAGTGATTACATCCTGTTCTCCACCGGCATCACCGACGGTATCTCGCGCAATCTGGGCATCCTCAACAACATCGCGCGGCAGGCGGCGCAGTTTGATCCGGAGTCGCCTTCGGGGGCGGCTTATCTGGTGGACGAGTCGCAGGCGGGCCCGACGGGGGCGGATTTGAATGGGGATGGGGATACGTTGGATCTGGTGGTGCGCTACCTGCACTTCTAGGGATACTGATCCAGTTCCGGGGACATCGACTCAGGATTGCAACGTCCTAGGCGGCAAGCAAACAACGTCCTTTCCATGCGATCGCTTCGGCCATGCTGAGGCGTCTTTGCACAAGCCCCAGCTTGCTGGCGGCGCTGGGGCGGTGGTCGCGGTTGGTGCGCGGCCGGATGTAGTTC